>Ga0247609_10004989_pt1 | contig 13123 bp, 10 predicted proteins | sample 172DNAGHGlowgp2_FD_193487 | JGI IMG/M metagenome (GOLD analysis project Ga0247609, IMG submission 193487) | Sheep rumen microbial communities from Palmerston North, Manawatu-Wanganui, New Zealand - 1728 DNA GHGlow gp2 | ecosystem: Host-associated > Mammals > Digestive system > Stomach > Rumen ...
GTGCGGAGTCAAGGTTCGTGCCTGAACCGATTATAAGATTTGAAGGAAGTCCGGACCACTCTGCAACCTTATATGTAACGAGGTCGCAAGGGTTGGAGATGACCATGATGACACCCTTGTTATAGTACTCCATGATGCTGTCTGTAATAACATGAGCGAGCTTGACATTCTTCTTGGCAAGGTCAAGTCTTGTCTCGCCTTCTTTTCTGGGGATACCTGCCGTGATGATGATGCAGTCTGCATCCTTAACGTCAGAATAGTCGCCTGCGTGAATATACATATCGCCGATGAACGGAAGTCCGTGGCTGATATCAAGCGCCTCACCCAAAGCTTTCTCTTTATTGACATCAATGAGAACGAGCTCAGAGCAGAGCTGCTGCATTGCGATCGCAAAAGCGGTTGTAGATCCTACTGCGCCTGCGCCAATAATGGCGACTTTGGTTCCTTCTTGTTTATACATAACTCAACTTGCCCCCTTTTTGTGCAATACGAATAATAGCAAGAAAAAAACACCAAATAAAGTTGCAATTCGTTAGGATTTTTACCTAAAAAATGCTCTCACTTACCCTTTGGGAAGTGTAAATTGATAATTTGATAATCAAAGCATTTGCCCCTGATATATGGGCTTTATGCACCGTCCCGGTTCCTGAAATTGAACTGCCGGTACGGAATCAGGAAATTGATTACAGGCAATAAAAACGGCGCAGGACCGTTAAGTCCCACGCCGCAACAGATCTTTTCAATAGTCAGAGACTCAGATCTCCTGAGGGAGCTCCAATGTCCTTTCCTTATTGAGCTTTGCGCAAAGTTCAACAAACTTGTCCAAAGCAACGCCCTGAAGCTGCTTGTTGGAGCCTCTGACGTTAACGGAGACAGTATTCTCGGCAGCTTCCTTATCTCCTACAACGAGGATGTAAGGATCCTTCATCTGCTTGAATCTCTTGATCTTGTCTCTCATGTTGACGTCTGTAAGGTCAGATTCCACTCTTACGCCAACTTTTGTAAGCTCTTCAGCTACCTTCTGTGCATACTCGTTGTGCTCAGGTCTGATCGGTACTACGGCAACCTGATAAGGGTTGAGCCAGAACGGGAACGCACCCTTGAAGTGCTCTGTGATGATACCGATGAAACGCTCGAAAGAACCGAAGATCGCTCTGTGGATAACGATAGGCATCTTCTGGGCGCCATCCTTGTCAACGAATGTGAGCTCAAAGTTATGAGGGAGCTGGAAGTCGAGCTGAACAGTACCGCACTGCCACTCACGTCCAAGAGCATCCTTGATCTGAAGGTCGATCTTCGGGCCGTAGAACGCGCCGTCGCCTTCGTTGATCTCGTAATTGCCCTCACCGTACTTCTCATCGAGGATTGCCTTGAGGGATGCCTCTGCAGCATTCCAGGACTCGATATCACCCATGAAATCGTCAGGTCTTGTTGAGAACTCGGCACGGTATGTGATACCGAATGTCTTGTAGATCTCGTCAGCGATAGCAATAACGTCCTTGATCTCATCCTTGATCTGCTCAGGTGTAACGAATGTATGGTCATCGTCCTGACGGAACTCCTGAACCCTGAAAAGACCGTTCATCTGACCGGACTTCTCTTTACGGTGAAGCACATCGTACTCACTGTAACGGATAGGAAGTTCCTTATATGAGTGCATCGTACGCTTGTAAGACATCATGGCGTTAGGGCAGTTCATAGGCTTTGCAGCCATTGTATCCTCAGCCTCAGCGGAGAGCTGCTCGGAAACCTCTTCACCGTTGATGGCAGCTGCGGCATTAACGCCCTTTGTGATACCGGGAACGATGAACATATTGTTCTGATAGTGTGCCCAGTGTCCGGAGATGAGCCAGAGCTTCTTATTGTTGATAAGAGGTGCTGAAATCTCTGTATAACCGTGTGCACCCTGGATCTCTCTGGAATACTTCATGAGTTCCTGGTAAAGGATCCAGCCCCTTGGGAGCCAGTAAGCCATTCCGGGTGCTGTCTCACGGAACATGAAAAGGTCGAGCGCCGTACCGATCTTCTTATGGTCTCTTTCCTGAGCTTCCTTAAGCCAGGCGAGGTGAGCCTTGAGCTCATCTTTTGACGGGAAAGCGAAAAGATAGATCCTCTGAAGCTGGTCTCTCTTCTCGTCGCCTCTCCAGTATGCACCGGATACATTCTTGATCTTGAATGCAGCGCTGAAAAGTTCCTGTGAATTATCAACGTGAGGTCCACGGCAAAGATCTACGTAGTCATCACCTGTGTAATATATAGATATTGTCTCATCTGCAGGCAGATCGACAATAAGTTCATGCTTAAACTTCTGATCCTTGAAGAGTTCCAATGCTTCATCTCTTGAGATGACCTTGCGTGTCCAGTCCTCTCTCCTCTTGATGATCTCGTGCATCTTTTCTTCGATCGTGGGGAAATCCTCCTCTGTGACTGTTCTCGGAAGAACGAAATCATAATAGCATCCGTCCTCGATCTCAGGTCCGATAGCGTACTGTACCTCTTTACCGTATAACTCGATCACAGCCTTTGCCAGGATGTGTGCAAGAGAGTGACGGTACACCTTCAATACTTCTTCTTTTTCCATTTTAAATTCCTCCTCTAGAGTTTTATGCACAGAACCGCTGTGCAGATAGATGAAGATTGTACCACAAATACAGGAAAAATGTTATTTATATAAATATTAAGGAAATATCCGACTTAAAATAACCAGCAGCACGAGGAATCCGAACGTTTGTTCATAACACAAAAGCCCTTCCGTAAGAGGAAGGGCTTTTATTGCTTTGGCGGAGGCTGTGGGATTCGAACCCACGTGGCCCGTGAAGGCCAAACAGTTTTCAAGACTGCCTCGTTATGACCGCTTCGATAAACCTCCATACCTAAAGGCACTTAAGTATACAAAATCTTTGACCGGTTTGCAAGAGTCGAAAAATATAACCCGGTACCGGATGAGTTTACAGTCAAAAAACACATCCGGCACGGGAATATCCTGATCAATCTATATTAACCGTTACAAAGGTACTCGATAAGACGGTCAAGGTCGACATTGTCTTTATAATCAATAACGATTCGGCCGCGTCCCGTATTGCTGTCCAGGACTTTGATCTTTACTTTTGCTCCAAGCTGCTTTTTAAGTTTGGTCTCGACTTCCGTTGTGCTCAGCGTAAAACGTATGTCTGGCATCTCCGGTGTCTTCTTTGAAGGATTGTTCTGAGCCTCAATGTATTTTTTGATAAATACCTCAGCCTGTCTGACATTCATATCACGTGCCATGATGACATCAGCAACCTTGCGCTGGTCTTCCTTATCCTTCAGACCGAGAATGACTTTCGCATGACCTTCGGAAAGATCACCTCTGCTTACGAAATCCTGCAGTGATTCGTCAAGATTAAGGATACGGATGGTATTGGCGATAGTTGCTCTCGGCTTTCCAAGTTTCTTTGCAAGTTCTTCCTGGGTAAGTTTATGTGTCCTCAAAAGATTCTGCATAGCCGAAGCTTCTTCGATCGGATTAAGGTCTTCTCTCTGGATGTTCTCGATAAGAGCCTGTTCCATTGTCTCCCTGTCAGACAGATCTCTTACGATCGCAGGGATAACGGAAAGTCCTGCGATCCTTGCAGCTCTCCAACGGCGCTCACCTGCAACGATCCTGTAACCGTCACCCTTGCGCTGAACGATGATGGGCTGGATAACGCCGTTCTCCTCAATAGAGGATGCAAGTTCGTTGAGTGAATCATCATTGAAGGTCTTTCTGGGCTGTCCGTTGTTAGGGGAGATGTCATTAATCTTGAGATCAACAACAGAATCTCTTTTATTCTCAGGAATTCCGTCAGAAGATAATAATGCTCCGAGTCCTCTGCCCATAGCCTTACTCTCTGAAACTGTCTTGACAGCTGTTCTTTTAGCCGGAAGTTCCTTTTTTACAACGGTTGAAGCTGTTTTTTTAACTGAACCGTTTCTTGAGAGTTCAGCCTTCTTTGCAACCGTCTTTGCCTCAGTCTTTGTATTTTTCTTCGCAGTTGCTTTAGCAGCTGTTTTTAAAGTCTGCTTTTTGGGAGCAGCTTTAGTTATTGCTGTCTTTTTTGCAGATGTCTTAGCATCTGTCTTCTTAGTTGTTGGTTTTACAGTTTTTGCTGTAGTTTTCTTTGCTGTGCTCCCGGCAACAGGCTTAGCTGTTGTCTTAACAGTTTTCTTTATGTCATTTTTCTTTGACACAGTCTTCGCAGATGTTACAGTCTTCTTTTTAGGTGCTGACTTAGGCCCTTTTCCCAGTCCTTTTTTTACAGTATTAGCCATATTGTTATCTCCTTTAAGTTCTTCTGATCACTTCTTTTGCCAAAGACTCATAAGCCTTGGCGCCCTTGGAATTCTTATCATAATCGCAGATGGCAAGGCCGTGACTCGGTGCCTCGGCAAGTCTTACATTTCTTGGAATCAGAGTCTTAAATACTTTGCTGCCAAAGTACTTATCTGTCTCTTCTTTTACCTGTCTTGAGAGCTGGGTCCTCATGTTAAACATTGTAAGAACAACACCCAGTATCTCAAGTTCCGGATTGAGTTTCTTCTTAACGATATTGATCGTATCCATAAGTTGTGACAGTCCTTCCAGAGCGTAGTATTCGCCCTGGATCGGAATGATAAGACGGTCGGAAGCTGTCAGAGCATTGATAGTCAAGAGACCAAGCGAGGGTGGACTGTCTAATATTATATAATCATATATATCTGCAACCGGTGCTATTGCGTTTTTCAGGATCTGTTCGCGAGATATTACCGTAACAAGTTCAACCTCAGCTCCGGCAAGATTTATATTCGTCGGACATATATCGACGTTCTCAGCATTGGTCTCATATATAACATCTGATATGGGTGTTTCATTTATAAGGACGTCATATACAGTCTGTTCAAGTTCGCGCTTATCTATTCCAAGACCGCTTGTCGCATTAGCCTGCGGATCCATATCGATCAACAAGACTTTTTTCTTTTTCTTGCCTAAGAACGCAGCAAGATTGACAGATGTCGTAGTCTTTCCGACTCCGCCTTTCTGGTTTACAAGAGCAATTACTGTCGCCATATTTTACTCCTTTTTTATTCCTGATTATCGCTCGTAATTATCAATTACGATCAATATATGCAAGATTTTATCACATATTTGTTTTCTTTATTCAATTTATAGTATGGCAATTCTAACATTATGTTTTTATATTTATTATCGATTTTCTACAAATGTTCCACGTGGAACATTTTGACATTTGATAACATATCTTGATCTAAACGATCTTTCAAAATTCAAACAAAGCATAAATTGTTCCACGTGGAACATTATAAGAAAACGGGTGTCATCTTGAAGACGGCACCCGTTCATGTTCAAATCTTGTTCCTGAAGAAATGATCAGTTATCAATATTGGCAAGTTTAGCATTAAGCTGGATGAATTCTTTGCGAGGTTCAACCTGATCACCCATAAGGAGAGTAAAGGTCTCATCTGCCTCCTGAGCATCAGCAAGAGTAACCTTAAGAAGTTTTCTTGTAACAGGGTTCATTGTGGTTTCCCAAAGCTGTTCAGAGCTCATCTCGCCTAGACCCTTGAATCGCTGGATCAATGGATTATCCCACTTATGAGCTGCCTTGATTTCTTCGATCTCTTTATCATCATAAGCATAGTATGCTTCGTCACCCTTATAGACCTTGTAGAGTGGAGGGCAGGCGATATAGACGTAGCCACCTTCAACGAGAGGTCTGAGATATCTGAAGAAGAAAGTAAGAAGGAGCGTTCTGATATGTGAGCCGTCGACGTCGGCATCTGCCATGATGATTACTTTATGATATCTGAGTTTTGTCTCGTCAAACTCATCACCGATTCCGGCACCAAGAGCCATAACTACAGGCTGGAGTTTCTCATTGGAATATACTTTATCGATCCTTGCTTTCTCAACGTTGAGCATCTTACCCCAGAGAGGAAGAATTGCCTGATATTTACGTTCTCTGCCCTGCTTTGCAGATCCACCTGCAGAGTCACCCTCTACGATGAAGATCTCGCAGAATTCAGCCTCATCACTCTGGCAGTCAGCAAGCTTTCCTGGAAGAGCATTATTCTCAAATACAGTCTTTCTTCTGGTTAGTTCTCTTGCTCTCTTTGCGGCATCTCTTGCTCTTGAAGCAGAGAGACATTTATCCATGATAAGTTTTGCAATGTCAGGATGTTCTTCAAGGTAGATCTCAAGCTTCTCATATACAGCACTGTCTACCATAGGTCTGATCTCAGCATTACCAAGTTTGCTCTTTGTCTGTCCTTCGAACTGCGGATCAGGAAGCTTTACCGAGATGATCGCTGCAAGACCTTCTCTTGTATCTTCACCCTGGAGCTTAACATCACCATCCTTGATGAATTTATACTTCTTAGCATAGTCATTGATAGCTCTTGTCATTGCTGCACGGAAACCAACAAGATGTGTTCCGCCTTCAGGTGTTGCAATATTGTTGGCATATGTATAAACAGTCTCCTGATATGAATCATTATACTGAAGAGCGATCTCTACAAAAGAATCTCCCTGCTTGGTTGCAAAATAGATAGGAGGCGTATTTATTGCTTCTTTATGTCTGTTCAGATACTCAACAAATGAGATAATTCCGCCATCGTAATGCAGATGCTTCTTTACAGGCTCATCTCCTCTGTTATCACACAGATCGATAGTAACTTCCTTGTTAAGGAAAGCCATCTCACGGTAACGTGTGATCATTGAGTCAAAATCAAAAACGATATCAGGGAAGATGGAATTATCAGGAATAAAGTTTGTCTTTGTTCCTGTATCATTCTTATCACATGTTCCTACGATATGAAGAGGAACTGTTGTCTTACCCTTCTCAAATTCGATCTCGTATATATTGCCTTCACGGCGTACCTGGACCTTCATATGATCTGCCAGAGCATTAACTACAGATGCACCTACACCATGCAGACCACCGGAGATGCTGTATGCTCCGCCGCCGAATTTACCTCCGGCATGAAGTACAGTATGAACGACTTCAACAGTAGGAATGCCAAGCTTTGGATGATTACCTACAGGAATTCCCGATCCGTTATCCGTAACTGTAACGGATCCGTCTTTTTCAAGAACAACATCAATGGTATCGCAGCGTCCGGCGAGAGCTTCATCTACAGAATTGGCAACGATCTCGTAAATAAGGTGATGAAGACCTCTTAATGTCGTATCACCGATATACATTCCCGGACGCTTTCTTACGGCTTCAAGACCTTCAAGGACCTGAATGTCATCTTCACTGTATTCACTGTTGTTCGATGTGTCGAAATTATCCTGATCACCTTCTGCAGCGATCACGTCAGCAAGAGATTCTTCTTTGAAGTCCTCAGTCAATGCTCTTGGATTCTCGGCAAGATTCTTAAGCTCATCATCATCACCATCTTCAACAGGCTGAAAGTAAAGGTCGACCGCACCGGCAGGGCGGGAAGAGGACTCGTTAGAAGCTGAATTATCATCAAAATTAAAATTCTTCTCGTCGTTTTCCTTCATAAATTGTAAAACTCCTATTCTTGGCGGCATATTCCGTCAAATGCCCGAAAATGCTGCATTTTTAACAATGTTAATTGGTTGATCTCAGAAATTACCGGATGACTTCAGTCTGTTTAATAGCAGACCGGATGACAGTGAACAAACATATGTTTTATCATCGGTTATCACTAATGTCTTCGGTATATCCTCAGTTACATACTGCAATCTTCCAAGATCATCCTCACTTTTGAGATACTCTGACACATCCTTTTGTGAAGGAAGGACTGTCTCAAGATTAATTATGGCTGTAACCGATGATTTAAGAACTGAAAGATCATTGCCGATATGAATGAACACTTTTAGCCTCCAAACCGTCCGGATAGTCTCTTCTAACCTTATAAATTATATCATAAAAAAGAAAAATAATATGTTTATTATAATATAAAGAATTGTGCAGAAAACCCGGTTTATAGCGCATTTTGTCCTAAAAATCAGTCTTCAGACTCAATTATTCCGCTGCTTACATGGTAAAACATGGCTTTATCAGAACCTTTTACAGCACTTATCTCATCTCCGATCATGTCTTTATCAGTACATGTAATGAAGATCTGGGCCCCCTTCATAGCTGATACAAGGCTTAATCTTCTGGATTTATCTAGCTCGGAAAAGACATCATCAAGAATAAGGATCGGAGTTGAGGAAACAAACATCCTGATTATCTCCAGTTCGGAGAGTTTAAGCGCGAGCGCAGCAGTTCTCTGCTGACCTTGTGAAGAGAAATTTTTCATAACTAGTCCGTCAAGTTTAATAACAATATCATCTCTGTGGATCCCGGTAGATGAAATATGCTTGTCTATGTCATAATTTCTGACAGATTTCAGCTTAGCAAGGACCAGATCAGAGAGAATACCCTTAATTCGCCCATAATCGTCTTCTGAGAGTCCCTTACTCATATACACGTCATATTTACTGTTTTTAGTTAGAAACGTTTCTAAGGCCCCTACAACGCCAAATATGGTACTGTACTCTATAGAGAGCTTTTCTTTGCCTCCTGATATGTTCTCATGATGCTTTGAAGCAATACCCGATATAAGCTTCGCAAACTTATATCTTTTCAGGATTATATCTGCGGAAAGCTCTGCCAGGGAATAATCCCAGAAATTCAATTGTTCATCAACGATGGCAGACATGTTTTCGCTGGTCTTAATACTCTTAAGAAGAGCATTTTTCTGAGCCAGAAGCCTGCTGTAATTACTTAAAAGATTAAAATAAGACGGTGAGATCTTTGATATGAGGGTATTTAAGAACTTACGCCTGAAAGCCGGCGCATTTTTTACTATATTCAGATCTTCAGGAGCAAAGATAACAATGTTACATACACCGATATATTCAGATATCTTATCAACAGGGGCGTTATCAACAATTAATGATCTTCCGGACCTGCCATTACGGCTTAAAGATGACCTTTCCGTATAATACCCTGATGAAATAGAAGTAAAAGATCCGTCATCATCAGTAAGATCAAGGCTGGTCTTATATTCATTCTCACCGAATTTAATAAGATCACTGTCTTTGCTGGTCCTGTGGGAAGTAATACTTGATGCTACGTATATTCCTTCAACAAGATTGGTCTTTCCCTGGGCATTATCACCGTAAAAGATATTAACAGAAGGCCCGACATCCAGATCGAGCCTTCCGTAATTTCTGAAATTTGAAAGATGTATGCTTCTTATTAACATTATCTTCTGATAGGAAGAATAAGATAGATATACTTATCGCCTTCAACAGGCTTGATAATGCAGGGTCCCTGACCTCCGTTAACTTCGACTCTTATCATCTCATCTTCGATATTCTTAAGAACATCAATAACATATCTTGAGTTGAAGTCAACATCAATAAGGTCGCCTTCAAGATTAATGTCGATATTCTCCTGGAGATTACCTCTTGCTGAAGTAGCCTGTACTGTAAGCTCTGACGGATTATTACTTAAAAATCTTACAGGACACTTACGGTCATCAGTCATAATGATAAGTGAAGCTCTGTCGACAGCATCAAGGAACTGCTTGCGGTTGATCGTAATTACAGTCTTTGGATTCTTGGTAATGATCGAATCAAAATTAATAAACTGACCTTCGATAAGACGTGAGATCATCCTTACATTACCAATATCAAAAAGGAGATTCTGCATAGATGTATAGATATTGATCTCTGCATCCTCATCATCGCTTAATATCTTACTCATCTCTGTAAGAGCTTTACCGGGAACGATATAATTGATCTTAGGAAAATCATTTCCCATCTCTTCACGGTTGATAGCCATTCTGAATCCGTCAATGGATACTACTGAAAGGACAGAACCGTCACTGACTACATTACTTCCGGTAAGTACGGGACGTGAATTATCTCTTGATACCGCAAAGATCGTATGATTGATCATGTTCTTAAGGATCTTCTGACCCATTACTATCTTCTCAGCAGCACTTTCATCAATCTCAGGGATCTTCGGGAAAGGTTCGGGATCAAGACCGGATATCTTAAACTCAGCCTGTCCGCACTTGATAGTTGTCTGGAAATTACCGTCTGAAACGATATCAACTTCAGGCTCAGGAAGCTTTCTTATGATATCTCCGAAGAACTTTGAATCTATAACTACGGAACCCTTCTCAGTGACACTTGCCTCAACATCAGCTTCAATACCTGTCTGAAGGTCATAACCTGTAAGTTTTATCTTATCGTCATCTGATGCCTCTATAAGAATACCGTTAAGGATATTTACTGTACTGTTAGCAGTAACAGCTCTCTGGACTATGGATACGTTATTTACCAAGTCATCTCTGCTGCATGTGAACTTCATCTGAAAAGTGCCGCCTTTCCGCTAATATAAAATATTTCAAACATTATACACTTATAATTATTAAAAATGTATAGTTTAACGGTGTTACAAGATTCAGTTTTTAGGACAATTCTCGATAATCCGGCATCCGTCCCAGTAGTATTTTAAGTAAGCTCTTATTAGCTCTATTATGTTTTAAACAAATGTGCAAAACCCGGTAAAAGCCAATATTTTCAGTATATTTTGATATACAAAACAATGTATAAAAACAGACAGACGAATGTTCAGAAAAAGTGCCTTTTGAACATTGTTACATTTATAAACAAACCGTCTACAGATAATCTACCTGGAGTTTTGCACTTAAGAACAAAAATTGTTCAAATTATGTCATGAGCTTATATATCTCTTCAGCCTGGGATTTAAGCTGGGGATTCTCATCGACATTATCGCAGCCGTGCATAACAGTAGTATGCTTACGGCCGCCAAAGATCTGGCCTATCTTCTCGTATTTAAGTTCAAGATAGTCTCTGCACATGAACATGGCAACATTACGTGCTGCAGCTATCTCGGCATTTCTAAGCTTGGAAGTAAGTTTGTCAGGTGTCAGATCGTAATAATTTGAAACAGCATTAATGATCATCTCAGGAGTGAGATATTTCTTTTTATTAGGCTGAATAAGAGGAATAAGTATCTTCTGAACGTCATCTAGAGTTAATTCTCCGTTAGCCAGGGTAATATATGAAGAAATTGTATTAAATGCACCGTTAAGCTGTCTTATATTGGTAGTTACATTCTCACAGATATAGTTGATTATCTCATCTGAAAGGGTAAAACTCTCATTTGCAAGCTTACTTAAAATAATGGCTTTACGTGTCTCAAAATCAGGCGGCTGGACATCGAACATAATACCGTCCTGAAATCTCGATGTAAGCCTGCTGTTAAGCTCCGTAAGATTTGAAGGAGCTTTATCACAGGTAATAACGATCTGTTTACCGGCTTCAATTAACGCTTCAAAAGTATTGAAAAACTCCATTTGGACACTTTCTTTGCCGATAAGGAACTGAATGTCATCAATAAGAAGAACATCAACAGAACGGTATTTATTTCGGAAATCTGTGTAATTCTTATTTTGGATAGTGGCAATAAATGCATTTGTGAAAGTCTCACAAGTTGTATATATGACCTTCTTTTCGGGATGCTGTTCAAGAACAGCATTGCCTATTGCCTTCATAAGATGAGTCTTGCCAAGACCTGAATTACCCCATAAGAAAAAAGGATTTCTCTGTTTCTGACCGGGTTTTGAAGCAACAGATACCGCTGAGGCATGGGCAAAACGGTTGCAGTCTCCGACTACAAAGTTTGCAAAGGTGTATTCCCCGTTAAGTCCGTTTGATGTAGGAATCTCACTTTTTGCCTGTCTTGCTGCCTTTTTCTCTGAATTGACAGATGAATTAAGCGCATTTTCATCACCTTCAAGAATAAACTTGACAGCGCATGATTTGCCGTTGTTAGCTGCTTTTATAGCTTTCTCAATGATCTTATTGAGTTTCTGACCCTTAACAAGATTAAGGGAATATTCATCTCTTGCGGCAAGGACCAGCACATCATTATCAGAATGGACGACACGCATCTTACAGAGAATGGATTCATATGTGACCATATCGATATTCTCATCAAACTTAAGAAGCTGGCGCGCATTGTCCCAAATAGAACTGTCCATGTAACCCCTCCGTAATGAAAATGACATGCGTCCAACATATTATCATGGTTTGGGGGTATAATGAATAAGCATTTTAAATTAAATTTCTTTGGAAATTAGGACAAAATAATGAAACGGATCTTCTTGAATTCAAAACCCGGAACTAAAAGTACTTTTATCAGTACGGGCTTGATCATATTAAGCGTTATACTCCTTGTCGCGGGTATAATCCTTATCATGATCGATCCGATCAAGAGGTTCAACAGGCGCAGGATCTCAGCAGATGCGCTGAAAACTGTTGAGAGTAAGATCAGAACTTCCGAGACTGTTGATGTTCAGGATAAAGAAGAGCCACAAATGACATACATAGTTCCCCGCAAAGGAAATGAAGTTGAAGGAGAGGCTTTCGATTACATAGGGGAGACGGAAGAGACTGAAGAAGAAGAGGAATACTACGAGGAAGAATATGTGGTACTCAATTCTATCGGTATCCTTGATATTAGAAGTATTAATATAAGATATTCAGTTTGGGATGAGGCTACTCAGGTATCTTTAAGATATGGTCTCGGACATTATGTGGATTCCGTAATGCCCGGAGAAAAAGGAAATGCGACGATCTTAGGACATAATTACAGAGACGGATCCATGTTCCAGCGGTTAGGACAGGTGGAGATAGGGGATGAGGTCATCTTTACGAATCTTGATGGTGAAGACCTGTATTTTTATGTGGTTGATTCAGAGATAATCAGTGCAGACGAACTTATCGATTATGTTACAGGAGATATTACTGATGAGAAGCAGCTGACACTTGTAACCTGTACTTACGAATACGGTATGGAGGGCTGGAGACGAGTTGTTATTTGCCGGATGGAAGACTAAAACATATAAATTGTCCACTTAAATAATATTTCTGTTATAATTGGCGCGGGTTTTAATAAGTCTTTATATAAAAGACAGATGCATTTTGGAGGAATAAATATGGTAACGGCAATCGTTGGCGCTAACTGGGGCGATGAAGGCAAGGGTAAGATCACTGACCTTCTTGCAAATGAATCAGATATCGTAATCAGATTCCAGGGCGGAGCAAATG
>Ga0247609_10004990_pt1 | contig 13122 bp, 16 predicted proteins | sample 172DNAGHGlowgp2_FD_193487 | JGI IMG/M metagenome (GOLD analysis project Ga0247609, IMG submission 193487) | Sheep rumen microbial communities from Palmerston North, Manawatu-Wanganui, New Zealand - 1728 DNA GHGlow gp2 | ecosystem: Host-associated > Mammals > Digestive system > Stomach > Rumen ...
TTTGGAACACTTGAACATAACACATAGAAAACCATGAAAATACTCGAAGTAATACAATATCTCAACCAGCTTATTCCTCCAGGATATCAGGAGAGTTACGACAACTGCGGACTGCAGGTGGGCGACACCACGGACGAAGTTACCGGAGTGCTCATAGCCCTCGACCTCACCGAGGCCGTGGTCGACGAAGCTGTGGCGACACACAGCAATCTCATAGTCACCCATCACCCGTTTATTTTTACAGGCATTAAGCGCATCGATGCCGACTCCCCTTCCGGAAAAATCATTTACAAACTTGTACGCAACGGCATTGCTGTGTATTCGGCACACACCAGTCTTGACAAAATGAAAACCGGCGTGAGTGCGCTGCTGGCCGAGCGTTTGGGCCTAGCCAACCAACGGATTCTGGCTCCCGAACCCAACTCGTTGAAACAGTTGGTGGTGTATTGTCCCAAAGAGCAGTCGCAGCAACTGAAGGACGCCCTTTACGCCGCCGGAGCGGGAAACATAGGCAACTACCGTCATTGCTCGTACTCCGTGGACGGCACCGGCAACTTCGAGCCTTTGCAGGGAGCCAATCCTTTTATTGGAACGGTAGGTCAGGACACCGCCACCACCGAGGAACGCATCGAGATGATTTATCCGCAAGTGTTCGAAAGCAAGATAGTGTCGGCTCTGCGTGCCAACCACCCCTACGAAGAGCCCGCCTTCGCTCTTATCCCTCTTGGCAACTGCAATTCCGAGATAGGTCTGGGCATTATAGGGACTTTGCCGCAAGAGACTGATATCGAAGAATTTTTGCAGAAGGTAAAAGAAACCGTCGGTATACCCGTAGTACGGCATTCGGAGCTTTGTCGCAAGACTGTGCGAACCGTAGCACTGTGCGGCGGTGCAGGGGCCGAATTTATCGGGGCAGCCATGGCACAGAAGGCCGACATATATATAACCGCCGACCTCAAATACCACGATTTCCAACGGGCTGCGGGACGGATCGTCGTTGCCGACATCGGACATTACGAAAGCGAACAATTCGCAAAAGATTATTTTTATGACAAAATATCGAAAAAATTTCGTATATTTGCCGTCCGTATTGCCGAAACGGAAACCAACTATGTTGGGTATATGTAATTGAAAATTAAAAATATATCGATATATGGCAAAAAGAACAAAAAACGAAAAAGCACAGGCCGAAACGACCGTAGTTGACGAATTTGTAAAACAGCAGGATGTTGATATCGTTGTAGAAAAAAGGTTGCTGGCTTTATACACTCTGCAAAGCATTGATACGCAGATTGATAAAATCCGCATCACTAGAGGTGAACTGCCACTCGAAGTTCAGGACCTCGAAGACGAAATTGTAGGATTGGACACACGTATCAACAACTTGAAATCGGACATCAGCGCAAGCGAAAACGCTATCAACGAACACAAGGCAGCTATCGACATTCACAAGGCAGCCATCGAAAAATACACCAAACAACAGGACAATGTCCGCAACAACCGTGAGTTCGAATCGCTGAATAAAGAAATTGAATATCAAGGACTTGAAATACAACTCTGCGAACGCAAGATAAAAGAACTGAAAGCCGCCATCAAGGAAAAACACCAGCATGTGGAAATAGCCAAAAACCTTTTGGAAACCCGCAAAGGCGACCTTCAACTGAAGAAACAGGAACTCGAAGAAATCACCAGCGAGGCAGAACGCGAAGAGAAAGTGCTGATACAGAAATCGCAGGAGCAGGAAAAACTCATCGACGAACGCTACCTGACCGCCTACAAGCGCATACGCAACGCCGCCCGCAACGGTCTTGCAGTGGTATCCGTTGAACGCGAAGCCTGCGGCGGATGCTTCAGCCAAATTCCTTTCCAACGCCAGATGGAGATTAAAATGCACCGCAAAATAATCGTTTGCGAACACTGCGGACGTATTTTGGTTGACAAGGACATTGTGGACCGCTCCAAGGCTCTTCTGGAAGAAAAATAAAATTCTGAAATCATAAACAAAACAACGGCAGGTGCTTCTACTTGCCGTTGCTCGGTTTTAAAGGCTATGACGACCATCGCAAGAAAATATGTTGCCGCTTTGTTGATGTGCATTGCCGTTTTTATTTCGGCGACTGCGCAAAAAGACAAATCGTCGTTCCAGATGCACGGGAACACCTTCCCATACATCACCATTGAGCAGCTAATACGTTACTGCGACATGGATTCCGCATCTTTCGACAGCGTTATGCGCAGCATGGACTTCGTTTTGGAGGAGAACATCTACACCAAAGGCACTTTGGACAAATCAAAGATGGTTTTCGGAAAATCGACGAATTTCGGCACCAGCATAGTATGGATAAGTAACGACAGCAGTGTGAGCATAATAGAACGGATGCTCGAGAAATTCACACATCCGAGCAACATTTCCCTCTCCGACGGTTTCAGTTTTATGTACAAAAAATACGTCATCAGCGTAAAATCGACACAAGCAACACCTAAATACGAGGAGATAAATATCATAGACAAAATAAATTACAACAAAAATCAAGACAACTAAAACACAACAGCCATGATACACAAAATCAGTTCCGAACGACTTACTTTACAGCGAGTTAAAGAAATTATCGACAACGGCATGAAACTCGAGCTTTCGCAAGATGCCATAGACAGAATCGAGAAATGCCGCAACTATCTGGACCGCAAGATGGAAAACCAGAAAGAGCCTATCTACGGTGTAACTACCGGTTTCGGTTCGCTGTGCAATATCTCGGTAAGCCGCGAAGAGTTGTCGCAACTGCAGAAAAACCTCGTGATGTCGCACGCTTGCGGCGTGGGCGAGGAGGTGCCCCAGAACATCGTAAAACTGATGCTTCTGATGAAAATACAGTCCCTTTCCTACGGACATTCGGGAGTGCAGTTGCAGACCGTTCAACGTTTGGTTGATTTCTTCAACAACGATGTATATCCTGTTGTGTATCAACAAGGTTCACTCGGAGCCAGCGGCGATTTGGCACCTCTGGCACACATGTGCCTGCCAATTCTTGGCTTAGGCGAAGTTTATTATCAAGGCAAACGCATGCCCGCCGCAGAGGTCAACGCAAAATTCGGTTGGCAGCCCATCGAACTGCAGTCGAAAGAAGGCCTGGCACTACTCAACGGCACCCAGTTTATGAGCTCCTTCGGCACTTGGTGCATTCTCAAGGCACAGCACCTTGCACAGATGGCCGACAAAGTGGCCGCCGTTTCGCTCGACGCCTTCGACGGACGCATTGAGCCTTTCTGCGACGAGGTACATCTGGTACGTCCCCACAACGGACAGCTGGCCACCGCACGCAACATGCGTAAATATCTGGAAGGCAGCGAAATAATCAAACGGCACAAAGAGCACGTGCAAGACCCGTACTCGTTCCGCTGCATACCGCAGGTGCACGGCGCCACCAAGGACAGCCTCGCCTACGTGGCATCGGTGATAGAGACCGAGATAAACAGCGCCACCGACAACCCCACCGTCTTCCCCGACGAGGACATGGTGGTTTCGGCAGGCAATTTCCACGGCCAGCCTCTTGCTTTGGTGCTCGATTTCATGGCCATAGCCACCGCCGAGCTGGGCAACATCTCCGAACGCCGCACCTACCAGCTGATTTCCGGCAAACGCGGTCTGCCCCATTTCTTGGTTGCCAACCCCGGTCTCAACAGCGGTTTCATGATTCCGCAATACACTGCCGCATCGATAGTTAGCCAGACCAAACAGCTCTGCACCCCCGCCTCGGTGGATTCCATCGAATCTTCACAGGGACAGGAGGACCACGTGAGCATGGGCGCCAACGCCGCCACCAAGTGCTACAAGGTGATGCAGAACGTGGAACGCGTGCTGGCAATAGAGATGTTCAATGCCGCACAGGCGCTGGAGTTCCGTCGTCCGTTGAAATCGTCGCCCTTTGTGGAAGGCATGATGGCAAAATACCGCAAATGCGTGAATTTTGTGAACGACGACGAGATAATGTACACCCACATCCACAACTCGGTGAAATTTATCGCTGAATACGCCGACTAACAGATGGAAGCCCTGCCTTCGAAACTGCTCGAACGGACAGTAGAAGAGTTCTCGAAACTGCCGGGAGTGGGCAAACAAACGGCGTTGCGTTTTGCCCTGCACCTGCTTAGGCAGAACAAATCCGATGTGGCGCTATTCACCTCCACCATCGACCAGATGATGGCCGACATAAAGCTCTGCAAACACTGCCACTGCATTTCCGACAGCGACGTGTGCGAAATCTGCTCCAACCCCAAACGGCAGAAAGACGTGGTGTGCGTGGTGGAGAACATCCAAGGCCTGATGGCGATAGAGAATACCGCACAGTTTTCGGGAGTTTACCACGTGCTGGGAGGGGTGATTTCCCCCATCGACGGCATCGGCATCAACGATTTGACAATAACCCAGCTATTGGAACGTGTTGAAAAAGAAGGCGTTAAAGAAGTGATTCTGGCACTGCCCACCACTATGGAGGGCGACACTACTAACTTTTACATCCACAGGCAGTTGCAACGTTTCCCCGTGCAGGTTTCAACCATAGCGAGGGGCGTGGCAATAGGCGATAACCTCGAGTACGCCGACGAGATCACCCTTGGCCGTTCCATTGTGAACAGGGTGCCGTTCGACAGCGTTTATAAAAATAATTAATTGGTATAATCCATTATCAATCAGTAAGATAATATGCAGAAATACAGCGAAACTTTGGAAATGCTCAAAAACCACCGTTCGGTGAGGAAATACAAAGACCAACCCATAGAACAGGAGTTGCTTGACCAGATACTCGAAGCCGGAATGCGTGGCTCCAATACCGGCAACATGCAGATTTACAGCGTTGTGGTAACTCGCGACGCCCAACGGAAGAAAGAACTCGCACAGTTTCATTTCAACCAGCCGATGGTGGCCAACGCCGCCGCGGTAATCACCGTGTGTCTCGACATTAACCGTTGGGACAAATGGTGCCTGCAACGCAACGCCGGCCCCGCCTACGACAACCTGCTGTGGCTCCTGACCGGCTCGGTGGACGCCACCATAGTGTCGCAAAACATCTGCGTGGCCGCTGAGGCTCAGGGACTTGGTATCTGCTACCTCGGCACGGTGCTATACAGCGCCCCCGAAATTGCCGAATTCCTGAAACTGCCACGGGGCGTTGTGCCAATCACCACAATAACAATGGGTTATCCTGACGAGACTCCTGCCGAATCAGACCGTCTGCCGCTCGATAGCGTGGTGCATTACGAGGAGTATCGCGACTACAGTCCCGCCGACATCGACAAAGCCTTTGCCGAAAAGGAAAACCTGCAGCTCACCAAGGATTTGATAAAAGAGAACGGCACCGAAAACCTTGCACAGATTTTCACTCAGAAACGCTATACCAAAGCCGACAACATCGCAATTTCGGAAAAGCTTTATAAATATCTGAAAGACAGCGGATTTTTGAAATAGCAATTCTCTTTGCAGCTTTATTCACATCCGGCTGGGGAAAAAACGAAACGGAAGCAGTCGGAAATATCGGTTTTTTGCAATAACTTTGCAAAATTATGACCGAGAACAAAAACCTAAAAAAAACGTTTAAAATACTGAGTAACAAATATGTTATTTGTACTCTTGTTTTCATTTTGTTTTTTATCATCATCGACAACAACGGTTTCATGACCTACTACAGGCTGCGAAACCAAAACAAAATATTGACCGAACAAAAGGAAAAACTCGAAGAAGATATCCTCATCGACAGCGTGAACTACGAAAAAATGACTCACGAACCCGCCGAGATAGAACGTTTCGGACGCGAAAACTATTTTATGAAACGGGACAACGAAGAAATTTTCATTGTAAAACGAGACAAATAGCAAAAGCATGAAAAAAGTTTTCAAAACATTTATATACTTAACGTTGTCGGGGACGCTCTTTTTTTCGTGCGGGACACTGAAAACCATGTTCACCGCCGACTCGGACTACGACGATTTTTCGTTTGAAGAATATTTTGACGGACATAAGACATACCGGAGAGTACCTTCGAAAAAGAAAGACCGCAACGTTGCCACCAGTACGGGAAAAAGTGGCAAGATGCCCATCACCGTCACCGACCGCGACAACGCCAAACTGTACAAAGTGATAGAGAAATGGTACGGCACCCCTTACAAATACGGCGGTTGTTCGTCGTCGGGCATCGACTGCTCCTGCTTTGTGAAGAACGTTTTCAGCGAAGTTTACGACGTGAATCTCAACCGTGTGGCGGCCGACATCACCAAAAATGTGACGCTGATAGAACGCAGCCAGTTGCGCGAAGGCGATGTTGTTTTCTTTTCAAACAATAAATCTGCCATATCCCACGTTGGTATATATCTAAAAGACGGAATGTTCGCCCACGCCTCCTCATCGAAGGGGGTTACGATAAGCAAGCTGTCCGAAAAATACTGGGACACACGCTATTACGCGGCAGGCCGCCACAGTAAAGTAACCACAAAATGGTAGAAACGATGAAAAGACAAAACATAAAACGGATTACAGCCATCGCGCTGCTTGCCGCAATTCTGGCGGGCTCAATGATTTCGTGCAAAAGCGACGTGAACATGACCCGCCGCAGAAAATCGCGCTGCAACACCTGCCCCACCTTCAGCTACGCTCCCAACACACAAAACGATGTCCAAACCTGCGACCTTGAAAGACTATAGCGACACCCTTGCACCACACCTGCCGCCAGCAGCACTCCCTTACGTAGCCGAATTCCTGTTCAACAACAAAATTTCGCTCGTCCTAAGCCGTCCCCGACGGACCAAGCTCGGCGACTACTCCTTTCCCAATCCGCTGAAAAGGCACGGCCACCGTATCAGCGTCAACGCCAACCTCGACCGAAACACCTTCCTTTGGGTGATACTTCACGAAATAGCTCATTACCAAGCATTTGTGGCTTTCGGCAAACGGCCCAAGCCTCACGGTGATGAGTTTCAGGCGGCTTTCGCAAATATTCTTCGTTTCTTCAACGAAAGGCACTGCTTCCCCGCTGAAACAGAGGCACTTATCAGCGACTTTTATTCCAAACGGCCTCTGCCAAAGAGTTTGGAGCGCAAAATAGAACGCACTTTCCGTGAAATGGCCGGTGAAACGACACAAGACGACGGGGTGCCGCTCTCGGCGTTGGCCGAAAACAGTTTTTTCTCCATCCGTGGACGCATTTTTAAGAAACTTGAGAAACGTCGCACACGTTGCAAATGCCTATGTCTCAACAACAACCGACTCTATCTGGTATCGCTCGAAGCAAGAGTGCAACCAGTGGCTATTGAAAAAATGAAATAAAAATCGTATTTTTGCAAAAAAAAAATCGATGGCACGAATTTTGGCTATAGACTACGGACAGAAACGCACGGGAATCGCAGTAACCGATGATTTACAGATTATTGCGACGCCCCTTACTACTGTTGACACGCCAAAACTGATGGCTTTTCTGACCGACTATTGCAGCAAAGAAAACGTGGAATGCATTGTCGTGGGCGAGCCGAAACATCTGAACAACACCCCGTCGGAATCGGCGAAATACATAGAGCCGTTTGTAAAACAGCTGCGCAAAGCCTTTCCCGACAAGGAGATAGCCCACATCGACGAGCGTTTCACCTCCAAAATAGCCTCGCAGGCCATCGTGAACTCCGGTTTGCACAAAAAACAACGTCAGAACAAGGCACTTATCGACACAGTGAGCGCCACTCTGATACTTCAATCATATATGGACCTTAAAAACAACACAAAATGATTTTGCCAATAATAGGACTCGGGCATCCCACCTTAAGAAAAACCGCCCAACCGATTGACGCCGATTACCCTGACCTTCAGCAGCTTATCGACAATATGTTTGAAACCATGTACGCCGCCGAAGGCGTTGGTCTTGCCGCCCCGCAGGTGGACCTGCCCATAAGGCTGGTGGTGATGGGCTATCGCGAATACGACGAGAAAAAGAAAGAGTACGTCGGCGACCCAATAGAACGCACCATGATCAATCCCGAAATTGTGGAGGCCAAAGGCGAGATGCAATACTACAACGAAGGCTGCCTGAGCGTGCCCAACATCCACGAGGACGTGCTGCGTCCCGAGACCGTGGTGGTGAAATACTACGACCGCAATTTCCAACCCCAGACCGAGGAGATGACCGCCCTGCTGGCACGCATAGCCCAGCACGAGATAGACCACCTCGACGGCAAAGTGTTTGTGGACCGCCTGTCGCCGCTGAAACGCACACTGCTGAAACGCAAGCTGAACGACATCGTTACCGGCAAAACCCGCACCCACTACCGCATGAAATTCGCAACAAAAAAATAGAACAAAATGAAGATAAGAAACATAGTTATAGCACTCGCCGCAGGTGCCCTGCTGTTTGCCTGCAGCTCCAAACACAGCCGCCAGGCCGACCTCGACAACATCACACGCTACGAGGACAGCATCGACATACAGAACACCATACTCTCCGTGGAGACTGGCAACCGTCTAATCGACTTATATACAACCTTTTCCAACAACCACCCCGACGACAGCCTCGCCCCCATGTATCTGCACCGCGCCGCGCAGGTGGCAGCCAACATCCACCGTCCCGACCTGGCACTGCAATACCTCGACACGGTAACAATCAAATACCCTGACTACAAGGACGTTGCAGTCTGTGCCTTCTACAAAGGCTTTGTGCTCGAAAATGTGGCCGGCGACCTCGAACACGCACGTATGGCCTATCAGGAGTTTATCGACAAATACCCCAACGACCCCTTGGCCGACGATGCTCGCATAAGCATGGAAAATCTGGGACTCAGCCCCGAAGAACTCCTTGAAAAAATACTTAGTCAGAACACCGACGCGGAAATGGCCGAAAACAAATAACACACCCCCATGCTCCGACAACTAAGTATAGAAAACTACGCACTTATCCGCTCGTTGCAAATAGCTTTCAACGAGGGATTTACAGCCATTACCGGCGAAACTGGAGCCGGAAAATCCATCATTCTCGGAGCTTTGGGACTCTTGGCAGGACAACGAGCTGACACTCAGGTGCTTTCAGACAAAAACAAAAAATGCGTGATAGAGGCAGTTTTCGGCATTGAGACTTTGGGATTGAAAAAGTTTTTCGACGACAACGACCTCGACTACGACGACAACGTGCTGATACGTCGCGAGATACTGCCCACAGCCAAGACAAGGGCATTTATCAACGACACACCCGTTTCGCTGCAGCAGCTGCGCGATTTCGGAACGAAAGTCCTAGACATCCACTCCCAAAACCAAACACTTACGTTGCTAAACGCTGATTTCCAGATGCGTTTTGTGGACACGCTTGCCGGCAACGAAGAACTTTTGAAAGAGTATTCTGCCCTTTATGGCGGGTATGTGCAGGCCAAAAACGAGCTGTCGCAACTGCGTGCCGAGCTACAGCAAAACCGTCGCGACAAGGACTACAACCAGTTCCTTTACGACGAACTCGACAAAGCCCAACTCGCTGAAAACGAGCAAGAAGAGCTGGAACAGGAACTCAACCTTCTCAACCACACCGAAACCATAAAACAAACCTTCGGCGAGGTGCTCGAAACCGCCGACCGTCAGGACGACGCGGCAATAGCACGGCTTCAGTCGGCAAAAAGCCAGCTATACAAGATAGTATCATACTACCCCGAAGTGGAAGACCTTTTCAACCGTCTAGAATCCAGCATCATAGAACTTCGCGACATTTTTTCGGAAATAGAGAGCTTGGACGAAAACCTATCCTATTCCCTTGAGCGTCAGCAATATGTATCGCAACGGCTCGACACCATCTACAACCTGCAGAGCAAACATTCCGTAAGCACGGTGGCGGAGCTGTTGGAAATAAAGTCGCAGCTCAGCGACAAGTTATTGGCAGTTACCGATTTGGACGAACGAATTAACAAACTGGAAAAACAGATTTCCGAAACCGAGAGCCGTTTGCGGCAGATGGCCGGAGTGCTGTCGGAACGACGCCACAAGACCTCGCAACAAATTGAGTCCGAGCTACTTCCCACCCTTGCCGAACTGGGGATGAAAGACGCCCAGATAGTGGTGGAGCTGACACCGACGGAAAACCTGCTCTCCAACGGCACCGATGCCGTGCGTCTGCTTTTCAACGCCAACCGTGGCGGCGAACTGCGCGAGGTGGGCAAAGTGATTTCCGGAGGCGAGCTTTCGAGGCTTATGCTCGCACTCAAGTCACTGATAGTCAAAACGAACCTGCTGCCCACTATTATTTTCGACGAGATAGACACCGGAGTGTCGGGAACCATAGCGGTGGCTATGGCCAACATAATGCAAAAGATGTCGCAAAACACTCAGGTTGTGGCCATTACCCATCTGCCACAGGTGGCGGGCAAAGCCAAAACACAGTTCAAGGTTTACAAGGAGAGCGACGAAGCCTCCACACAGACCTCGATGCGGCAACTGACGGAGGAACAGCGTGTTGAGGAGATAGCCACTATGCTCTCGTCGGAAAAGCTGACAGCCTCGGCAATAGAAACCGCAAAACAACTAATGTCTTGATATTATGAATTACGAGATGTATTTACTGCGCCTTGTGCTTGCATTCCTTTTCGGAGCCGGCATAGGCTTGGAACGGCAGATTAGGCAACGCAGCGCCGGACTTACCACCAACGCCCTAGTTTCGGTGGGTGCCTGTGTTTTTATACTGCTTTCGGAGATAATGTACGGAGAGGAGCAAGGCAACATCGACCGCCTACGTGTTGTGTCACAGATAGTTACAGGAATAGGATTTTTGGGAGCCGGCGTTATTATGCGCGACGGTTTCAACATACACGGGCTGAACACCGCGGCCACCATCTGGTGCTCTGCCGCCGTTGGCTCGCTGTGCGGTTTCGGGATGTTTTTCGAAGGCGGAATGGCCGCCGTTGCCATCGTGGGCACACATCTGGCGCTGAAACCCATCACCGACCGTTTGGACAGGCGTCCACGCAAATATGTGGAGATGAGAAAGATAGGCGTAAAGGTGGTGGTTATGGGCAACACCTCCGACATTGACGAGATGCGCGACGTGCTGCTCTCGTTGGTGGACACCCTCGACAACGCCGAGATACAGAAAACAGAAAAGACACACAATTTGAAAGAGGGTCAGACGACGGTAACTATGGAGCTGCTCACAAAAGATGTGGAGAAGGCTTTCCGTCTGTTTCAGGACGAGCTTTCGGGCAACACTCTGTTTTTGAAAGTCGCCACCGAGGTGCTCTCGCAGCGCGTGGAGCACTGAAAATATGACAATTACACAAAGAATTTATTTTACAACACAATAAAAAAATGGACCAAGAAAACCTGACAATTCACCTTGAAAAAGCCAACACTTTGGACAAATTGCTGTCCGAAGAGCAGCGCAAAAAAGTAGTAAACCTCAAAATTACAGGACATATCGGGAAACAAGACTTCGAAAAAGTGCTTGACGAGATGTGCGATGTGGATCTTATCTACAAAAACTATGACGATGAAGATGAAGAAGGCATTCCCGACTACAAAAACGCCTACCCTTTGCGCAACCTTGATATGGGCGAGGCCGTCTTTACCGATGGAGACATATTGCCCGAATTCGGCTTTTACATTCAGTTAGAGTCTATTATACTGCCACAAGGCATTAAAAGTATTGTTGAAGAAGATGACTTCGATAGTGCATTAAGCAATTCGCAAAGGTTGCGAACCGTTGTATTCCCCAAAGGGATAAAAAGCGCAGGAGGTTTGAGAGGTTGCACGAAACTAAAAAATGTGGTTTTACCTGATACGGTAGAAGAAATAGCACAAGATGCTTTTTCCTATTGCACTGCTCTGAGTGAATTACGGATACCCGCTTCGGTAAAGCATTTGTATGCAACGGCTTTCACATATTCGGGCATCAAAGAATTTGAAATCGACGAGAATAATCCATATTACACCGTTGTAGATGGAGTTATTTTCAGCAAAGACCTGAAAACGCTTGTGGCATTTCCCCCGAATTCAGACAGAAGAGAATACACTATTCCCTCGACGACAAAAACAATAAGCGAGGGCGCTTTTGAGGGTTCGGAACTACGTTATATCAATATCCCCGACAGCGTTACCCGCATTGAAGGGTGTGCTTTCGAAGACAGCAAACTGCGGAGTTTGGAAATGCCCGACAGCGTTACAGAGATAGGGTTTCTGCTTTTCCGCTGTTGCAACAACTTGGAGCATCTGAAACTGTCGAACTCATTGACCGACCTTCCCGAACAAACCTTTTCAAATTGCGAGAAACTCAAAACTATCACTATACCATCGAGTGTAAAGAAAATGCACATTACCAACATAATTTGGAACGGAGGATTAGAGTCAATGGTTCTCAACGAAGGACTTGAGGAGATATACAATGATTTCCTGCACTCATCCACAAAAATTTCAAAAAAACGATTCAGAATTATTAACTGGCCAAAATCGTTGCGCGCATACCCCAAAGAATTATTACAATATCGCAAATAGTATTAGGGGAAAAACTTTATGTCGAAAAAAAACAGTAGCATAAAACATAGTCGCAAAAATGCAGAAAGTAGCGATTTTCCTGCAGGATGTGTTCCTGTTGATGTTTTTAAAAAAGAGTTTTTTCGTCGGCTAAGGCGAAGATATAAAATTTATGTGGTTAGAGCCGAACACGCAGGAGACTACAAATTGAATGTCTATTTTGCCGACGGCACCATGCAGACAGTGGATTTTGAGCCGTTTTTCGTACAAAAGCCACATCCGCAGTACAATAAATACTACGACCCAAAGCGTTTTCTGGAGTTCAAAGTCGAAAACGACACCGTTGTGTGGGGCGATGACTGGGATTTAATGTTACACCCCCTTAATTTGTACTACAACGACCTGTTCGGGTACTACGAAGAATGATTGTTTTTCGACTATGGAGTTTGAAAAAAGCTTGCGTTAAATGAAAAAAAATAAAGAGATAGACAATTTAAAGCAATCTGCAACGTTTTCAAAACAAAGACACCAAATTATGAAAGAAACTAAAAACCAATGGTTTGCCGCACGTAGCGAGATGTACGCAACACTTGCTTCGGACGCTATTCTGCCAAAAAGCAAGGTAAAATACCATTTTCACGACCCCGAAGCCGGTT
>Ga0247609_10004992_pt1 | contig 13118 bp, 7 predicted proteins | sample 172DNAGHGlowgp2_FD_193487 | JGI IMG/M metagenome (GOLD analysis project Ga0247609, IMG submission 193487) | Sheep rumen microbial communities from Palmerston North, Manawatu-Wanganui, New Zealand - 1728 DNA GHGlow gp2 | ecosystem: Host-associated > Mammals > Digestive system > Stomach > Rumen ...
GGGCGAATCGAATGTTGAAGTGATGAAGCGTGCTCGTCGTGGTACTATCGCAGCAGGTTACTTCAAGCTTCTCCCTGTGTTCATGTTCCTCATCCCTGGTATGGTGGCTATCTCTCTTGCAAGTGGTAAGTACGGAGATTTTGGTATCTCTATGGATATTACCAATCAGCATGATACTGATGGTGCTTTCGCCATGATGGTGAAGAGTATCCTTCCTGCTGGTATCAAGGGCTTCGTAACTATCGGTTTCATCTGTGCACTTGTTACTTCGTTGGCAGCATTCTTCAATTCTTGCGCAACCCTTTTCACTGAGGACTTCTACAAGCCTTTGAAGAAAGGTATGAGTGAGGATCACTATGTATTGGTAGGTCGTATTGCAACTGTTGTAGTTGTAATATTGGGTCTCCTCTGGTTGCCAGTCATGATGAACATGGGTAACCTCTACAGCTATCTCCAGGGCATCCAGTCGTTGCTTGCTCCTGCAATGGTTGCTGTATTTACCCTCGGTATCTTGTCGAAGAAAATCAGCCCTAAGGCTGGTGAATGGGGTCTTATCGGTGGCTTCCTCATTGGTATGCTCCGCCTCATTACCAATATCTTCACAGATACAGGCAACAAGGTGATGGAAGGTGCATTCTGGGAGAACACTGCATGGTTCTGGCAGACTAACTGGCTCGTATTCGAATGCTGGTTGCTTGTCTTCATCGTTCTCTTGATGATTGTAGTTTCCTTCTTCACAAAGGGTCCTTCCAAGGAACAGATTGATGCTATTACCTTCACTCCAGAATACCGCAAGCAGATTGCTTCCAGCTGGGGCGTATGGGACATCATTGGTACTCTCGGTGTACTCGCTCTTTGCGGTACATTCTATTGGTATTTCTTCTAAAAGACTATAGAAAATGCAGGGTTGTAGAAAAATCTCTACATCCCTGCTTTTCCGCATTTATTCAATTAAACATAAAGATTGCGCTTCATGCCCAATTATTATAACGAACACACAAAATTTTTCGTATCGGTTGACTGTGTCATTTTCGGATACAGCGAAGGCTCTTTGAAACTACTGATACACCGCCGCCCTTACACTCCATATCAAGGAGAATGGTCTGTAATCGGCGGATTTGTAGAAAAGGATGAAAGTATTGACGACGCTGCTAAAAGAGTCTTAACAGAATTTACTGGTCTCGATACAGTTTACATGCGCCAACTCGGAGCATTTGGAAAAGTTAAACGCGACCCAGGTGAGCGTGTCATTTCAATTACTTATTTTGCACTCATCGACGTCGCAAAATACAAGAGGAACAAAACTCAGCAATCCACGGCAGAATGGGTGGATATCGACAAGCTTCCTCCATTGGTTTTCGACCACAATCAAATGGTTGACCTTTCACTCCAAACCATTCGCTCGCTTGTATGGAAAGAGCCGCTTATCGTGAATCTCATGCCTAAGTATTTCACACTCACCCAGTTGCAACGTGCGTATGAAACAGTTATTGGAAAACAGCTCGACAAGCGTAACTATCGCCGAACAATCATAGATCAAGGTTTCTTAGTGAAAACTGATAAGATTGATAAGAAAACCTCCAAGCGAGGTGCCGCTATCTATCAAATGAATCCTGAAATAAATTGTTAGTACCTTTATTACTAACCCATCATATAATATTATCGTTAATCTAAAAAGAAATCATTATGTTAGAAGAACTCAAACAAAAAGTATTCAAAGCTAACCTCGATTTGGTAAAGCAGGGTCTTGTTATCTTCACATGGGGAAATGTTTCAGGCATAGATCGTGAAAAAGGTCTTGTTGTAATTAAGCCAAGTGGAGTGAGCTACGATGAAATGAAAGTAAGCGACATGGTAGTTGTTGACCTCGAAACCGGCAAGGTTGTAGAGGGAGACCTCAACCCATCTTCAGATACCCCTACTCATCTCGTACTTTATAAGGCATTTCCAAACATTCAGGGAGTAGTACACACCCACTCTACTTATGCTACTGCTTGGGCTCAGGCTGGTAAGGATATTCCTAACATCGGTACCACACATGCCGATTATTTCTATAAGGATATCCCTTGCACTACCGACATGACAGAGGAAGAGGTGAAAGGCAACTATGAGTTGGAAACAGGAAATGTGATTGTAAAGCGTTTCGAGGGTATCAACCCAGACCACACTCCTGGTGTACTTGTTAAGAATCATGGTCCATTCTCTTGGGGTACGAGTCCCGACAATGCAGTTTACAATGCTAAGGTTATGGAACAATGTGCCAAGATGGCATTTGTTTCCTTCGTTGTGAACCCAGAAACTACGATGAATCCACTGCTCATTGAGAAGCACTACATGCGCAAGCATGGCCCTAATGCTTACTACGGACAGAAGGGACAAAAGCATTAAACAAATCATTTAACATATTTATTTAACAACATATTTATTAACACTTTAAAATATCACAATTATGGCATTTGAAAATTATGAGATTTGGTGGGTGACTGGTGCACAGTTGCTTTACGGAGGCGATGCAGTTATCGCAGTAGATGCACATTCTAAGGAAATGGTTGAAGGCCTCAATGCAGGTGGCAATATTCCTGTAAAAGTTGTTTATAAGGGCACAGCCAACAGTTCAAAGGAAGTTGAACAGGTGATGCTCGCAGCAAACAATGATGAGAAATGTATCGGTATCATCACTTGGATGCACACTTTCTCTCCTGCTAAGATGTGGATCAAAGGTCTTCAGCAGCTTCAGAAGCCACTGCTCCACTTCCACACTCAGTACAACGCTGAAATTCCTTGGGATGCCATCGACATGGACTTCATGAACCTCAACCAGTCGGCTCACGGTGATATCGAGTTCGGACACATCTGCACTCGCATGCGTGTTGCTCGCAAGGTGGTTTGTGGCTACTGGAAGGAAACTGATGTTCAGAAGAAGATTGCCGTTTGGGCACGTGTTGCAGCTGGTGTAGCTGATGCTCACAACGTTCGCTGCCTCATGTTCGGTATGAATATGAACAACGTTGCCGTTACAGATGGCGACCGTGTAGAATTTGAGCAGCGCATGGGTTACCATGTTGACTACTATCCAGTTTCCAGCCTCATGGATTACTTCAAGAAGGTAACCGATGCTGAAGCTGACGCACTCGTTGAAGAGTATAAGAAGCTCTACACCATCAAGATTGACGAGAGCGGTGAAGAGGTTTACTGGCAGAAGGTAAAGAACGCAGCAAAGGCAGAAATTGCTCTGCGCCGCGTATTGAAGGACGAAGGTGCAACTGCATTTACAACCAACTTCGATGACCTTGGCGATGCAGATATCGACGATCCAAACTTCGTAGGCTTCGACCAGATTCCAGGTCTTGCTTCTCAGCGCCTCATGGAAGAAGGTTACGGCTTCGGTGCAGAAGGTGACTGGAAGACCGCTTGCCTCTATCGCACATTGTGGGTTATCCAGCAGGGTATGCCTATCGGTTGCTCGTTCCTCGAGGATTACACTCTCAACTTCGCAGGCGACCGCTCTTCTTGCCTCCAGAGCCACATGCTCGAAGTATGCCCACTCATCGCTACCGACAAGCCAAAACTCGAAGTTCACTTCCTCGGTATCGGTATCCGCAAGCAGCAGACAGCTCGTCTCGTGTTCACATCGAAGACTGGTCGTGGTATTAAGGCTACTGTTGTTGACCTTGGCAACCGCTTCCGCCTCATTTCTCAAGAGGTAGAGTGCATCGAGCCTAAGCCAATGCCTCATCTCCCTGTTGCATCTGCACTCTGGGTTCCACAGCCTACATTCGAAATCGGTGCTGGTGCATGGATTCTCGCTGGTGGTACTCACCACAGTGCATTCTCCTATGACATCACTGAAGAGTATTGGGAGGACTTCGCAGAAATGGTTGGCATCGAGTATGTTAAGATTAACAAGCAGACCAACATCGCAGACTTCAAGCAGACTCTCCGCAACAACGAAGTGTATTACATGCTGAATAAAGCCCTGAAATAATATGACACCAAAACAAGTAATAGAAGCAGGTAAAGCCATTCTCGGTATCGAGTTTGGCTCTACCCGCATCAAGGCCGTTCTCATCGACCCTGAGAACAAGCCTATTGCACAAGGCTCCCACACATGGGAAAACCAGTTGGTTGACGGACTCTGGACCTACTCCACCGAAGCCATCTGGTACGGACTTCAGGATTGCTATGCCGACTTGCGCAAGAACGTGCTCCAGCAGTACGAAGTTGATATTGAGACACTTGCTGCCATTGGCTTCTCTGCCATGATGCACGGATATATGCCATTCAAGGGCAACGAAATCCTCGTTCCTTTCCGCACTTGGCGCAACACCAACACCGGTAAGGCTGCAGCTGAGTTGAGCGAACTCTTCAACTACAACATCCCACTTCGCTGGAGTATCAGCCATCTCTACCAAGCCATCCTTGATAACGAGGAGCACGTGAAGGACATCGAGTTCCTTACCACTCTCGCTGGATATGTACATTGGCAGTTAACGGGTCAGAAGGTACTCGGCGTAGGAGATGCTTCAGGTATGATTCCTGTAGATCCAACCACCAAGACCTACGACACCACAATGGTTGAGAAGTTCGACAAGCTCATCGCTCCAAAGGGATTCTCTTGGAAGCTTCTCGACATCCTGCCAAAGTCTCTCAGCGCAGGTGAGAATGCAGGTTTCCTCACTCCTGAAGGCGTGCTGAAGCTCGATGTCAGCGGCCATCTGAAGCCTGGTATTCCTGTTTGTCCTCCTGAAGGCGACGCAGGTACAGGTATGGTGGCTACCAACGCTGTTCGTCAGCGCACTGGTAACGTGAGTGCTGGTACATCATCCTTCTCTATGATTGTGCTCGAGAAAGAACTCTCCAAGCCTTACGAGATGCTTGATATGGTAACTACTCCTGATGGTTCTCTCGTTGCGATGGTACACTGCAACAACTGCACCAGCGACATCAATGCGTGGGTTAAAATCATGAAGGAGTATGCCGAACTGCTTGGCGTAGAGCAGAGTACTTTCGACCTCTACACTCGCCTGTTCAATGTTGCTCTCAATGGCGATGGTGACTGCGGTGGTGTTATCAGCTACAACTACATTTCTGGAGAACCTGTCACGGGTCTCATGGATGGACGTCCACTCTTCGTGCGTTCCGCTAACGATAAGTTCAACCTTGCCAACTTTATGCGTGCTCACCTCTATGGTGCCATTGGCGTGCTGAAATTAGGTAACGACATCCTCTTCAACGAGGAGCATGTAAAGGTGGACCGTATCATGGGACACGGCGGTTACTTCACTACTCCAATTGTAGGTCAGCGTATGCTTGCTGCTGCCCTCAACACACCAATCTCCGTCATGGAAACAGCTGGCGAAGGTGGTGCTTGGGGTATTGCCCTTCTCGCTGCCTACGCAGTGAATAACCCTGATAAGCTTTCATTAGCTGATTATCTCGACCAGGTAGTATTTGCAGGAAACCAAGGCTCAGAAGTGAAGCCTAATCCAGAAGACGTGGCAGGCTTCAACCGCTACATGGAAAACTACAAGGCATGTCTCGGCATTGAGAAAGCAGCTGTTGAATGTAAAAAATAAAGTTAAACAAATATGAACGATATTAAAGTAATGAACAAGGCAGCGGACAACATTCGTATTCTCGCTGCATCTATGGTAGAAAAGGCAAAATCTGGCCATCCAGGTGGTGCTATGGGTGGTGCTGATTTCATCAATGTAGTCTATAGCGAATACCTCACTTACGACCCATCTGACCCAGCTTGGAAGACTCGCGACCGCTTCTTCCTCGACCCAGGCCACATGGCTCCAATGCTCTATAGCCAGTTGGCTCTCATTGGCAAGTTCTCTCTCGATGAGTTGGCTCAGCTTCGTCAGTGGGGTTCCCCTACTACAGGTCACCCAGAGTATGAAATTGCACGTGGCATTGAGAACACATCGGGTCCTCTCGGACAAGGCCATGCATACGGCATCGGTGCAGCCATCGCTGCTAAGTTCCTCGCTGCCCACACAGGCAATCCTGGCTTTGCAAAGGAAACCATCTATATCTACATCTCTGATGGTGGTATCGAAGAGGAAATCTCTCAGGGCGCAGGTCGTGTAGCTGCTAACCTCGGACTCGACAACATCGTCATGTTCTACGACTCCAACGACATCCAGCTCTCTACAGAAACTGCTGTCGTGATGAATGAGGACACTGCTGCCAAGTATCGCGCACTCGGTTGGGAAGTATTCGAAATCGACGGACACGATGTGGCTGCTATCCGCAAGGCTATCGACGCTGCAAAGGCTGTTGAAGGCAAGCCATCCCTCATCATCGGTAAGACCATCATGGGTAAGGGTGCTCTCCAGGCAGACGGTTCTTCCTACGAGCGCAACTGCAAGACTCACGGTGCTCCTCTCGGTGGCGACGCTTACAAGAACACAGTTAAGAATCTCGGTGGCGACCCTGAGAATCCATTCCAAATCTTCCCAGAAGTGCAGGAACTCTATGCAAAGCGTGCTGAAGAACTCAAGGGTATCGTGGCTGAGCTCAAGGCTGAAGAATCAGCATGGGCAGCTGCTAATCCTGACAAGGCAGTGCAGCTTGAGGAATGGTTTGCAGGCAAGGCTCCACAGGTTGACTGGTCGAAGGTTCAGCAGAAGCCAGGCGATGCAACTCGCAACGCTTCAGCTGCAGTTCTCAGTGTTTTGGCTGAGCAAGTTCCAAACATGATTGTTGCCAGTGCCGACCTCTCCAACTCCGACAAGACTGACGGCTTCCTCAAGAAGACTCACGCTCTTGCAAAGGGTGACTTCTCGGGTGCCTTCTTCCAGGCAGGTGTTGCTGAGCTCACTATGGCATGCTGCTGCATCGGTATGGCTCTCCACGGAGGTGTTATCCCTGCATGTGGTACATTCTTCGTATTCTCCGACTACATGAAGCCTGCTGTGCGTATGGCTGCCCTCATGGAACTGCCAGTGAAGTTCATCTGGACTCACGACGCATTCCGCGTAGGCGAAGACGGACCTACTCACGAGCCAGTTGAGCAGGAGGCACAGATTCGTCTCATGGAGAAGCTGAAGACTCACAAGGGCAACAATGCAATGCTCGTGCTCCGTCCTGCTGATGCAGAGGAAACCACCGCTTGCTGGAAACTCGCTATGGAAAATGTCACTTCTCCTACGGCTCTCATCTTCTCGCGCCAGAACATCGCCAATCTCCCAGAAGGCAACGACTACTCACAATCCGCTAAGGGTGCATACATCGTGGCAGGCAGCGAGGAGAACCCAGACGTGATTCTCGTAGCAAGTGGTTCTGAGGTAAGCACACTCGTTGCAGGTGCAGAACTCCTCCGCAAGGATGGCATCAAGATTCGCATCGTGAGCGTGCCTTCTGAGGGTCTCTTCCGCACTCAGAGCAAGGAATACCAGCAGAGTGTACTCCCAGCAGGTGTGAAGAAGTTCGGTATGACAGCAGGTCTGCCTGTAAACCTCATGGGACTCGTTCCTGAGAGCGAAGGCAAGATTTGGGGTCTCGAAACATTCGGTTTCTCAGCTCCTTACAAGGTGCTCGATGAGAAGCTCGGTTTCACTGCCGAAAACGTTTACAAACAAGTGAAGGCGCTTTTGGCTTAATCTCAAGCCGTTAGGATAAAGGCGTCCTTATTTCTCAAGAAAGTATTATTTTCGTGGGTGCATCTCAGTCAATGGGGTGCACCTTTTTTATTTTCCTATAGCACCAGTTTTATAGCATGATTAAGTTGCGACGGAGGGTGTGGCTCATAGTTGCTAAGGTTTCAGAGGATTGGTGTTTTTGGGATTGTGAAGAGGAGTTGGATTGGCGATGATTTGGAATAGGGTTGGTGATGGTGAGGAGTAAGTTTTGTGATGGTGAGTGCTAAGTTTGGCGGTGGCGAGGAGGAAGGTTGATGCTGAAGCCCCGTTCCAATCACAATGCAAAGATACGAAAAAGTTTTGAAGTTTAACACCAAAGGTGTTAAAAACTTTTTGTATTTAACAATGATTAAGGATTTACCAACGGAAACAGCCCAGATAATTATTGAAATGATAATTACCCATGAACAATACATCTGCTGACATTTATCTTTACTCAAAGTGGAATCGTTATTTTTCTACATTTCTACATTTCTACAATTTTACAAATTAGTTTTTTAGGGTATGGGAAAATGGGCGGAAAAATGAGGAACGAATTTTTAATTATATATATAATATATATTATATATATAATTAAATTTTATAATAATACTAATATTTTAATGATTTAATACTATTTTAACACTTCTTCTCTCCTTCATCTTCTTCCCCCGACTCACCCAAACTTGATTTTTCTTCCTTGAGTCAAAAACAATAAAAACAAAAATATAAATTGTAAAATTGTAGAAATGTTGAAAGTTGGAATGGGTGTGGTTCTGTAACACTGTAGCGTTTTTTGTAGGGTTGTAAGTTTGTTGTATTTTTAGGGTTAAAACACTTGTACAATTCAAAATAAAATAGTATATTTGCAAAGGATTTAGGAGAAGGGTGGTTTCGCATCAAAAGCCAAAAAAAAATGATGCATTCAGGCGATACTTTGTCACTTTTAAACCATAAAGCCTTTGACATGACATACATTATTATTTCACATAACTAACAACTATCATTAAATTAATATGCGTATGAAGAAAATCTTTACTCTCGCTGCTTTGCTCTTCGCATTGACTATCAATGTGGATGCACAGTATCGCAAGTCGTGGGACTTCACGAAGTGGAGCGATGCGACTCACGCCAACCTCATTGCAGGTTCCGACTGGAGTGACATTGAGAAGGCTGCTGACACAGCACCAACAGACATTTCCAAGGAAAACTGCTTCTGGCAGGTGGGCAATTCATCGGCAGGTATTTCACCTATGACAGCCAACGGTGAACCAATCAAGGAGTTGGAAGGCTTGAAGTTCATCAATTCCACCACCCGTTCTTTGGCTATCGCAGTCAACTATCCAGCCACATCACTTGGTGAATACCACGGACCATCTTATCTGTGGTTGGGAAGCAAGAACGTCAACTACTTCGTCATCCCAGGCGTTGAAGCTGGAACTACCATCAAGATTGGTCTTGAGAGCCACAAGCCAGCAGAGGCACGCGGTGTGCAACTCTTCGTGGGTGAAGGCAACTCGGGAACTCAGTTGATGGACCCAGATGGCGTGGCAGTCCCTACTCCAACCACATACGAGGAATATACTTGGTACGTTCCAACTGACCTCACCGACACTCCTAACGAGGATGGAACTTACAACGTGACGGTTCGCAACACGAATGGTTGCCACCTCTATTTCATTCAGGTAGGCGACGGTGATTCTCCTGCTGTTGAGGAAGCCAAGAAAGTGGCTTACGTGGCTTCTTCCGAGGACCCTTCGAACGATGGCGACTTCGCATGGATTTATGTCAGCTCCATGTCGGGTATCGAACCAACAATCGTGCTGAGCTCTACTGTTTCTTCTCTCGAAGAGCTTCAGGCTTACGACCTCGTGATGATTTCTCCAACTGTGCAGGCAACTGATGCTATCGTTCCTACCTTGAAGTCTGCTATCGCTTACGAGCCAGTGCTCAACCTCAATGCGGCTCTCTACGCAGCATGGGGACTTGGCGAGGTGGCTGCTACGGATGCAACGGTGGCAACTGTTTCCGACCTTGAGAACGAACTTTTCGAAAACATCGACGTGACAGCAGGTCTCGTGATGCAGAACTCAGTGGGCATCACAGGTGTGAACCTCGGCGAATACTTTGCAAACGACGTTGTATTGGCAAATGCTGGCGATGCTGTGGCAATCCACAAGCACAACCCTGCACGCAACTCCTACATGTTCCTTTCCTACACAACGGAGGCATTGGTAGATGCTGACCAGGACGTACTCTCTACCCTTCTCACGAATGCCATCAAGATTGTGGCAGACACAAAGAAGGATGTAACCTCTGCTCCTGCACCATCTATCAGCCAGGACAACCAGAACGGTCTCACTGTCGTCACTATCTCCGACGTGAATGCTGAAGCTGTGGTTCGCTACACCGTGGATGGAAGCGACCCTACTGCTGAAAGTCCAATCTACACAGATGCTCTCTTCTTCACTGCTCCAGCTACCGTGAAGGCAATCGCATTCGTAGATGGCTACAATCCAAGCAACATCACAACTGCCGAAGTGGCTATCTATACCCAGGCTGCTGAACCAAGCATCGAGGTGGCTCAGAATGGCGCAGAAAGCACCGTTACCATCACGGCAGAGGAAGGCCTCAACATCTACTACAACTTCACTGGCAATGCAGATGCTGCCAAGAGCCAGGCTTACACAGAGCCTATCGTCCTCACCGAGCCTACTTACGTGTATGCATTCACAACTGCTGATGAGAAACTCAACTCCGTAATCGCATCGCGCTACGTAGCTATCGCAACGCTCAACGCTCAGACCATCCGCCTCGACACCATTGCTCACTTCGACGCAAGCGTTGGACCTTGGTTCGTGGATGGCACAGAGAATGCCGATTCACTTGGCAATGGTAAGAACTCCGCTTACTATTTCTGGGGCAAGAACGCATGGAACTACTACAGCACAGAAATCGACCACGAGGAAACTGTTGTAGGCAGCGAGGGACAGGACAGCACTGTTTATTACTACAAGCCAGACCCAACGGCTCTGAAGTACATCTATCCTCTCACCGACACTCCTTGGAGACTCAAGAGCCAGGGACAGGTACTCACAGGCGAGCTTACCCTCGCACCTGAATATGCAGTCGGCAATGGTGCTACAGGTCGCTATGCTGAAACCGCACAGGACAACATCGGCAACCCATCGAAGGGTGTGATGACATTCGGCGGCAAGACTTCGGGCGAGCCTTACACAGCAGCTATCGAAACAACGAAGAAGTTTGCTGGTCCATTCGACGTTGTGGTTTACATTGGTAATGGTAACAGCGGCAGCGCAGGTGTGATGGAAGTGCAGACTTCTACGGATGCTGAAAACTGGGAAACACTTGGAACACTTGCATTGGCAGGTACTCAGCGCTACTGGAAGAAGAACCGCGTGGCTTACGAAGGCACAGACGAAGTGTATGTGCGTGTAGCACAGACAGGCGGTGGCACAAAGGCTCAGGTGTATGACATCTTACTCTTCAACAACGGCGAACTCTCCAAGGCTTACGACCCAGTGATTTACGAAGGAATCGTTGGCACTACTGCTAATGCTGAGGTGATTGCTACTGAGGTATTCTCCATCGACGGCATGAGACTCTCGCAGACTCGCAAGGGCATCAACATCGTGCGTCAGCGTCTCAGCAACGGCACAACTCGCACCTGCAAGATTCTCGTGAAGTAAGGTAAGAGTTTTACTATAGCTTCACTGACTCAAGCAATGCAGGCACCACGCTTATGTGAGTGTCTGCATTTTTTATTTCTCAAAATTTCATTTATCAATGAAAAGTTGTATCTTCGCAACATAAATCAAAGCATTGTTTCACAAAATCATTCTACTCACCATGAAACCCACTCGCTCACTCCACATCGCTTGGCTGATGCTCGCATCCCTACTGAATTTTGCATCCCTATCTGCCCAGAACTACACAGACTTCGTAGATCCTCGCATCGGTACGGGAGACCACGGACATGTATTCGCAGGAGCTAATGTGCCTTTCGGCATGGTGAATGCAGGACCTACCCAAATCAAGAGCGGATGGGACTGGTGCTCGGGCTATCACGAGAGCTGCGACACGATTGTGGGATTTGCCCAGACACACCTCAGTGGAACGGGTTGTTCCGACTTGGGAGATATTGCCTTGATGCCTACGCAGGGAAATGTGGAACTGACTCGCGAAGGAATTGCGTCGAAATATAGCCATGCGAGGGAGACACTGCGCCCTGGATATTATCAGGTGATGCTGGAACGCTTCGGCATCAACACGGAAATCACGGCAACTCGCAGAACGGCACTCTATCGCTTCACATATCCGAAGCAAGGGGATGAAAGACTCATTGTGGATTTGGAGCATGGTGTGGGCGACAGGATGATGTCGGGCAACTTGACAAGGCTGAATGACACGACCTTTGTGGGGTATCGCATATCGCATGGATGGGCTGACGTGCAGCATGCTTACTTCGCCTTCATCGTGAATCGACCTGCCTTGAAGGATGTGAAGAAAAAGGGACAAATCCATGAACTGATATTTGCACCAAAGGGAAATGAGCCACTGATGCTGAGGATTGCGCTTAGTCCTACATCGGAACTCAATGCACTGATGAATCTAAGGGCAGAGGGAAGGGCTATGTGGAACTTTGAAAAGGAATGCAAGCAGGCTGATGCCGCATGGAATGAGGAACTGGGACGCATCGACGCAAAGTTTGCCAAGGAAAAGGACAAGAGGATTTTCTACACGGCGATGTATCACTTCATGGTGGCTCCGCAGACTTGGGACGACGTGAATGGAGACTGGAGAGGTGCTGACAATCTGACGTATAGGGCTGATGCAACGTATCGGAATTCTATACCAAGTGTGGCAAGGAGAAAGGCAGGAGGGAACTCGTACCTCACTACGCTGAGCCTTTGGGACACCTATCGTGCTGCTGCCCCACTCTCAACGCTTGTGCTGAGCGATATGATGCCAAGCATTGCTTCCACTTATCTGAGGATTTATCGGGAACAGGGAAAACTGCCCGTATGGCATCTGATGTCGCAGGAAACGAATTGCATGGTGGGATGCCCTGCCGTTCCTATCTTGGCTGACTTGTATCTGAAGGGATATATCCCAGAGGAGGACAAGATGCTGGCATTGCAAGCTATGGTTTCCTCGCTGCTGATGGACGAAAGAGGATTGGAGGAAGTGAGACAATATGGATATTTGCCTTACGACCAGACGAATGAGCATGCCTTATCGAAGACCTTGGAATATGAATTGGCAGACTGGAGCGCTGCACAGGCACTCAGGCAGGCTTCGAAAGAGGGAAAGGGAAGAAACACGCTGGGCAGAGCCTTGGAGCACTTGGGAGTCTTGGAGGATTTGCCTGTGGGAAAGGGCGAAACGTGGAAAGTGAGAGGCAGAGGAAATGTGATGATTTCAGAAATGAGCGTGGATGAGTTGGCAGAATATTTTGAAAGGAGAAGC
>Ga0247609_10004993_pt1 | contig 13117 bp, 9 predicted proteins | sample 172DNAGHGlowgp2_FD_193487 | JGI IMG/M metagenome (GOLD analysis project Ga0247609, IMG submission 193487) | Sheep rumen microbial communities from Palmerston North, Manawatu-Wanganui, New Zealand - 1728 DNA GHGlow gp2 | ecosystem: Host-associated > Mammals > Digestive system > Stomach > Rumen ...
GTTTGGGGATTGGGGATTGGGGATTGGGGATTGGGGATTGGGCCCAATCCCCAATCCCCAATCCCCAATCCCCAATCCCCAATCCCCAATCCCCATTTCTGGCTCTTTAGTTTGTATATTTTTTTTATTATTAAAAATTAATTTATATAAATAAAATGTAATTATTTTCTTAGTTCTGCTGATTTTATAATAATTAAATTTTTATTTTCTTCTGTTATTTTATTTTCTCTTGTATAAATAAATAAAAAGCCATTAGTTTTGTCTATTTGAGTCCCAAAAGTATTATCATAATCACCATAAATAGAATTATTTATACTTCTAACTCTAGAATCATCATAAACATACCATATTTTATCAAAAAAATTTTTGCAAATTGCTATATTATGTCCTGAATTTGCCCCTCCAATATGTTTTATAAATCCTATTAATTCATATTTATAAGTATAATTATTAGTTTCTAATTCCAAATCATCTGGAATTTGAAGATTATGATTATAAAAATTATGTTCTCCTATTCTCTTAAAATTAATTATTAAATTTTTAGGATATGAAACAATAATATTTTGAGTTATTGCATTTTTTGACTTACAATTTGGACATGCAAAATCTATTTCATTTGTATGTATTTGATATTTTTGGTAATAATTAATTGCTTCTTTGAGAGAAAGAATAGGATTATTATTTTTATCCATGATAGAAAGATTTAAGACGCTGAATCCTTGAAAATTACATAAATAATAATTACATATGTTACATTTATATATATCTTTTTGAAAACCATAAAATAAATCAATTATAATTGAGTTTCTCTTTTCATATATTTTATTTAAAAATGATTTAAATTTTTCTTTTTCTTCATTAGTATTTATATAGAATGCTTTCATATCTTTAAGAATTTTTTTATTAGTATAATTTTTTGTTTCTTTTTCTAATAAATTTAAAATATATAAAATACAAAAATTACTATCATTTTGTTCACCAAAACGGAATATAGGGGCATATTCAGATAATTTAAAAAAAAACTCTTTTGGATCATAAAATTGCGACTTATCTTGATTTATCAAATTAGAAATTAATTCGCAATATTTATAAGTAAATCGATTTTTGTCATAATTTACATTATTTAACAAATATAAAGTTAAAGGCCAAACATTTTTTAAATTTTGAAGAGCAGAATTTAAATAACAAGTATTTCCTATATTAATAAGTCCTATTGTACCCTCTTTATATTTATATTTCCTTTGGGTCTCAGGCATTCTATTAAAATTATTATTTTGTCGATTTGCTTGACTTTGGAATCTATAATTATTACTTTTTTCTTCTTTATCAATTTGATAATAAGGTTTGTCAATTTTTAAATTATTTATTTGGGCTTCAAAATTATTGTTTTTATGAATTTCATTATTTTCTAAAATTTGAGGTTGGTGAGGATTGTGCTTTTGAAGATTCATGTGGTTAATAGTTGAAGGAGCTCTGATTTGATTATTTACTTTTTTATTTGTTCCATATATTTTTGTTGATTTTTTTACTGGTTGTTGTTGCTGGGGTAAGCCTATATAAAAAGCCTTTACAGGCTTAATATTGTTTTTTATGTTTAAGTTAGTATAGTTAGTCTTTTTTTGATTTTGATTTCTATATTTCATTTAATAAAATTATTTAAAAAATAAATAAATAGTTATGAGCAAAAAAATAGTTTAGCATCTAATTTATTTAAAATAAATAGAATAAAATTTTTAAATTATAATTCACATATTTTCAAATGAGAATAATAATAAGAGATTCAAAAAGTGTTCCAAAAACTATTTTAGTAGAAGAATCAATTCCAGTTTCTCAATTAAAAGAGCAAATAAAAAGTACTATCAATATAACTGGTGAGATTGAACTATTATTTAATGGAATTATTTTGAGCGATAATGATTATTTATGTGATTTAGATATAAAAGAAGGAAGCACTTTAGATTATCTAGGAAGATTCGATGCTGGACTAAATAAAATTGAATAATTGATATCTAATTATTTATAAATTTTATATAAATTTACACTCATATTTTATTACTAATATATAAAAATAAACACTTTTTGTAATTAATTTTAATTATTTTATTAATAAATATATAATCCATAAGAAATATTTTTAAAATTTGATGAAATCCAATATAGATAAATATTAATAAAATAAGTGTATATTTTATTTAAATAAATTATTCAGGAATTTTAATTGCATTTTGAGCACAGTTTTCTTTAACATTTTTTTCATATTCTGGGCGGTTTGAATTATAAAGTTCAGCAATTTCACCTCTATAGGGACTATCAGGATTAGGTTTAGCAAAAATAATAAAAATAGATTTCAGAACAGTACTTATATTTTGAAATTCTTTCCATCTTGATTGACTTGTTATAGAAGCAACACAAACTCTTCCATCTGTATCAATATTCATATGATAAATATTATTTGTTTTACAAAAAACTTCTGGTGGTCTTTCAGGATAATTTTTAGGAAATTTTATTTCAAATTTGAACATATAACCAGAGTAAGGACACTTTTTTGGTGCAGCCATTAAAGCATTCCATTCAAACATGTCATAAATACCTTTATTTTTTTTAGGACCAGCTGAACAACTTATCTGACTTAATAAACCTGATTTCTTTAATACATCCCATTCATCTCTTATTACTTGTTCAGGTGTTTTACTCATTCTTTTAAAATTATATTTTGTGTTCAAAGTTAATAAGCTAAAAGTTCTTAACTATTTTTATTAAAAGGATTTAATCTTAACTAATTATATTTCCATTTTATTTTCTCTTAAATTAATATTAATATTAAAATGAGTGAAATCTATATAAGAGAAGAATTAGATAGAATTAAAACAAGTGAATTATTATCCTATATAGGGAGTTCTGCTGGACCACAAAATAAAGCAAATATATTTGTGTGGAATGTTTTATTAAAAGGCCCTAATAAAAGTTGTTATGAAAATGGAATGTTTAAATTATTAATGCAATTTCCAACAAATTATCCTGAAGATCCACCAGATATAAAGTTTGTAACTAAAATCTTTCATCCAAATATTGGAAATGATGGAGTAATATGTATTTCTTCTAAATCAAGTGATTGGAAAGAAAATCCAAATATCGTAAATCTTATATATTCAATTTATGATTTGTTAAAAAAGCCTAATTTAGATCATGGATTAAATAAAGAAGCTCTTATGCTATATAAAAATGACTACGAAGGTTTTAAGAAAAAAGCAATAGAATTTACTGAAAAAAATGCTATTAAAATAAATAATTAAAAATAGTTGTAAAATTCATTTAATTTATATTTATAATTTTAAATTAAGATTAATTTAACAAATAAAATAATTCGAAATAAATTATAAAATATTGAATAATTAAGATAAATTTATTTCATTTTTGCTTATTTAATATTTCTATAATTTGCTTTAAATAATTAATACTTTCTTCATCTTTTCCAATTTGAATATAACATAAAAAAAATATCTTATCTAATTTTGGCTCATTTTCTAAAGGACTACAAATACTATCATTATATTCATACCATCTGTCATCAAACATATTTTTGCAATAAGCATAATTATGCCCATAATTTTCATTTCCAGAATGCTTAATAAATCCTCTTAATTCATATATTGAATTAATTTTATTATTTTTTATAATTTTGCTCATATCCAAAGAAAAAGGAATATTTATTTCATTAAAATAAGCACCTCTTTCTCCTACTCTTTTTAAATTAATTATTAATACAGGAGGTAACTCTAATATAATATATTGTTGAGATAATGAAGGCTTATAACATTTAGTGCATTTATCAGTTAAATTTTTAACCATTTGATAATTATCAAAGCATTCTTCTAAATTATTTATGAGATCATTTTCTGAAATAATTGGAAAATCTAAAAAATTTGTGGTTTGAAATCTTTCAGCCTTATCATGGCATGAATTACATTCAAATTCACTAGCATAATATATATAGAAAGTATCAAAGATAAATGATTGATTTTTTGATAAATAATAATCCTTCCAAATTTCAAATCTTTCTTGAAGATTTTTATTTTTATATTTTGAAGGATCTAATTTTTTAAAGTTTTCTCTCTTTGCCTTATTTAGTTTTTTGTGAATAATATTTAATAATGATATATAAAATATTGTTGAATCATACTGATCATTACCAGAAAATCTCTTATTTTCAATACCTAAGTTTGTTTTAAATTCTAATGGAGAAACTGAAGAAATGTTCTGATTACACATATTAATTAATAAATATTTTAAAGAAGTTAAAAATTTTTCAGAATTATTATTAAATTTTGTAAAATTATATGTAAATTTTGGAATATTTTTTAGTATTTGAATTACAGAATTTATATAACAATTGTTGCCAATATTATTTAATCCTACTCTTGCATATTTTTTATCTGAAAAATATTTTAATTTATTCTTATGCTGAAGTTCTTGATTTTTTAATAGACAATTTTTTATAAGTATATCATTAAATTTTGTAGTATATTCTTTAAGAATATGTATTGTATTAGGCCTGGTATTTTTGTTAAATATTTCAAATTTTTCATTTAAATTTTTTATTTCATTATCTTTCAATTTATTTTTCTCTATTAAATCCTCATTTTCCAAAGAAAGTTTTTTAATTTCTTTCCTTATTTCTTCTAATTCTAAATTTTTTTTTGCATTAAAAGTATTTAGTTGTTCAAACTTACAACTATTTTCTTTTTCTTTTTTTTCTATGTCATTTGCAATTTTCTTTTCCAGTTTTTCTTTTTCAATAATATTTTGATCTTTATAATTTTTAAAATCAGTATGGCTTTCCTCTAATTGTTTATTTAAATTTTCAATCATTGAATCCTTTTTATCTAAATCATCTTCTACTTTCTTTTTAAAATTTTCCATTTCATCATTAACTTTTATTATTGAATTTTCTAAATTTTTCTTATCATTTTCAAATTGTTTTTTTAAAAGTAAAATCTCATTTGAGATTTCATCTTTTAATTTATTATTATTTGCTAAAATTTGATTATTTAAATTTTTTATTTCAATTTTCAAATCTTTTATTTCTTCATCTTTTTTTTTAATAGAATCTAAAAGAGGAGTAATAAATTTAATTTTAATATCATTTTTAATTTCAAATTTAAATTTCTGTTTTTTCTTTTTAAGAAATTCATTCTGCATTTCATAAGTAATAAAATCATAATGTTCTGGAAACCCTCTATAAATATCTTTATTTTTTTTAGTCTTTTCATCTTTATTTTCTATAATATTAATATTATTTTCTTCATTAATATTTATTTTTTTTTCATTTAAAATATTTAATTTTGTATTAATGTCTTCTATTTTTTCATTCAATGATAGTAAAACATTTTCTATATTATTTTTATTTTTAATAACCAATTTATTTTTTTCATTATCAGAAATAGTAATAATATCAGTATCTATATTTTCTCTTGGTAAGCTATTAATATCTTCTTTTTGAGAGTAATTATTCCCCATTTATTAGTATGAGTCAAGATTTTATTAAATAAATAAAATGGATGCCTTAACTAATTTTAGTTAAAAAAATAGTTAATCAATATATATTTTTCAATTTATTAAAATCTCCATATAATAAATGAGTTCATTAAATATTGAGAAAAATGATACAATTGATCATGATAAATGGTCTAGACAAATTAGAACATATGGAATAGAAATAACCAAAATTTTATCAAAATTAAAAATTTTAATAATTGGACTTAGAGGGTATGGAGTTGAAATTGCTAAAAATATTATTTTATCAAATCCAAAACAAGTTTCAATAATTGATGATCAAATATGCAAAATAAATGATTTAGGAAGTAACTATTTTTTAACAAAAGAAGACGTTGAAAATAAAGCTAGAAGAGATCAAGCTTGTCTTAAAAAATTATCAGAATTAAATCCAACCACAAAAGTAGTTATTGAAGACGATTATTTATGCAAAATAAAAGATTTTGATGTTGTTATAATTACAGAATTTATGAAATCAGAAATAATTCATAAAATAAATAAGGAATGTCATGAAAATAATAAAGGGTTTATATATTCTGCAGCTTTTGGTTTAGCAGGCTTTGTTTTCAGTGATTTTGGAAGCAAGCATATAATTTTAGATAAAACTGGGAAGGAAAAAGGTAAATTTTATATTTCAAATATAACAAAAGAAAAAAATGGAAAAATGAAAATTGATTTTAGCCATACAGAAAAGAGATTAAGGGATGAAGGATATTTAATTTTTAAACAAGTTGAAGGAATGATAGAAATAAATTCTTCTGAACCTAGATATTATAAAGCAAATGAAGATAATGAAGAAGAATTTTTTATAGGAGATACTTCTAATTACAGTGAATATATTGGTGGTGGAATTGTTGAAGAATTTGATTATCCTGTTGAAATGGAATATAAAACATTAGAAGAAAATTTAATGAATCCATCTGATCATATGAACCAATATGATTATTCAAAAAATAAATACCTAAGAAAGCAATTATTACATATTTTAGTAATTAATCTTCAAAATTTTTATGATCTCAAGGGAAGATTACCTGATCTTAATAATGAAGAAGAATCTGAAGAATTATTTAATCATATAGAAAATTTTACAAAAAATATAAGTAAAAATGAATTTTTTAAAAATTTACCTGAATTAAATAAATTAATTATTAAAGATTTAATTAAATTTTCAAAGGCTCAACATCCTTCTCTTTGTTCATTTTTAGGTGGGTTCGTTGCTCAAGAAGCTATCAAATATACAGGCTTATACTCCCCTTTAAATCAATGGTTTTGGATAGATATATATGATGAAACTATAATAAATTTAAAAAATGCTAATAGAAGCCTATTAAATAGTAGGTATGATGATTTAATTTCAATATATGGGCAAGAATTAATTGAAAAATTGCATAATTGTAATATGTTTTTAGTTGGGGCAGGAGCAGTTGGATGTGAATATTTAAAAATATTATCTTTAATGGGAGTTTCTACAAAAGAAAATTGTAAGGTTACTGTAACAGATAATGATTGTATAGAAAATTCAAATTTAAATAGACAATTTTTATTTAGAAAAGAGCATGTTGGAAAAAGTAAATCTTTAATAGCCTGCGAAGAAGCAAAAAAAATTAATCCAGAATTTAATTGCGAAAATTTACAAATTGAAGTAAGAGAAGAAACAGAAGATTTATTTAATGAAAATTTCTATAAAAATCAAGAATTTGTATTAATTGCAGTAGATAATGTAAAAGCTAGAAATTATATTAATAATCAATGCACTCTTCATAGAATTAAATTAATTGAATGCGGAACTCTAGGTGAAAATGCAAGTAGTCAATTAATAGTTCCATTTATAACAGATGAATATAAAGGTACTGAAAGCAATAATAGTAGAATAGGAATGTGTACAATAAGGAATTTACCTTCTTTAATAGAGCATTGCATTGAATGGAGTAGAGATAAATTTTCAGAATATTTTGATAAAAATATTAAATATTTAAAAAATTTAATAGAAGATCCTGAAGAATTTTTTAAATCAAATGAAGGAAATGATTTTTATGAAAAATTATTATATTTAAGAGAATATTTGAAAATATTTAAATCTAAAAGTTATGATAAATGCTTAAATTTTGGTAAAAAATTATTTAATTTAAATTACAAGAAGATAATTGAAGATATTTTATTAGTAAATCCACCCGATAAATTATGCAAAGATGGTAGTAAGTTTTGGAAGGGAAGTAATAGACTTCCACATATATTAGAATATAATAATGAAGATGAAATGAATTATTATTATATAGAATATTTTTCAATTTTATTAGCAGATTCATTAGGGATTCCAATTAATCAGGATATTAATTATAAAAAAGAATTTTTAAAAATAAATAAAATTTCGATAAAAGATGAAATATATGCAAATACTCAAAAAGAAATTTCTTATGATGAAAAATTAAAAAAAATAGAAAATTTAAAAACGGAATTATTGCAATTACTTTCAGATGGATTTGAGTCAAAAGAAATAAATAAAATTCATGAGCAGATATTTGAAAAAGATCATGATGAAAATCATCAGGTAGATTTTTTATATATTGCCTCAAATTTAAGGGCACTTAACTTCAATATAGATCAATGTTCAAGAGATAAAGTAAAATTTATATCAGGAAAAATAGTTCCATCAATTCCAACAACTACTTCTAGTATAGTTGGATTCATATCTACTCAAATTTTTTCTTTATTACAAACTACAGAATTAAATCTTTTAAGACAAATAAATATTGATTTGTCTACACCATTTTTCTTGATTTATAGGCCTAAAAAAGTTGTTCTCAATAAGGATCAAATAAATTCATCAACTAAAATTTTGACAAAAGCTATTCCTGCTAATTTTACTTGTTGGGACTATATAGAAATAAATGGAAATAAAACAACGAGCGAGCTTTTAGATTATATTAATGAAAAATACCAAATTGAAATTAATGGATTATATTCTTTAAATAGTATAAATATAATTAAAGATTCTTCTTCTTTAGATATGCTTTTTCAAAATGCTTATTTTGATGCTATAGGAAAAAATAATTTAAATAAGGATAGTAATAAATCCATATATTTTAGAATATTAGCTGACTTAATTAATAGCGATGATCATGTAATTATGCCAAAATTTAAATATATAATTAATTAAAATAATTTTTAATTTTTATTTAAAATAATTTATTATTATTTTAAAATATTCAAAGAAAATGGTTGAAATATATTCTTAATTAATTATTCATTAATATATATTCCTCCCTTGAATTGGCCAACATAAATTATATTTCCTAAGTCTACTATATCATAATCAGAAACTGTAGCTTCATCATCATCAAGAATATTTCCATTATAATGAAGAAGAAAATTTGTATTATTTATTCCCATTTTTTCTTTTAGTTTTAATTTAACATCTTTAATTTTCTCATTCTGCTCAACTTCTATTACTTTTCTTCTATTTGTTGAATCTTTTACTAAAATTCTCATATTTATTAAATAAACAATTAAATTATTAACTAATTAAAATATTCTTAACTATTTTTTTTTTATCTAATTTTTAAATTTTATAAAGAGTGATTAATAAGACCAATATTTTAATTTAAATGAGTCATATTTATGATAGATATTATTATCAAAGCTTTAATGAGAAATCTTCAATAAAATCCAGCTCTAGAAAAGGTAATACTAATACTAATACTAAAAAAAAAAAAAAAAAAAAAAAAAAAAAAAAAAAAAAAAAAAAAAGAGAAAATAATTATGAAACTGAAGAAAAAAAAAATGATTATAATGAAGAAGAAGATGACCTTTACTATAATGATAAAACAAATGAAGGTTATAAGACTAAAACTAAAACAATCAGCATTAAAGATTTGTCTTATAATGACTTAATCAATAATGATTTATTTAAAGATCTCAAAAATGAAAATGAAGAATTAAAAAAAAAAATGAAAGAAGATGAAAAAATTTCAAACAATAAATTAATAGAAAAAATTAGAGAAATTGAAAATTTGAAAGCTAATGAAAAAAGTAATAAAACATTACTAAATAATAAAGATATTGAAATTTCAGAATATAAAAAAAAATTAATTAATTTTGAAAAAGAATTAAATAAATTAAAGGAAGAGCAAAATTCAATAAAAGAGGAAAATAAAGAACTTAAGAATTCTTTAGAAATTCAAAAAAATCAACATTTAAAATATAATAATTTAATAAAAGAAAAAGAAATTTTAATCCAAGAATATGAAAAAAAATTAAATTTAATAGAGGAAATTGTTTCTAATAAAGAAAAAATAGTAACTAATAAAGAAGAGAAAGAAGTCTATAATAATTATATAAATATGAATGAAAATAATAGACAATATGGAATAATAGGATTAAAAAATGAGGAATTAAATTGTTATATGAGTTCAGTAATTCAAATTTTAAAAAATTTACATTCTTTTAAATCAATATTTTTAGGAAGAGATGCAAAAGAAAGTCCTATAAAAGCTTTGCAAAAACTTTTTAATAATCTTTATTATTCAAAAGAAAAAAGTGTTTCTATATTAGAATTCAAAAATGAATTTAGTAAAATGTATAAAAGATTTGAAGGCAAGCAACATAACGATTCAACATTTTTTTTAATATATCTTCTTCAATACCTTCATAAATCTTTTAATCAGCCTAATTCAAATATAACATCAAAACTTTCATTTAATGATTTAGGTTTGAAACTTTCAGAAAAAGATGAATATGAATTTAAAATTTTTTATACTAAAATTAGGGCAAAAAATAATTCTTTTATATATGATTTATTTTATGGCTATCAAATGAATAAAATGATTTGTACAGCATGTGGATATACTCAAGTTTCATTCCAATGTTATAATATATTAGATTTGCCTTTAATCGATGGAGAAATTAAATTAAAAAGTTTAGAGCAATGTCTTAATTGCTATTTAATTACCAAAGATCAAAAAGGTATTCAAGGATTTGATTGCAAAAAATGTTATAAAAATATTTTGTCTTATTCAACAAGTATAGTGAAATTGCCTCAAATTCTAATAATTAATTTGAAAAGAGTTGGAGAAAAATATATATATAATCATGAAATTAAAATCCCTTTTACTCTTAATACAAATGCAATAGATAAATTAGATAAAATTAATAAAAATTATGAATTAATTGGATTTATAAAACATTATGGAAATGAAACGAATGGACATAATGTGGCCTATAGTAAAAATATTTTTGACTGTAAATGGTATTATTTTAATGATTCTGAAGTTAAAGAAATAAATGGATATCCATCTACTGATAAATCATTTTTATTATTTTATCAGCTAATAGATGAACAAAGTACTCCTACTCCTACTCCACAATAATTTTACAATTTATATAATTACATTACATAAAAAACCATAAAAGATTTATTTTTATCTTTTTTTTTATGATTTGACAAAATTATTTTTTACTTTTTGTACATTCTTATTATTATTAAATATATTTTATTTAAAACCTTTTAATTTATGTTTTCTATATTCATTTAATAATATATTATTTACTTCATTTTTATTCTTATTTGAATTTTTTTTTAATTTTTATAATAATGCTAAATGAATAATATTAAATTGATGAGGATTGGGGATTGGGGATTGGGGATTGGGGATTGGGGATTGGGCCCAATCCCCAATCCCCAATCCCCAATCCCCAATCCCCAATCCCCAAAAATTAAATTAATTAAAAATTATGAAAATTAAATAATTTTTAAAAAATAAATTAATTTTTAAAAATAATTAAATTAAAAATTACAAGTTTTAATTAATAATTAGTAATTCATTTATCATTAAATTATCATGAATAATTAATAATTTTATTTAAAAATTACCTAGTTTAAACAAAATTGATCATTTACTTATCTTCTAATTCTTTTCCTTCTTCATTATCTTTGTCAACTAATTTTTCATCCTTTTTAGTGAATCTCTTCCATCTTAATCTTCCCAATATTGCCAAAAAGAATGATGCACTTCCATTAATTAGCATAATGGATAACATTCCTGCAAATCTAATACCTCTTGGGTTGAAAATATCATTAACTTTTCCATATATAACAGGGCAAAGAGCACCTGTGATGGACATACAGGTGATATTTCCTACTGAATAGCACATTCCTTTCAAATCTTTATTGACAGATAACATAAGGCATCCATTAGTCATAGCTAGGCACAATGAGAGTAATCCGAAGAAAAGTGTCATGCATATAATGAAAGTAAGAACATGATTAATTAAAGTAGCACAAAGTCCAAAGGATATAGTGATTAAATGAAGAACTAATATTACAAATGGAGCATGTCTTGTTTCATATGAACCGAAATATTTATTAATAACAGGACTAAGAAAGAATCCTATAGCTGGTCCTGAAATATTCATTCCAGTATAAATTGCAGTTTTTTTAGCACCATCTATTCCTAATCTATTGATCATGAAATCACCACACCAAAAATGAATACAACTTTGAGAACCGTTTTGTAAAGCTTTAGCACAGTTACAAATTTCAAATTCGTAACTGCATATAACTGCATGGAGGTCATTCCATAATTTTTGTGATTTTGATTCTCCTTTTTTAGATTCTCTTCTGTTAAATATGGAAGTTTCTTTCCATTCTTCAGTTTGATATTCAGTGGGTCTTTCTTCATCTGCCATTAAAACAACTTTTCTGTTGAAATAATCAATAGGTGAAAGAACTATAAATAATCCACAAAAAACTAAATAAACTCCTTCTACATCATAAGCATATTTCCATTTTTCTTCTCCGAATAAATTGACTAAAACAAAGCCAAGAACTTTTCCTACTGGAACTAAAGCTTGTAAGAATGCCATTTGTACAGTTTTATATTTTCTAAGACCATATTGATCAATCCAGATAGGAATATAAGTTGATGGAGGCATATGGACAAATCCTATAACACATCTCAAAAAAATAAGGACCCATTTAGATTGAGTAAGTTCAAATGACATAAGAACAAAACCTTTAGCAATGGAAAAGGCTCCTCCTAACCATTTAGCGCTGATTTGGTTGACCATAGTAGTATAGAAAATACTACCAAAAGTACGTCCGATACCTTGTGCGAGACCAAAATATCCAAATTCTACATCTAACATTGTGTATTGATTCTTTATAGTTTTACTTGCTGCGGAAAGAACACCTGAAGAAACATTGATAGCCATTTCAATTGAGACCATAACTAGATAGGCGATGAAACGGTAATATCTTTTAAGGAGAACTGGGTTTCCCTTTTTTACTGGCTCATCATCATGATTTACTTCTTCTTTGGTTGACATTTATTTATTATATTAATTATTGTTTTTTCATTATTTATATCTAACATTATATATATATTGAATTGAATGAATTTTATTTTTGAATTTACAATTATTTTTTATTTAAATTATTATTTTTAATATTTTCTTAATTTATTTAAGAAAATAATTAAAATAATTTTTATTTATTGGGGATTGGGGATTGGGGATTGGGGATTGGGGATTGGGGATTGGGGATTGGCCCAATCACCATTCCCCAATC
>Ga0247609_10004994_pt1 | contig 13117 bp, 13 predicted proteins | sample 172DNAGHGlowgp2_FD_193487 | JGI IMG/M metagenome (GOLD analysis project Ga0247609, IMG submission 193487) | Sheep rumen microbial communities from Palmerston North, Manawatu-Wanganui, New Zealand - 1728 DNA GHGlow gp2 | ecosystem: Host-associated > Mammals > Digestive system > Stomach > Rumen ...
CGACGAGCACACGTCCGCCGTTTGTGAGGAGTTTTCCGTTCTCAAGTTTTGCGCCGGCGATGTAGACACCGTCAGTGCCGTTATCAAATGTTATCTCGAAACCTTTTTCATAATGCTCGGGATAACCCTTTGAAGCCATAACAACGCAGCATACGGATTTGTCCTCAAATTCGACATCCACACTCGCGAGTTTGCCGAAGCGTACGGCCCTCATGATTGTGAGAAGGTCGGTTTTGAGAAGCGGAAGCACTACCTGTGTCTCGGGATCACCGAAACGGCAGTTGTACTCTATGACTTTCGGGCCGTCAGCCGTAAGCATGAGTCCGAAGTAGAGACAGCCTTTGAAGGTTCTGCCCTCTGCATTCATGGCTTCCATAGTGGGAAGGAAGATCTTCTCCATGCACTCATCGGCTATCTCTTTTGTGTAGTAGGGGTTCGGAGCCACAACACCCATACCGCCCGTGTTGAGACCTTTGTCGCCGTCAAGGGCGCGTTTGTGGTCCTGTGAAGATATCATGGGGATAAGGGTCTTGCCGTCCGTGAAAGAGAGCACCGTAACCTCGGGTCCCTCAAGGAACTCCTCGATTACAATCTGTGAACCGCTCTTTCCGAACTTCATGTCGAGCATCATCATATTGACGGCATCAGCGGCCTGCTCTCTTGTCTCGGCAATGATAACACCCTTGCCGAGCGCCAGGCCGTCAGCCTTGATTACAATGGGAATCTTGCAGGTCTCAACATATTTGAGAGCTGCCTCCCTGTCAGTGAAGACGGCATATTCCGCTGTGGGAATACCGTATTTCTTCATAAGGTTCTTTGAGAAGATCTTGCTGCCCTCGATGATTGCGGCCTTCTGCACCGGGCCGAAGCACGGTATACCGTGGTGCTCGAGCGCGTCAACGCAGCCGAGAACCAGCGGGTCGTCAGGCGCGACAACGGCAAAATCGATACGATTGTAGAATGCGAATTCCACAATCTTGTCGATATCCGTCGCGGCTATGTCGACACATGTCGCGTCGGCTGCTATGCCGCCGTTGCCCGGCAGGGCAAAAATCTCGGTAACATCGGGATTCTCTTTAATCTTCTTGATGATTGCATGCTCGCGGCCGCCGCCGCCCACTACGAGTATTTTCATAAGTCACCTCAATTTTTATTCATAGATGGGGAACTTTGCGCAAAGAGCGCTTACTTCGTCGTTTACACGCGCTCTGTTTCCTTCAAAATCAACTGTGATGTCCTTGATCCACTTGGCGATGAGATGCATCTCCTCTTCTTTGAAGCCCCTCGTGGTTACTGCGGGAGTACCGAGTCTGAGACCGCTTGTGATCTTTGCGGGCTGAGGGTCGTTCGGGATTACATTCTTGTTTGCCGTAATGTGGACAAGGTCGAGTTTCTCCTCAAGCTCCTTACCCGTAACATTAAACGGTGTGAGGTTTAAAAGCATGAGATGGTTGTCGGTGCCGCCTGAGACAATCTTGTAGCCTTCGGCAATAAGGTCGTCACAGAGGGTCTTTGCATTAAGAATTACCTGATGCTGATATGTCTTGAACTCGGGCTTTAAAGCCTCACCGAACGCAACTGCCTTTGCGGCAATAACGTGCATGAGCGGGCCGCCCTGTGTTCCGGGGAAGATAGCGCTGTCTATTTTCTTGCCTATCGCCTCTTTGCAGAGAATAAGGCCGCCGCGGGGACCGCGAAGAGTCTTGTGAGTCGTGGTCGTGACTGCATCGGCAAAAGGCACCGGTGAAGGATGCTCGCCTGCGGCGATAAGTCCTGCGATATGGGCAATGTCGACCATCATATAAGCGCCGACCTTGTCGCATATCTCATGGATACGCTTATAGTCAATTACTCTTGAATAGGCTGATGCACCTGAAATGATGAGTTTCGGATGGCACTGAAGAGCGAGTTTCTCCATCTCATCGTAATCAATATACTGAGTCTCGTCGTCAATACCGTAGGATACGAAATTGAAGTACTTACCGGAGATGTTTACCGGTGAGCCGTGTGAGAGATGTCCGCCGTGGGCGAGATTCATGCCCATTACCGTGTCGCCGGGCTCAAGAAGCGCAAACATAACTGCAAGGTTCGCGTTTACGCCTGAGTGAGGCTGAACATTGGCATACTCGGCACCGAAGAGTTCCTTTGCGCGCTCACGTGCAAGGTCCTCAACTACATCTACATACTGGCAGCCGCCGTAGTAACGGTGTCCGGGATAGCCCTCGGAATATTTATTGGTAAGCACAGTGCCCATGGCAAGCAGAACGCCCTTGGAAACAATGTTTTCCGAAGCAATAAGCTCAATATTGCCCTTCTGGCGAAGAAGTTCGTTGTTGCAAGCCTCGAATACGGCTTCATCGTACTGTTTGAGTTCATCTGAAAAAAGCATTGGTAAAGTTCTCCTTTATCTGGGGTAATTATCTGATCAATGGTGGAAGAGACGCATTCCGGTGAATGCCATCGTCATGCCGTATTCATCGGCCTTTGCGATTACGAGGTCGTCTCTTATTGAGCCGCCGGGCTCCGCGATGTAGGAAACACCGCTCTTCTTCGCGCGTTCGATATTGTCCGCGAACGGGAAGAATGCGTCAGAGCCTAAAGCGACGCCTGTCTGCTTTGAGAGGAATTCCCTCTTGTCAGCCTCTGTAAGAGGCGCAGGCTGTGAAGTGAAGTACTTCTGCCAGTTGCCGTCGGCGCAGACGTCCTCTTCGTTCTGGTTTATATAACCGTCGATGACGTTGTCGCGCTCAGGTCTGCCTATATCATCCTTAAACGGCAGCGAGAGTACTTTGTCGCACTGGCGAAGGAACCAGGTGTCTGCCTTTGAACCTGCAAGGCGTACACAGTGTACGCGCGACTGCTGTCCTGCGCCGACGCCTATCGCCTGACCGTCAACGGCGAAGCAGACAGAGTTGGACTGAGTATACTTCAGTGTGATGAGGGCGATTATGAGGTCGCGCTTCGCGGACGAAGGCAGTTCCTTATTGGCTGTGACTATGTTTTCAAGAAGGGATTCATCAATTTTAAAGTTGTTTCTTCCCTGCTCAAAAGTTATACCGAATACCTGTTTTGTCTCCTGTACCTCCGGAACATAATCAGGATCGATTTTAACAATGTTGTAGTTGCCGCCCCTCTTGGTCTTCAGGATTTTAAGGGCCTCAGGCTCATATCCCGGAGCTATGACGCCGTCGGAGACCTCACGCTTGATGAGGTTTGCGGTGGCAACGTCGCAGACGTCTGACAGAGCCACCCAGTCGCCGAAGGAGCACATGCGGTCAGTGCCGCGGGCACGCGCATATGCGGTGGCGAGGGGTGTCAGCTCCTCGTCTTCGACGAAGCAGGCCTTCTTCAGCGTGTCGGACATCGGTATTCCGACGGCGGCCGAAGTCGGGCTTACATGCTTAAAGGAAGTGACTGCGGGAAGTCCGAGAGCCTCTTTCAGTTCCTTTACAAGCTGCCATGAGTTGAAGGCATCAAGGAAGTTTATGAAACCGGGTCTGCCGGAGAGTATCTCTATCGGAAGATCAGAACCGTCTCTCATGTAGATTTTCGCGGGCTTCTGATTGGGGTTGCAGCCATACTTGAGTTCAAATTCTTTCATTGCCTTACCTCTTGTTCTTGTTGATCATCCTGTCGTCGTACTTACCTGTCTCGAGGTCAATGTATCTGACATAGAGTGAAATCTTATTGTTTGCGTTTAAGTTGTTCCAGATATCATCATAGAACTCATCTATGTCATCGGGAATTGTTACGCGCTCCGGCTCACCCTGGAAAGTGGGAATCGGGTTGCCGTCGCAGACGTATGTATGAATAAAGTGGCCGAGTCCGGGAAGCGGCGAATAATCGAAAGTGAATCGATTGCAGGCTGTGCCCTCTGCGTCAGCCGACTTTAATATACTCATCTTGTATGTGAAATCTCCGTCCTTTAAATCAACAATGCCGGAGATACGCGGCGTCCAGTTCGGACCGTCGGGTTCGAACTCCCTGGTCTTTAAAGCCTTCTCAAAGGCATAGCAGCCGCATTTGCCGGCGGCTTTCTCTGAACCGAGTTTCTCATAGATGGTGGAAGTTTGGTCACCGTTTGTGACGATTGTCGAATTGCCCTGTACCATTACGGGGTTGTAGATGATGAGTGAAGGGTCCGAAACCTTTGATTCGTCAAAGGGATAAATCGTGACGTTGTCTCCCTCTTTGGAGAAGATGCGGTTTCTGCTGTTTTCGGAGCGGCCCATTATGAAATAAGCAATGGCCGCCTTCGTGCCGTCCGCTGTCTTTCCTATGACTATGCCTCTTCCGACATACTCATTTCCGTGAATTCTGCTGCCCATGGACATGGTCTCATAAATATTCATCAGCTGACTCCTCCTTTAAAAGTTTCTGACATACGATTTCCGTGGCCTGCGGAAGCAGTTTCCACTCGGCCTCCTCCATTACCCTCTTCTGAAGAGTGGCGGGCGTGTCTCCGGGAAGTACTTCAACAGCCTTCTGAAGGATTATCTCGCCGCCGTCCGTAATCTCGTTGACATAGTGAACGGTGGCTCCGGTGACCTTTACTCCGCGCGCGAGCGCGGCGTTATGCACCTTGAGTCCGTACATGCCGTCACCGCAGAAAGACGGTATGAGCGAGGGATGTATATTGATTATTCTGTTTTGAAATCTCTTTACGAAGCTCTCGGAGAGGACCGCGAGGAATCCCGCCAGAACTATCAGGTCTATTTTGCGGAACTCGAGGGAGTCACCTATGACATCCTCAAACTCCTCTTTTGAGCCGCAGTCAGATTTGAGAATCGTGACTGCCTCAATACCGGCATTTCTGGCTCTCTCGAGGGCGAAAGCGCCCTCTTTGTTTGAGATGACCGTAATAATCTCACCGTGAGGGATGAGACCGGCCTTCTGCGCGTCTATAAGCGCCTGAAGATTTGTACCGCCTCCGGAAACGAGAACGGCTATACGTGCCTTGTCTTTCATATTATCACTCCAGAACTATCTTCTCTGAGCCCTTTACTATCGTACCGAGGACGTAGGCATCCTCGCCGAAATCCTGAAGTACCGACAGTGCCTTGTCGGCATCGGCGGCGGAGACGACAGCGGTCATACCGACGCCCATGTTATAAGTATTGAACATATCGTGCTCGGAAATTCCTCCGCGCTCCTGCAGGAGTCTGAATATCGGCAGGACGCGGACCGAGGACTTCTTGATTGAGGCGCAGAATCCGTCGGGAATGCTGCGCGGTATGTTCTCGTAAAATCCGCCGCCGGTTATATGAGATACCGCCTTGACGGTAACAGCATCAAAGAGAGCGAGCATGGGTTTTACGTAGATCTTTGTGGGTGTCAGAAGCGTCTCGCCCAAAGAATTGCCGTCAAGAGCATCCAGAGGAGCCCGAAGGTCAGAGGCAGAGATATTCTCAATGTCGAACACCTTGCGCACGAGTGAGAATCCGTTTGAATGAACGCCTGATGAGGGAAGCGCGATGATTACATCGCCCTCTTCCATCTTCGTGTTGTCAAGAATATTCGACTTGTCAACCACGCCTACGGAGAATCCCGCAAGGTCGTATTCGTCCTCGGGATAAAAGCCGGGCATTTCAGCGGTCTCACCGCCTACAAGCGCGGCGCCGGACTGTACGCAGCCCTCTGCGACACCGGAGACTATTGAAGCTATGCGCTCAGGCACATTCTTTCCGCAGGCGATGTAGTCCAGGAAAAGAAGGGGCTTCGCACCGCAGCAGATTATGTCGTTTACACACATGGCGACGCAGTCAATGCCGACAGTGTCATGCTTGTCCATGAGGAAAGCTATCTTAAGTTTTGTTCCCACGCCATCGGTGCCTGAAACGAGTACCGGTTTCGTTATACCGGTCATATCGAGCTCGAAGAGGCCGCCGAAGCCGCCTATGGCACCGATTGCGCCTGAAGTCATGGTCTTCGCGACATGGGCCTTCATGAGTTCAACAGCCTTGTAGCCGGCTGTAATGTCAACACCCGCCGAGGCGTATGCGTCAGATCTTGAGTTTTCCATATTATTCCTCCCCTGTCCAGCAGTATGTGCAGAGATTTTCGCGAGGGATACCTATTGATTCGACAAGACCATCCAAGGTCTGGAATTGCAGTGAAGAGAGATGAAGCTTTGAGCAGATGGCCTCGCGCATCTTCTTTCCGCGCTCGGTATTGCCGTCGGAATACTCGGCAAGGTGTTTGAAGCCCTCTTCGCCTTCAATCTCCATGATTGTGTTTCTTGTTATAAGTTCCATCTCGGAAGTGGAACGTGAGAAGTTTAAGTATTTGCAGCCGTACATTATCGGCGGACACGCTGAGCGCATATGAACAGATGCTGCGCCGTTCTCATAGAGGAACTCTACGGTCTCTCTCATCTGCGTGCCGCGGACGATTGAGTCATCGACAAACATGAGGTTCTTGCCCTTTATAAGTTCCTTTACCGGAATCTGCTTCATCTTTGCGACTATGTCGCGCTGATTCTGGTTCTGCGGCATGAAGCTGCGCGGCCAGGTCGGAGTGTACTTGATGAAGGCACGCGCGAAGTTTATGCCGCTCTTATGCGAATAGCCTATCGCGTGTGGCGTGCCCGAGTCCGGCACGCCGCAGACAAAGTCCACAGTCGGCAGTTCGCCGTTTGAAATATCGTTCTCAGCCATGCGTTTGCCATTTAAGTAACGCATGATTTCAACATTTACACCCTCATATACGGAGTTCGGATAACCGTAATAGGACCAGAGGAATGAGCAGATACGCATCTTTGACAATGCGGGGCGCTCAACCTTGTAGCCTGAGGCCGTCACGGTGACTATCTCTCCGGGACCGAGCTCATGGCAGGTCTCATAGCCTACCTTCTCAAAGGCGAAGGACTCAAATGAGACGGCATAGCCGGTGTCCTTCTTTCCGAGGATTACGGGAAGTCTGCCGAACTTGTCGCGGGCTGCGATGAGCTCCCCGCCCTCTTTGAGGATCAGGATCGAGGCTGTGCCGTCGATGATGTCCTGAGCCAGTTTTATACCCGAGATAAAGTCGTCCTGAAGATTGATGATGGCGGCCACGAGTTCAGTCGTATTTACAAGACCGCCTGTCATGGCGCCGAAGTGTCCGCCAGTGGTCTCAAGGTACTGCTTGATCAAGGCGTCCTTGTTATTTACGACGCCGACCATACAGATAGCGTAAGCGCCGAACTTTGAGCGCATAAGCAGAGGCTGCGGGTCATAGTCGCTTATACAGCCTATGCATGATGAACCCTTCATCTCGTCGAAGATATCTTCAAACTTCGTCCTGAAGGGAGAGTTCTCAATATTATGGATCTCGCGCTGAAGGCCCTTGCCGGGGTCATATGCCGCGAGTCCGCCGCGGCGTGTGCCGAGATGTGAGTGATAGTCTGTACCGAAGAATACATCGAGCAGTACGTCTGATGAAGATACAGCTCCGAAAAATCCACCCATGAATAATTTCCTCCAAAAAAGTTAAACAGGCAGATTAATATCTGCCTGCAATTTCCCTGTCTGCGGCAAGCACAGTATCTGCGCCTGCACTTCTGGCGTCCGAAAGCTTCTCTGCGAGCGCAGCATCCTCTACGGCGAGGATCTGTACAGCGAGCAGAGCTGCGTTTGCGGCACCGTTTATTGCGACCGTGGCTACCGGAATGCCTGAAGGCATCTGAACGGTCGCAAGAAGAGCGTCCATTCCGTCAAGCTCCGAGGCCTTTACGGGTATGCCGATAACCGGAAGCGTCGTCCATGACGCACATACACCTGCAAGGTGAGCTGCTTTTCCGGCAGCGGCAATGATTACGCCGAAGCCGTTCTCGCGTGCTTTGCTGCAAAACGCCTGAACCTTATCCGGTGTTCTGTGTGCGGAGTATACATGTACCTCTGTCTCTATGCCGTAGTCAGAAAGCGTGTTTATACACTTCTCCACTACGCCCAGGTCCGAACTGCTGCCCATGATGACTGCAACTTTCTTCACAAAAGCACCTCCAGAAAAATAAACAAGGCAGTCCCTCGTGTACTGAGGGACTGCCCAGACGGTCGACATATTACTTTACTTTGCTCCCATGTGGTAAACCACTTATCCGTCAGTTACAAAGTACACTAATATTATGCCAAAAAACAGTCAGATATTCAATTAGACAAAGTGACAAATAAACCCATTAAAAGATAATAATTTTATAACTATTATTCAACAGGTACAATCCAGCCCTTGTTGTCCTCTATCTTACCCCACTGCATACCTGTGAGGGTATCGTAGAGCCACTGTGTCGTCTCACCGATTTTGAAGTCATTTACGGTGTACTTCTCGCCCTTGTATGAGAGCTCGCCTATGGGAGAGACAACGGCAGCCGTGCCTGTACCCCAGGCCTCTTCGAGCTTGCCTGCGCGAAGGGCGTCGAAGAGCTCGTCAGCGGAGATCTTTCTCTCCTCTACCGGAATGCCCTTGTCCTTGAGAAGCTCAATGCATGACTTTCTCGTGATACCGGGAAGAACGGAGCCTAAGAGCTTGGGAGTTACTACAACACCGTCAATCTTGAACATTACGTTCATGGCGCCAACTTCCTCAATATACTTCTGCTCAACACCGTCGAGCCAGAGTACCTGTGAGTAGCCCTGAAGCTCAGCCTTGTGGCCTGCTCTCGTGGAAGCCGCGTAGTTACCGCCGCACTTCGCATAGCCTGTGCCGCCGCGGACCGCACGGACATCCTCGGTCTCAATCATAATCTTGACGGGGTTGATTCCCTCGGGGTAGTAGCTGCCCGAAGGAGAAGCGATGATGATGAACTGTGCCTTCTGAATTGTATGAACGCCCAGTGTCTCGTCAACGCCGAGGAGGAACGGACGAAGGTATAAAGATGTGCCCTCGGTATGAGGAACCCAGTCCTTCTCCACCTTTACGAATTCAACAATAGCCTGAAGCATATCCGACTCATCCATCTGAGGAAGGCAGAGACGCTCAGCGGAATTGTTCATTCTGCGTACGTTCTCAATAGGTCTGAAGAGCTGTACATTGCCCTGTGCGGTGCGGTAGGCCTTAAGACCTTCAAATATCTCACAGCCATAGTGGAAAACAGCTGTTCCGGGGCTGTAGGAAAGATTCTGGAAAGGTACGATTCTGGCATCGTGCCATTTGCCCTCGGAATAGTCCATGATGAACATGTGGTCAGAGAAGATCTTACCGAAACCGAGTTTGGACTCATCAGCCGGCTTAGCCTTGGGTGATGTAGTTTTCTCAATTCTGATATCAAGCATATTAAAACCCCCAATTAAAGTTCATAACCTGCGCGAATCGCGTCCTTGTTTACCGAAAGAAGATCCTGGTGACGGGCAGAGACAATCTTGCCGAGTACCGCGTCAACCGAGTCAAGCGAGAAACCGAGTTCCTTCAGCATTTTTCCGGTAATGATCATGTTGGCAAGTGTCGGAATCTTCTTCTCCGAAGCGAGGCCTGTAGCGGGTACGTAGAATACCGAGACATCGGTACGCTCAACCTTGCGTTCAATAAGAGAGCAGTCGACAAATATCTTGCCTCCGGGGACTACTGCGTCCTCGTATTTATCAAGTGACGGGAGGTTCATGACAACAAGCACGTCGGGCTTGTCGACAATCGGTGAACCGACCTCCTCGTCAGAGATGATAACGGAACAGTTTGCGGTACCGCCTCTCATCTCCGGTCCGTAGGACGGGAGCCATGAGACGTGTTTGTCCGCGAGAAGGCCCTCATAGGCCATGAACTTACCGGAGAACAGTATGCCTGTCCGCCGAAGCCTGCGAAGAGAATATTCAATGTACTCATCCTGCATCCTCCTCTGCATAGATATCCTTGTAAACTCCGAGAGGATAGTAAGGAATCATATCCGTATCAACAAATGACAGAGCCTTTTCAGGTGAAACACCCCAGTTTGTCGGGCAGGTTGAAACGATCTCAACAAGTGAGAAGCCCTTGCCCGAAAGCTGATACTCAAAAGCCTTCTTTATTGCGGCTTTCGCCTTTCTGACGTTTGCGACATTGTTGACAGCTACGCGCTCAAGATAAGCGGCGCCGTCAATCTCTGAAAGCATTTCGCAGACCTTTACGGGATAGCCTACGGCCTCAACGTTTCGGCCGTAAGGTGATGTCTGCGTAACCATACCCGGAAGGGTTGTCGGCGCCATCTGACCGCCCGTCATACCGTAAATAGCGTTATTTACGAAGATGACGGTGATATTCTCACGGCGCGCGGCGGAGTGAACAGTCTCGGCCGTGCCTATGGCGGCAAGGTCACCGTCTCCCTGGTATGTGAATACTACTTTAGACGGATCCGACCTCTTGACGCCCGTGGCAACGGCCGGAGCCCTGCCGTGCGCCGCCTGGACGAAGTCCACATTAAAGTAGTCATAAGCCATAACTGAGCATCCGACGGATGCTACACCTATGGTATCACCCTCAATACCGAGCTCATCAATAACCTCGGCTATGAGCCTGTGAATTATACCGTGTGTACAGCCCGGGCAGTAGTGCATTGTGGCATCTGTCAGAGCATGCGGTTTATCAAATACGACTGCCATCAATCAGCACCTCCCGAAACGGAAATAATCTTTTCAAGTACCTCTTCCGGTGACGGAATCATACCGCCTACACGGTTGCAGAGGTAAACGGGACGTGAACATGAAATTGCAAGTTTAACATCATCAATCATCTGTCCCATATTCATCTCAACGGAGATGAAAGCCTTGCACTGTGAAGCGCGTGCTGCCAGAGCCGCTGACGGGAACGGCCACAGGGTAATCGGACGAAGGAGTCCGACCTTGATGCCCTTGGCACGGGCCTCAGCTATGGCATTCTTCGCAACACGTGCGGTAATACCGAAAGCCACAAGACAGATATCCGCATCGTCCATCATGTATTCCTCATACATGACCTCAGATTTCTCTATCTGCGCATATTTCTCATATCTTTCAAAATTCTTCTGTTCAAGAAGATCAGGCTTCAGATAAAGTGAATTGACAATATTGTGCGGGCGAGCCATACCGGTACCGGTAAGAGCCCAAGGCTTTTCAACTGTCTTTATCTCAATATCATCAATCTCAACGGGTTCCATCATCTGGCCCATTGTGCCGTCGGCAAGGATCATGGTGACCATGCTGTACTTGTCAGCAAGCTCAAAGCCCTTGATTGTAAGGGCAGCCATCTCCTGAACGGAAGCAGGCGCCAAAACGATATTGTGGTAGTCACCGTGGCCGCCGGCCTTTGTGGCCTGCCAGTAGTCTGACTGTGAGGGCTGGATGCCGCCGAGTCCGGGGCCGCCGCGCTCAACATTTACGACCAGTGCGGGAAGATCACAGCCAGCAAGGTATGAGATACCCTCCTGCTTTAAGGATATTCCCGGTGAAGATGAGGAGGTCATTACCCTCTTGCCGGTTGCCGCAACGCCTATAACCATGTTGATGGCGGCGATTTCGGACTCGGCCTGAAGGAACGTTCCTCCTATTTTCGGCATTCTCTTTGACATATATGCCGCGACCTCAGTCTGAGGTGTAATAGGATAACCGAAGTAATGTCTGCAGCCTGCGCGAATAGCGGCCTCGGCAATTGCCTCGTTACCTTTCATCAATACTTTTTCGCCCATTGCACACTCACCTCTCTACCGTAATAACGCAGTCAGGGCACATGATAGCGCATGAAGCACAGCCTACACAGGCATCCATATCCACGCAGGTCGCGGGATGATGGCCCTTCGCGTTAAGTTTATTTTCATCCAATACAAGAATGTTCTTGGGACAGGCGGCCACACAGAGGCCGCAGCCTTTGCAGACATCCGTCTTAAAGCTGACTTTTCCCATATCTCAATCCTCCTCGAAGACTTTTTTCTGAAGTGATAACCCGAACAAGGGTATATCAAGGGCACCCAAAACCGTAAGTGAATCCATATAAGTCGTCATCACTATAGGCAGTCCCGACATGGAAGACACGGCTTTCGCATAAGGAATGCTCTTTTCAATGTCCTCCCAGGTCGTCTCAGCGCCCAGATTAGAGTTATTTACTATTCCGGTGAACGGAATTCCCGCCGCAGCGGAAATCTCCTCCATGACCTCCATACAGAGTGCAGGAGTGGCCGTCAGCGGACGATACTTGTTAATTACCAGGAAATTATCAAAATCATTCTCCTCAAGTATCAAATCCCTGTACCTGCCGAGTGCCAGCGCTCCCCTGTCGTCTCCGCCCAGATCAATTACCGCGTAAGACGATTTATCCTCAAACAGAGAATACATCTCACCCGGCAATGCAGGGAAATCGACATTGGAAGCCGCGTAATCAGACGCCACAACCCTGATACCTGCCGAAACAAGTTCAGCCATACTGTCAACAGTACGGAAATACGGGTTTACAACATCCAGATCCGCAATGGCAACAGGCAGCCCCAAAGAACGCAGGTGCAAAGCATAATTTATCGCACAATTCGTCTTTCCGCTGCCGTAATGCCCGGCAAACAAGGTCACTCGTTTAACAGAATTACTCATAAATAACCAACACAAAAATACATTTAAAACAAAACTAAAACAGAACAAAAACTAAAAATTAAAACAAAACTAAATAATACAAAACATTATAATTCTTTTCTTATGATTTTTCCACTAATAGTTTTAGGAAGTTCAGTTCTGAATTCAACTATTCTCGGATACTTGTAAGGAGCGGTGTTCTTCTTTACATAATTCTGAATTTCTTTCTTCAATTCGTCAGTGCCCTCAGTTCCGGGAACCAGAACGATACATGCCTTGACCACCTGTCCCCTCACCTCATCGGGAGCGGCAGTTACGCCGCACTCAAGAACATAAGGGAGCTCCATAATAACGTTTTCGATCTCGAACGGGCCAATGCGGTAACCGGATGACTTGATGACATCATCAACACGTGAGACGTACCAGAAATAGCCGTCCTCATCCTTCCAGGCAATGTCGCCTGTATGGTAGTAACCGTTATGCCATGCGGCCTTTGTGGCCTCCTCGTCCTTGTAGTATCCGAGGAAGAGTCCGCAGGGCGCTCCGTTCTTTGTCTTTACGCAGATTTCGCCGTTTTCGCCTACGCCTACCTCTTTACCCGAAGGATCAAGAAGCACCACGTCATACAGCGGGCAGGGCTT
>Ga0247609_10004995_pt1 | contig 13116 bp, 14 predicted proteins | sample 172DNAGHGlowgp2_FD_193487 | JGI IMG/M metagenome (GOLD analysis project Ga0247609, IMG submission 193487) | Sheep rumen microbial communities from Palmerston North, Manawatu-Wanganui, New Zealand - 1728 DNA GHGlow gp2 | ecosystem: Host-associated > Mammals > Digestive system > Stomach > Rumen ...
AAGATACTAATACTTCTATAGCTAACTATCCATACACTAAAGGACTAAAAAAGCTGAATGAAATCTATTCTGAGATGTACAGAATGATAGTAACTACTCAGGAAGACTATTTTTGGACTTATTGGAATACTGATCTACAAGAGTGAGCAAGAGAATATAAAGTAGAGAGAGAATGGACTACTTATACAGATGACCAATGAGTAGAGCATAATGTACCATGAATAGAGAAAGTAAAGAAAGTGATAATCTGGGTAGATGAAGAAAATAGTTATGAATTACCAGAATTATCAGACTTAGAAGAATCTAATGGTATGAAATGATGGAAGCTAAAGGATAATCATATATTCCTAAACTGGACTCCTGAGAAAGATATAGAATGATGATTAGAGATACAATGAATACAGAATATAAATCCTGTATTAGCTACAGATAATGAAGTGGATGCTATATTCCCATGACATTCAGACTTAAAACAATTCCATAAAGTTTTGATGGACTGATTAAGAGCTGAATTGTGGGAACATAAACAAGACTTTGAGAAATCTGATAGAGCAAAAGCTAGATATGAAGAATGACTAGAGAAAATGAAAAGATATATCTCTCAAAGAGTACAAAGTATTTATTATTCTGATGTACAAAACTAATGGCAACAGATAACTTGAATTATTATAGTGCTTGACTACCTGCTGGACAACAAACAGATAGATATTCAAGCAAACCTGGATGTCTAAGGAGTAAAAACTTAGACATCTTTTCTAGTAGTAAGAGTGTAAAAGCTACAGCATGGAGTGAGCCAACTACTACAGGCTCTGATATTGTGGCTCAAGATGGAGATTTGGTACTAAAGACTGACTGAAAGATATACGAGGATTGAAGTGTGTTTATAGATCCAAATACTAATATGCCAAAATATCAAGTAAACTATACATGAGAATGAAGTGGTTATACAACAGCAAGCTGGGGAACTCCACAGGATATGGTAGTAAAGTATGAATGAAACGAATGGAAGTCTTTTGTAGTCTTTACAGATAGAGCAAGTCTAACATATAGTAAGACTAAGTATGTAGTAGAAAAGAAGTTTACAGAGTTTTATCATATAGATTATGCAGACTGACCAGATCCAACAACAAATGGATATTGTTTTGAGCTGACAAATGCTAGTTCATATTCCAATGCTTATATAGAAATAAAATTCGTAAACCCATGAATATATGATACTATCCCCATTAGACTATATGCAGAAGAGACTTCATCTAGTGTACATATACAAACAATTACAGTACAACGTATATACGATTCATATAAATACGATCCAGAGCTTGATGTGATGGCTAGTGATGATCGGACTTCAGAAACAACAACAGTCTCAGGAGATATAACACAAGGGAACGGAGTACAGTTAGCTATTAAATGCTCTCCATCGGATCTCCGTACCTATAATATCAGAATTACTTTTAATTTCACAAATAATAACTGGAGTGGGTTTATATATGTAGATATGAACTGATGACCATCTGCAAAGAGAAAGATGAAACTTGCAGATGGTACTAGATCAGACTGAGATTATAACTACTACTACAGCTACTTACCATTAAGAGAAAGAAAGCTGACTGATATATGAGAATACTACTGGATGAAAGGTGCTACTTTCCAACCATTATATACATGGGCATGAACACGAGTAGTTGCGAATACAACAGGAGATAAGAAAATAAGGTATGATTTTGTGCAGTATATGTGATGGAATAATGATGTAACTATGGATGTAATCTGAATGGTATCATGGAATGAGCAGATATATATGGTATGAAATATGAACTGAAACTGATATATATTCCCATGTGATTTGACTGGTGGTAGATGAACTCCATATGTAGCTTATGGATGTGTGTTTAAATGAGTGACTAATATAGACTATCTTTTGTATCTAGTATGAGAGGATAGATGAGTAAGTCAATTATGGGTATATAATGGACAAGAATTAGTAAGTATATTATGATGAAACAAAGAATCAGAGGATATAGACTTAGTAGGAGTAGATGAGCAATACAAATTTGACTGAAAAATGGTAGAATATAGAGGTAATCTAGTTTTATCTACATCTGATGGTAGGATACTTGAGTATGGACAGACTTATGGCTGAAAATGAGGTACTTTTATCCATGAAGTAGATGGAGATATAAAAGAATTGGATGCTAAAGGTAATGATTTGATAGTGAATTATGAAAAAGACAATACTGACTATATAATAACTTATCAAGATGATGTATCAATTAAGAATTATAACACAGAATGGGAAGCTACATATCCAATAGTAGTATGAAACCACTTACTAGAGAAAGAAGAATCAGACTTATATGCTAGTTATATCTTACCTAGTAAAGACTGTAGCTTAGAATTTTGGGCAAGTGCTAATCATTATCATTTCTGGACATTCAAAACTGACTGAAGCTTTACTCCTACAGTATGAAGTAAATGGATGATAGATGGTACAGACTTTAATTATTACTTTGAGTTTATAGAAGCTAACTGAGAGCGACTAACATTCAGATTAGTATGAGATTTGCCAGCTATGACTGGACAAGAGACAATGGTATTAACAGAATTTATGTCAATGTTGGATCCACACTATATTTCATATACAGAGTTTAACCATTTTAGAAAAATCTGAGAGATAACTACTACAGATTATCAAGAATGAGAGATAAGATTCCATAATCTGAATAATAAACTAGAATTACCAAAGAGCCATAGTTTACAAGTGATGGTAAGAGGTAAAGGAAGTCAGACTTATACACCAGAATTATTTGCTTTAGATTTAGTTGCTAATCAAAGAGAGAGATGATAGTATATGCATGAAAGCAACGATGAAATGATTTTAATAATGGGGATGAAGCATTATTCCAGGATGCTAACCGACCAAGAGATAATGATAAATTTAAGATAAAACCATGAATGCAGAGTGAGAAATGGGACTTTAGATGAAGTAATAAAAATATTAACACTAAAGCTACAGAGCTAAAATGCCATGCTGCAATATCAGCATCTGCAGGGACTACTTATTTATTCCCAGAGAAACTGATATTAGATGAAAAAATCTGAGATCCATGATGTGTAATTAGCGAAGACTGAAAGATAGAGATAGTAGAAGATGGGACTTATATTATACAAGCAATGTGTCAATTCAGATTTGCTTCAACTCCTAGTAACTGACAGAACTATATAGAGAATCTAGCTTTATTAAAAAAGAGAGATGATGCATTTATTATCCAAACTAAATCTCAAGGTAGAGTATGTGCTAACACTAGCGAACATATAGACCAATTATCAGCTTTATATACATGATGGTTTACTAAGTGAACTGTGTTTACAGTATGAGCTTGTCATACCTATTCAAGCACAATAACATTATATGAAGCAATGATTATACAAAGACTAGCATAAGTAAAAATTCTCCAAAATCAGATTTTTGATTATAATGCCACCAACTTTATATGGTGGCTTTTTTGTATGATAGTATGGAAATCTAGGGGAGAAGTAAATACAGCACGGTCTGAGAGCTGAAGAAATAAATATAAAACTAAGAGTAGAAAATATATGCTCTGAAGTTTTTTCACTACGGTACTAACTGCTATTACAGACACAAAAGATGGCAAAGCTATAAAGATAAAATGTGATCCTGCATATTTAGGAGATAGTGAGTGGAAATCTAGAATAGAGTCAGAGTAATTTATATTATATTTTTATAAAAGATGGCAATACCTGTAAAACCTATCAATGAGATAGAAGAAAAATCTGAAGTATGATTAAATGATAAGATTTTGATATTAGATGCTGATACAGAGGAAGCAAGATTAGCTAGTAAAGATGAACTCAAGGGAGATAAGTGAGATACTTGAGAGCAATGACCTCAAGGTATTCAATGAATCCAATGAGAAAAGTGAGATAAATGAGACAAAGGAGACAAATGAGACAAAGGAGATAAAGGAGATACTTGAGATAAGTGAGATACTTGAGATACATGACCACAAGGGGCTACTTGACCTACCTGAAACTGAATATCTAGCATTACAAGCTCTAAAGTCTGAAAGACAACAACAGTAACAATAACTGAAACTAGCTGAAATACTGATACATTCCAAGTAAAAGACTGAGAAGATGGAGTCTGAGGAGATGTTTTTTGACCTAGTTCTAGTACAAACTGACACCTAGTAGTATTTGACTGAACTACATGAAAGAGAATAAAAGACTGAGGGGCTATCCCACCAGTACCTACAAAAACATCAGATTTGACTAATGACTCATGATTTATTACTTGAATAAATAGTACAGATGTAACTACAGCCTTATGATATACACCAGCAGATAGTGCTAGTCTAGGGACTGCAGCCACAAAGAATACATGAACAAGTAGTGGGAATGTGCCTGTATTAGATAGCAATTGAAAATTAAATACATCGGTAGTACCAGCAGTAGCAATAACAGATACATTTACGGTAAATAGTACAAGTGAACTAACATCATTAAGTGCTGCAGAAAAATGAGATGTAGCGATATGTCCAAGTGAATTAAAAACATATATATTATATGCTGATCCATATAGTGTAGCAGCAAATTGGAAGTTGTTGCCTACACCAACATGAGATGTATCTAGTGTGAATAGTAAGACATGAGTAGTAACATTAGATGCAGATGACATTTCAGATAGTTCTACTACAAATAAATTTGTAACACAGACAGATAAAGATACATGGGACTGAAAGCAAGATGAGTTAGTAAGTGGAGTAAACATAAGGACAATAAACTGAACTTCTGTATTATGAAGCTGAGATATAGAAACATCATCAGATGTAATGGTAAGTTCTCAAAGTTGAAATATACTAACAAGCTGAATGAAGATATGGGCTTGAACTGATGCTAACTATCAAAATTTATGAAGTCGAGATTCAAACACTTTATATTTGACTGTGGAATAAGATGGGAGTATATCTATATCCAAACAATACAGAAACAGAGTTAAAGAATGCTTATATATGAATACCTAATCCTACAAGTATAGTTTTAGATAAATCTGTAATAAGTCTGACTACAGTATGACAGACAGAGCAACTTACAGCAACGATAGAGCCTACAGTTTCAGATAAAACTATCACTTGGAGTAGCGATGATACGGCAGTAGCAACAGTAGATACAACATGATTAGTAACTTGTGTAACTCCATGAGAATGTACAATTACAGCGACTACTGTGAATGGACTTACTGCTAGTTGTAGTGTAACACACAGTAGATTGCCAAATACTTACCAAGAAGTTGAATATATAGAGAGTTCTTGAAGTCAAGTAATTAAGAGTTGAGTATATATAACAGAAACTTGAATTAGAGCCGATATTGACTTCCAAATAACAAGTAGTAATCCATCTGACCAAGCAGTAATATGATTTTATAATAATGAGAATGGAAGTAATAGCTATAGATGTGGTTATTGACCTAATAATTGATTTACTATGTCTCAATGAAGCGAGAGTTTAAATAGGCAAACGGCGACAGGAAACTCTATTTCATTTACAGCTAGCAGTTACCAGCTTTATTTATTTGCAAAACAGAGGTATACTAACTGAAATTATGACAGTAACGCAAAAGCAAAAGTATATAGTTGTCAAATGTATAAATGAAATACTTTAGTTAGAGATTTTATTCCATGCTATAGGATAGCAGATAGTGTAATCTGAATGTACGATGCAGCAAATGGAGTATTCTATACTAACGATTGAAGTGGAACATTTACTAAGTGAAGCGATGTTTAATTCTTAAATAAGAGACAATGGGATATAAACTAACATGAATGTATGTCTGAAGTCAGAAAGTACGACCTACTTGATATAGGTCTAGTTGGGACATAACTACTGCCGTTCAAGACCAGTCTATACAACCTCAATCTATTAGTAATAATAGAAATATTACTGTAAGTTCTGATGGATACCATATATTGCTTGTAAATGAAACACTGCCTATATATGAATATACACTTTCTACTCCACGAGATTTGACATCTACCATTACTATTAAAACTAAAAGTTTTACTAGTCTTGGTAGTGCTGGTTATTGTTCTGCAGTAGTGTATAGTGAAGATGGTAATTATTTATATGTTCATTTTTGAGAGCAATATTGACAGAGCTGTGTTATTGCTCAATATCAATTAAACACTCCATTTGATATAACTACTGCATGAAATGCGATAGCAAGTAAGATGATTACGTGAGCTTATGATATAGGATGATTCAGATTTTATGATAATTGAACTAAAATTATATGAGATTTGAGGGATAATAGTAATATATTTACGTGAGAGCTATGAACTGCTTGGGATATAACTACATTAAGTAATTTAGTAAAACAATGAAATAAAGGATACACTCAATGATTCGCTATAAGCTCAGATGGGAAAAACTGTTATATGACTGATGAATATCACTCTAATATGACACAACTAACAACTACTACTCCATATAATTTTACAACTTCTACATCTAAAACGAGAGCAAGACCTTGAACTTATAGTTATGGTATAGATGTAACAGCAGATGGGAAATATCTTTTTGTAGCTAGAAAAAATGGTTATATATATAGATATGCTTTTACAGAACTAAGCTAATCAGATTTATCTCTTAACTAAACCGATGCAAGTAAGTCTGACTTTTACTCTCTTTGTAGTGCTGTGTATCCTGCTCTACTACCAAATGGGAGGGAAACTATGGTAAAAAGTCTTGTAAAGTAGAGATTCTGGGTTATAATTATAGAGCTTTAAAACTAACTAAATAATGACTAAACGACTGATCTACACTCTCCTATCATTATTGACTTTATCTATAAGTCTGAATCTTTTTCAGTATTCTAGTGTAGAGATAGTATGTAAAAATATAGACAGTAGATGGAAAGCTGACATCCTATATCAAATGGGACATAAAAGGCTGGACTGAGATAAAGACTGAGTACCATGTGAGAATTTACCCTATAACCACGATAGATAATGAAGTGTATGAGATGTGGGAAAGAGAGTAAATGGGAACTATGTAGAGAATGTAAGGAAGTGAAACATAGAGCAGGTGCTTTAATCTCTCAGAATAAAAAGAAACTAAAAAATCTGATAGAGTGAAACATACTAGAGCCTGAAAAATTTAGTAAATTCATTCTATATACAGATAACATAATAAAGGAGTGAAAAATCTATATGGAGTTCGTAAAAGAAAAACATTATACGATATTCAAAGTAATTACATGATGAACTATGCTATGTAGTGCTTTGCTATCGCTCTGGTGCATAACAAGTCTGATAATACTTCATATCTAAGAAAGTGTGGCTAGTGATTACCTAGCTGCACTTTTTTTATATTTTTTAGTTGTTTTTATAATTTAACCATAAAATCATGGAACGAAAAACAGCAGATTTCTTTGACTGAGACAAGGTAAATATGTCTAAAGTCATGCAACAATTCTCACAGCATCCTGATAAGATGGATCAGATTATGGAGTATGTGATAGGTAAAGTAGAACACTTTACAGAGTTTAGAACTAAGAAAGAACACTTGAAAGAGAAGTACGACCACAAATTAAAAGATTTATATGCTGAATACATGGAAGAATAGCTTTATTTCTTAATCAGATTTAGAGATGTGAATATGAGATTTCTTTAATAGCATGAAAGGAGAAATCCTAAAGAATGCTTTACTAAAGCAATGAATAGAGCCACATAAATTAGAATGAGTGGACTTTAACAACATGGAACAGCTTAATCAATTAGCTGAGACTATTGTACCAGAGCTTATAAAGAAAAATCCTACGATGGCAAACATCATAAAGCAGAATAGCACAATGCTATGAGCTGAAAAGCAAAAAGAAGTAGTAGATGTGATAGATAAGCTATAAATGAAAAGTTATCTTTTCGGAGAAATGGCAGTTTATCACTAACCATACTAAAAAAAGATAGAGTTTCAAAGATGGTGGCTAGCATAACAAAACATACCAGCTTTATATTCTATTTTATTAAAGCATGGATACTAACGGATTCTGAATAGGAAACATGGGAACATGGTTAATTATCCTAATTCTATTCTTATTTATGAACAATGGAAACTGATTTGGAGGATTCTGAGGAAATAATGCTGCATGGTTGCTAAATGGTATGAATAATAATAACAACCACGATAATACTGTTGATATTATTAATAATAATACACAACGAAGTCAGCAATTAGCAGCACAACAGAACTTAGCAAATCAGACTACACTAATCACTCAGTGATTCTGTAACACTAATTCAAGTATTGAGAAAGCTATACTAGCAGGACAGCAAAATACTGCAGCAATAATCTCAGCTAGCACAGCAAACACTCAAAAAATCCTAGATAAATTGTGTGCTGATGAAACAGCTAGACTTAGATCAGAATTATTAGAGGCTAGAAATAGTCAGTCTAATAGCTTGCAAACTCAATACTTAATTAGTCAATTACGCCCATATCCAGTACCTTCTTGGGAAGTTTCATCTCCGTATGAAAGCATAACACCTACAGCATGAGCATAATCAGAATTTTATTTTTGATTAGTGTGTTTATGTATGGGTATATGATAGGTATGGGACTGTAGAAAGCACCTTAAATGGTGCTTTTTTAAAAATTCTCCAAAAAAGAAAATCTGACTATAATGCAGGTATCAAAATTTTACTTTTTTATGTAAAAGACTATGAAGTTCTGGACAAATATGAGTGTAACCAAGCTAGTATTCCTAATATTAACACTTGTTTTATCATTTCAGACTATATATCTAACTCTGAACTGAATAGAAACAAGTCTTTTTAATAATGCAATGCTTATGGTTATAAGTTTCTATTTCTGACAAAAGGTCGGAGAAGCTAAAAAAGATCCTTTAGTAGATAATTATGGAGAAGATGCAAAAGATTAAAAACTATATAACAAATCCAGCCACACGAATCAGCTTTATAGTTTTTGTCTTTGGGCTAGGTATGATGTGGGCTAATGTAAATAACAGAATATCAATAGTAGAGCAGAAGCAAGAAGAATTTAATGTAATAGAAATCCAAACACAACTTGCAGAGATAAACAAGAACATTGCATGAATACAAAAAGATATAGAGTGGCTAAAGATAAACAAATAAGACTTTATCACTTAATCTAAATAAAATGTACGAATACAAAATCATTAGAACAGAAAGATGATGGATACTATCAAGAAAAAAACAGATGTGAAGACTGATGATACTCCAATATCTAAACTGAAAATGATTACGGTCTCCACATAAATCCTTTGCTAAGGTATTTTATGACAAAGATAGTGCAGCAGAGAATTTAGTTGTTGTAAAAAGCAATGAGTGAAAAAAATCTGATTAGGTTAATCATTTTGATGCTGATTTTAATAATCAGCTTTTTAATTAAAGCTAGAGTTGGATAATGAAGAAAGAATTTAGACATTCTACACATCATATAGTGCCTAGATCAAGAGGGGGGAATAATGATGAAGATAATCTCTCAGAGCTAAGGGAAACACAGCACAGAGCCATCCATACACTTCATGCTAATAGACTTATAGCAGAGCAACTGATAACTACATTAGATTTATCTAAACAAGCTATGAGACCTGAAGTAGTAGAATGGCTAGTAGATACTCTTACAGCACATGATGTAAATGATTTAGATTTCTGGTATAAACCAAATACACACTTTTAAATCATAACCTGTAATGCTTATGGGAAAACTAGATGCTGATACTATCAAAAAAATAAACTCCTATTCAGAGGATAAAAGTAATACAGAAATCTGAAAGGAATTGTGACTGCATAGATCAACTGTATGGAAATACAGAAAAGATATAGCAGATACACTAAAAGATAAGCTCAGCAAATGAGACAAAAAGAAGCTACAACTACTAGAGCATTATACAGATAAAGATATTCAAGAGATGCTAAATTATATAGCACAGAATACAAAAAAAGAAGTAAATGAGGTATTATCAGAGCCATGACATCTAAAATTTGCTTTACTAAGTGATACTCACTTTGGGGCTAAACAATGTGCTAAAGATGAGCTTTGAGAGTTCTATGATAGAGCTAAGGATAAATGAGTAGAAGCATTTGTGCATTGTGGAGATATAGTGGATGGTAGCGATGTATACAAGGGACAACAATTTGAACAAAGTGAAGTCTGATTCTCTAACCAGCTACAAGATATAACTCAGAATTATCCTAATGTATGAATACCTACTTACTTTATCTGATGAAATCATGATGAAGCATATCTAAAAGGGAATGGAGTAAACATATGTAAAGCCATAGAGACTGTAAGACAAGATTTAATCAACTTATGATTCTATGATGCAAGGCTCAGACTTAATTGAATTGATATAAATCTGCATCATTGAGGTGGATCGCTCTCCTATGCTAAAGACTATAAGATGAAAAAATATTTAGACAGCTTACCAGTAGAATGACAGCCAGATATATTTGCTTTATGACATTATCATACAGCTTTATATGATTTGCATAGATGAATACACGGCTTTATGCCATGAGCATTTCTAAAGGAGAACTTACTGGCTAAGAGATTCAACTTAGACAATACCATCTGAGGATGGGTAATAGAGATAGACAAAAACGAGAAAGGACAAAGTAGACTTAATATGGAATTTATAAAACTTTAACAAAATGGACAAATTCAGATACACAAAAGAATGAGAGGATAAATGTAGACAGGAGATTTGATGGAAGAAATCATGTTACAAATGCTCTTATGAGCTATTATGTTTATTCCAAAAGAATCAAGAGAGAATATGAAAGGCTACAACTACTCAAGAGAAGATTTCATAGAGCTTTTATATCTTAAATATTATAAAAAAATGGACTATGAGAACTATAACTGATGCTTAACTCTACCTTTAGAGTTTGCTGATGAGAGAGATTTTAAGGCTGAGGATGCTATTGACTTAGATTATTCTATTAAACTTCCAGAAAGTTTTTCTCTAGGGAAATGGATATATAAAACAAGTAATCAAGGCTGACTCTGAAGCTGTACATCAATGGGGACTACTCATTCAGTACAAATATTAAATGTAAAAAAGAACTGAGTAGAGCCAACAGATAAGAATATTATTACTCCACAATGGAAAGATTTGTGGGCTAAAATGTGACATTCAACTACTAAATATGATGGTTGAGATTATGTAGAAAAAGCTGTGTCAACAGCATTAAAAGAATGAATACTTATAGAGGAAAATTGACAACTGGCTAGATTTGATGCTTATGCTACAGATGAGTGGACTCATGATGATAAGGCTTTTGATAAAATGAAACGTTACCTATATAAAGGGTGTCCTATCGTTTGGTGTGTACAATGAAATGCTACTATGTGGAGAGAAATGACAACATGAGAGGTAAAGACAATTCCAGAGAAAGTAACATGATGACATTGTATAGCTCTTGTAGGTTGGGATAAATGATGAATGTGGTTTATCAACTCATGGAGTGCTAATGACTGAAAGGGATTAAAGTCTAGATTCTATATTACATATGATGTATTAAAGAAATTATGATGGAGGCTTAACTACAGATATTGGGTACTTTATATAGAGGAAGATGCTAAAACTGATCCATGATACTTAAAGATGAAGAATGCAGCAGTATTGGTACTGAAAGCACTAAAAAAGCAGTATGATGATGAGCCAATACAAGTAAAAGAGGCAATAGTACAGTTAAGTAAAGCATATAGAGAGACATATCCAGAAATAAATACAGAATTACCACTATAAAAATTCTCCAAAATTAAAAATCTGATTATAATGCACTCAACGAATTGGGTGCATTTTTGTATTTATTTTCTCAAATAAAGATAGATGGCAAATTATGATGAATGGAAACAAAAATATTCCACACTAAACGATAATCAAAAGCAGATGTGGAATGATAAAATAAGTTGAATGGATGCTAACAGCGAGGCAAGACAATTTACGGAGAGATATAATCAAGAGATGAATAACAACCAACAGAGCAATAATAACAGCTCTAATTTTAATAATCAGAACGGTACTAACTGACAAAATCAGCAGAATTTTGATACTCCAACAGTACAGAAGACTGAAAGTCAGAATAATAACCAAAATAATCAGACTTATAATTATGATCCAGAAGAGAAACTAGATACAGATATGTTTAAGCAGTCTGATGGTAAAGTAGTAGTAAAGGAATGAACAGCACAGCAGACTGGATTACCTGATTATCAATTAGATTCTGATGCTAGGACTAGAGAGATAACAGATAATCTGAATGCTTATTGGCAGACAAATAGAGAGTATTTCCAAGATAGGAATACTTATAATAATATGTTCCACTACAACGAAAGAAGCGACCAGCAGAAAGCAGTATTAGACTCTTACTGGAAGAAAAAGGAAGACATGAATGTAGCTGAAAGGTATAATACAGCAGATGGGATAAAAAGCTGAATGAATGATGCTGAGATTACTCCAGACCAGCTTAATTATATCAAAGAATACTCTCCTGAAGCATATAAAGAATGGCAACAGAAACAGATAGATGATATAAATCTAAGAATTGCGAACTTAGCTACTCCAGCAGACCCAACAAGTAATGCTGAATTGTTTAACTCACTACTAAATAAATTAGGATTAGAGCCATGAGATCCATATCAGATTTATGATAATTGGTATGATATGGCAGAAAGACTATGAGTATTTTCTGATAGTGAGAAATTGAAATCATATCAAAACCAACTAGACCAAAACCACTCAAAAATGGAATCAATAATGAGTAGATATGCAGCAAGTACATGATGAACTGTAAGTGATGCTCTAGCAGCAGCTAGAATGAATAAAGCTCTTGCACCATACCAACAAAGAGAAGTAGATTTACAGAACTCTTATACTACTTTATTAAATGGTAGAAACTCTAACTTAGCTATTGCTAACCAGTCAGCACAGGCTTTAGCAATGCAAGCTCAGGAAGACCAAAGGATATGGAATCAGAGATTACAAGGATTAGGATTTGCTATGACTACAGCACAATATAGGAGTCCAGAACAGCAAGCACAATTAAAATT
>Ga0247609_10004996_pt1 | contig 13116 bp, 8 predicted proteins | sample 172DNAGHGlowgp2_FD_193487 | JGI IMG/M metagenome (GOLD analysis project Ga0247609, IMG submission 193487) | Sheep rumen microbial communities from Palmerston North, Manawatu-Wanganui, New Zealand - 1728 DNA GHGlow gp2 | ecosystem: Host-associated > Mammals > Digestive system > Stomach > Rumen ...
TATACCCTGCCAACTTTGAAATCTTCTCTTCAAAGTCATAATACATCTCATAAACTGATTCTGCTTCTTTATCCTTCGCTTCACTCTTAATTAAACCATTCTTAAATGTCCTATTTCTAATCCATGTTCTATAATCCGCTTCATCAGAAATCTGTTCAGCAATAATATCCATTGCGCCAGCAATAGCATCTTTTTCAGACGAAACTTCTTTTTCTTCATCAATATACTTTTTAGCTTCTTCTTCTAATTCCTTATCAGCCTTCTGAAGTCTAATATATAAAGCTAATGGTTCTAAACCTTTTTCCTTAGCTATTGTTGCTCTTGTTCTTCTCTTAGGTCTATATGGTCTATATAAATCATCAACTAATACAAGTGTCTGTGCAGCAAGAATTTCAGTTTTTAATTCTTCTGTTAACTTACCTTGCTCTTCAATTGATTTTAATACCTGTTCTTTCTTTTCTTCAAGGTTTCTTAAATACTTAAGTCTCTCATCAAACTTTCTTAAAATTTCATCGTCAAGAGAGCCTGTAACTTCCTTTCTATATCTTGCAATAAAAGGTATTGTATTTCCCTCATCAATAAGTTTTACTGTAGCTTCAACCTGACTAAGCTTAATACCAAGGTCAGCAGCTATCTGTTCATTAATAGTCATATTATTCCTCGCTTAATTTACATTTTTCCAGACTGTCTAATACATCTTTTTTCTCTAGCAAATATGTTTCGACAGTCCTTCATAATTATATCATATTTCATAAAAAACTTAAATCACTGTTTAGGTATGTTTATATATATGAATTTGCCCCTTACAAAATCTCATAAAAATATACGGTCAGGGAATTTACATTATATGCGATGGAGTCATTTGATTTTTTCGTTATGAGATTCACGCTAGCTACCGGCACAAAGTCAGCTTTTACGAAGTACAAAGTGCGACTGCCGGTTAATAGGCGCGTGAATCGAATAGAAAACAATCAACTGCTCCGGAGTATATATGTAAATACCTGACCGTATATTTTTATGGAACTGACCGGGGGGCAAATTCAAAAAAACATCACAGCCTAAACTGTGATGTTTTTTGAAATATGATATAAATTATTTATTTTTTTTGCTTGTTACAAATCTATCGTAAATTGCCTGAATTGCAACTTCGAAGTCTTCTTCTTCTACACCAATGATGATGTTAAGCTCACTTGAACCCTGGTCAATCATCTTAACGTTAACTCTGGCTTTTGCAAGAGCTTCAAATAATGCACAAGCTGTACCACGAACACTCTTCATGCCACGGCCTACAACTGCAATAAGTGCAAGATTGTTTTCAATATCCATATGATCTGGATGAACTCTGAAGTTAATTTCATCAAGAACATATCTTTCCTTACCACGAAGTGCTTCACTTGCGATAACTACTGACATTGTATCAACACCTGATGGCATATGCTCAAAACTGATGTCATTCTTTTCAAGTGCACGAAGAACATTTCTACCAAATCCGATAGTTGAGTTCATCTTATCCTTTTCAATATTAATTGCTGAAAGACCCTTCTTACCAGCAATACCTGTAATTGTAAATGGACTAACCTCAGCTGATTCAGATACGATCATTGTACCTGGATTATCTGGTTCATTTGTATTTCTAATATTAATTGGAATACCTGCAGCTCTAACTGGGAAGATAGCATCTTCATGAAGAACTGTAGCACCCATGTATGCAAGTTCTCTAAGTTCTCTATATGTAATAACTGAAATTGTTTCTGGATTATTAACAATTCTTGGATCACAAACAAGACATCCTGATACATCTGTCCAGTTTTCGTATACATCAGCACCTGCCGCACGAGCAACAATTGAACCCGTTACGTCAGAACCACCTCTTGAGAAAGTCTTAATTGTATCGTTAGGCATTGAACCATAGAAACCAGGAATAACTGCATTTTCAATTGATGCAAGCTTTGGTCCTAAAACTTCCTTTGTATGTTCCCAGTCAAACTTACCTTCTTCATCAAAGAAGATATCTCCAGCTGGGTCGATGAATTCATAACCTAAATACTTAGCAAGAATCTTACTATTTAAGAATTCACCACGGCTTGCTGCATAATCACGACCTGCCATGTGCTTAAATGAACTTCTAATAATATCAAAATCTTCATCAAGAGAGAAATCAAGATTAAGATCCTTAATAATATCTTCAAATCTCTTCTTAATATCAGCAAATAATGACTCAAAATCCTGTCCTGATGCTGCTGCCTTATAGCAAGCATATAACATATCTGTTACTTTAACATCTTCAACATATCTTTTACCTGGAGCTGATGCTACAACGAATCTTCTCGCAGGATCTGCCTTTATAATATCAGCAACTTTCTTAAACTGATTTGCATCAGCAAGTGAGCTACCACCAAATTTTACAACCTTAACATTCTTCATTTTATATTCCTTCCACAGGGCTTTTTCCAACTTCGTGTGCCCCATCTACCTTAAACGTAATTTCTATTTCTATAAATAACAAGATTTACATTATTCTAATTCTTGTAATGACATTATCAAATTTGCTCTCAGCTTCAGCAAATGCCTTTTCAGTCATTGATCTTGTAATGAAACCTACCTCATCATCAATCTCACCAAGATTAATAATTTCTACATCACCAAATACTGATTCAATAGCATCCTTATCCGCATTCTTAACTCTTACAAAGAATCTACTTTCAAATTCTGAAATATCACTAAGTTCTAATTTCTCATCACTCATAATGATATTGATGTTTCTACCAATTGCTCTTGCAGCTTCAACAATATCAGAAACAACTGCACTAGCTGTAGGAAGCTTACCAGCTCCACTACCATAGAACATAACATCACCAACCATGTTACCTCTAACCAAGATACCATTCTTTACATCTTCAACACTATATAAAGGATGTGTCTTATCTATCATAACAGGTGATACCATTGCAAAGTACTTACCGTCAACTTTCTTAAATCTACCAAATAACTTAACTGATAATCCAAGTAAGTTAGCATATTTAAAGTCAACATCTGTAATTTTTGTGATACCCTCTGTTTTAATATCTTCAAAATTAACATACTTGCCTGTTGCAAGTGAAGATAAAATTGCAATCTTTCTACATGCATCATATCCTTCAACGTCTGCTTCAGGATTTCTTTCTGCATATCCTAAATCTTGTGCTCTCTTAAGCACTGTATCGAAATCTGATCCTTCCTTAGCCATCTTGGATAAAATGTAGTTAGTTGTACCATTAAGAATACCTACAACTTCAACAATATCATCAGGTGTAAGTGATTCGTTAATTGGTCTAATAACAGGAATACCACCGCCTACACTTGCTTCAAATAAGAAGTTTACATTATTTTCTTTAGCAAGTTTAATAAGCTCTGGACCATGTTTTGCAACAAGTTCCTTATTAGATGTACAATAACTTTTCCCTGCAGCAATTGCCTTCTTAGCACATTCATATGGGAAGTCAATTCCACCCATAGCTTCAGCAATAATTGAAACCTCTGGATCATTTACAATCACATCGTAATCTTTAACCAAAATGTTTTCAACTACATCCCCAGGAAAATCTCTTAGGTCTAATACATATTTAATTTTAACTGTATCGCCTACTCTTTTGTTAATAAGTTCGTTGTTAGTATTAATAACTTCAACAACGCCACTGCCTACTGTACCATATCCAAGTACTGCTACGTTTATCATCTTCTGCTCCTTTAATTATAAAATTAATTAATATCCTCTATATATAAATCTCTTAAACAACCATTTATAGATTTATATATTCGCACAAAATTTTACCATAGTTAGAAAATCATTGCAACTATTTTATTTTAACCATTACTCTAATCCACTCTTATTAATGCTGTTCCATCTAAGATATGCACTAATAAAAGGATCAAGATTACCATCAAGAACTGACTGAGCATTACCAACCTCTTCATTAGTTCTATGATCTTTAACCAAAGTATATGGTTGCATTACATATGATCTAATCTGACTACCCCAGCCTATTTCTTTTACTTCACCTCTGATTCCTGCTCTTTTAGCTTCCTCTTCTTCCTTTTTAACTAAAAGAAGTTTAGCCTTAAGCATCTTCATGGCTTTATCCTTATTCTGAACCTGAGATCTTTCATTCTGACACTGAACTACTATTCCTGTTGGGAAGTGTGTAATTCTAATGGCAGATGAAGTTTTATTAATATGCTGTCCACCAGCACCACTTGATCTATATGTGTCAATTCTAATATCATCATCATTTATTTCAATATCAATATCTTCTTCAATATCAGGCATAACATCTAATGAAGCAAATGAAGTTTGTCTTTTACCAGCTGCATTAAAAGGAGATATTCTTACCAATCTATGAACTCCTCGTTCAGATTTCAAATAACCAAATGCATTCTCTCCATCTATCTGAATAGTAACAGACTTGAAACCAGCTTCATCACCATCAAGGCTATCTAAAACCTTAACCTTAAAGCCTTTTGATTCTGCCCATCTTACATACATTCTATAAAGCATGCTTACCCAGTCGCAAGCTTCTGTTCCACCCGCACCAGCATTAAGTCTAAGTATTGCATTGCTACCATCATACTCATCTGATAGAAGTACTGCAATCTTCATATTATCAAGAGAATTACTAAACTCTTTGCATTTATCTTCTATTTCTTCAATTAAAGAAGCATCATCTTCTTCATTAGCAATTTCAATTAATGTCTCTGCTTCTTCAAACAAATCAACCAATGCTTTATATTTATCCCTTGATGCTTTTAATGAATTAACCTCTTTCATGTACTCTTTGGCTTTATTCATATCATCCCAGAAATCAGGTGCTTCCATGATTTTTTCTAATTCAGAAATTCTCTTTTCTTTATTTTCCAAATCCAATGATTTACCTATTTCTTCTAAAGGCTCTCTCAATTGTTCCAAATCATAACTAATCTGTTCTAACTCTAACATAACTAACCTTTCAATTTATACTTAAACCATTATCCAATAATAAAAGATTATCCATGTAAAAACTAGGATAATCTTTTATTAAAAGTCTACTTTCTTCCGCAACAGTTTTTATACTTTTTACCACTTCCACATGGACATGGGTCATTAGGATAAACCTTAGCTTCATCCCTCTTCTTTGGTCCCTTAGCAACAGAATCATCTTTGTTAGTTCCTGTAACCTTAGCAACCTCTTCTCTTTCAACCCTTTCCTCAATCTTAACGTGGTTAAGTACCTTAACTGTATCTTCCTGAATACTTGAAATCATATCATTGAACATGTCAAAACCAGCGAATTTATATTCAACAACTGGATCTCTCTGGCCCATAGCCTGAAGACCAATACCCTGACGGAGCTGATCCATATCATCAATATGATCCATCCACTTTCTATCAATTGTCTTAAGAATTACAATACGTTCAAGTTCTCTAATATCAGGAGTAACATCTTCTGGGAACTCTGCTTCCTTAGCTTCATAAAGCTTATGAGCAGCTTCCTTAACGTTTTTCTTAAGTTCATCTACACTTGATGCATCTTCTTCAATCTTAAGAATCTCATCCTTATCGAATGGGAAGATTGGAATAAGAAGATGATTAAGTTCTCCGACATCCCAATCATTTGGATTAATGTCTGATGAAATTACTGTATCAATATTCTTATCAATAGTATCATCAATCATCTTAATAACTGAACTTCTCATGTTTTCACCATCAAGAACCTTTCTACGTTCTTCATAGATAATTTCTCTCTGATCGTTATTAACCTGATCATATTCAAGTAAGTTCTTTCTGATACCAAAGTTATTATTTTCAATCTTCTTCTGAGCTCTTTCAATGGCCTTAGTTAACATCTTGTGATGAAGTTCTTCATTCTCAGCAACACCGAGACTATTAAAGATTCCCATAAGTCTGTCTGAACCGAAGAGTCTCATGATATCATCTTCAAGTGAAAGATAGAATTTTGATTCACCTGGATCTCCCTGACGTCCTGAACGACCACGGAGCTGGTTATCAATACGTCTACTTTCATGTCTTTCTGTACCAATAATCTTAAGACCACCAGCTGCCTTAGCTTCATCATCAAGTTTAATATCAGTACCACGACCTGCCATATTAGTTGCAATTGTAACTGCACCATGTACACCTGCCTGCGCTACGATTTCAGCTTCAAGTTCATGGAACTTAGCATTAAGAACGTGGTGAGGAATTCCTCTTTTCTTAAGTAATCCACTAATTTCTTCAGAAGCTTCAATTGTAATAGTACCTACAAGTACTGGCTGACCCTTCTTATATGATTCTTCAATATTATCTACAACTGCATGAAGTTTTTCTTTTCTTGTCTTAAATACAGCATCTTCATGATCAACTCTAATAACAGGCTTGTTAGTTGGAATTTCAACAACGTCCATACCATAGATATTCTGGAATTCCTGTTCCTCTGTCATAGCTGTACCTGTCATACCACATTTTTTCTTATACTTGTTAAAGAAGTTCTGGAATGTAATAGTTGCAAGAGTTTTACTTTCTCTCTTAACCTTAACATGTTCCTTAGCTTCAATAGCCTGATGAAGACCATCTGAATATCTTCTACCTGGCATAATACGTCCAGTAAATTCATCTACGATAAGTACTTCATCATCCTTAACTACATAATCCTGATCCTTAAACATAAGGTTATGAGCACGAAGTGCTAAGATGATGTTATGCTGAATTTCTAAGTTTTCAGGATCAGCAAGGTTGTCTATATGGAAGAATTTTTCAACCTTAGCAACACCTTCTTCAGTAAGGTTTACAACTTTATCTTTTTCATTAACTACAAAGTCACCTGTTTCCTTAACAGCTTCACCCATCATAGCGTTCATCTTTGTAAGTTCTTCTGCTTCGCCTTTTTCAAGCTGACGAGCTAAAATATCACATGCTTCATAAAGCTTAGTTGACTTACCACTCTGACCTGAAATAATAAGTGGTGTTCTAGCTTCATCAATAAGAACTGAGTCAACCTCATCGACGATGGCATAATTAAGATCTCTCTGTACTAACTGATCTTTATAAATTACCATGTTATCTCTAAGGTAATCAAAACCTAACTCATTATTTGTAATATATGTAATATCGCAATTATATGCTTCTCTTCTTTCATCGTTGTCCATCTGGTTTAATACACAACCACATGTAAGGCCTAAGAATCTATGAACCTGACCTACCCACTCACTATCACGCTTTGCAAGGTAATCATTAACTGTAACTACATGTACACCTTCACCTGTAAGTGCGTTAAGATAAGCTGGTAAAAGACATGTCTGTGTCTTACCTTCACCAGTTTTCATTTCAGCGATACGACCCTGATGAAGAATAATACCACCAATAAGCTGTACATGATAATGTTCTGTACCCAATACACGTCTTGAAGCCTCTCTTACTACAGCAAATGCTTCTGGTAATAATTGATCAAGTGTTTCTCCATCTTTATATCTCTTTTTAAACTCTTCTGTTTTAGCCTTTAAATCATCATCAGAAAGAGCCATCATAGAATCTCTTAAACTTTCAATCTTATTAAGTTGTTTCTTTAACCTCTTTATCTCCTTGGCACTACTTGAACCAAAAAGTGTCTTTACAATATCCATGTCTAATCTCCTACTTTCTAGATATCTACGCTTATTATTCTTTTACTTTCTTACTCTTTATTTTTTCATGTTATTTTCGTTAAATTATAGATATCCATAATAATGCACATTAACGTTCGTATTGTACCACAACAATCGCATAAGTTCAAGTCTAAATACACATAAAGAAAAGAGTATTATCTCTAATATTCTAGAAATAATACTCTTCCTTTTTACTATTCAACTATAAACATTAATATCTTTTTGATATTAATAAAAATTTGCTAAATAATTAATCAAGCTCTGGTTCAATGAGACCATATGTATTTCCTTTACGTTTATAAACAACACTTACCTCATCTGTTTCACTGTTAAGGAATACGAAGAAGTCATGTCCAAGTAATTCCATCTGATAGCAAGCTTCGATTGGATCCATAGGTTTAATTCCAAATCTTTTTGTTTTTACAATCTTGATATCTTCTTCTTCTTCATATGTTGTCTCTAAGAACTCACTAGTAAACACTCCACCCTGCTGATGTCTATCCTTAATTTTATTCTTATGTTTCTTAATCTGTCTTTCAATAGTATCTAATACTAAATCAATTGAAGCATACATATCTTCGCTTGTCTGTTCAGCCCTTATCATGCTTCCCTTGACTGGAATTGTTACTTCAATCTTCTGTCTACCTTTCTCTACGTTTAAAGTAACAATAACCTCTGTTTCCTTGTTAAAGTAACGATCGAGTTTATCAAGTTTATCCTCGATTGCACGTTTTAAACCCTCTGTAACATCAATGTTCTTTCCTGTAATAATGTATTTCATATAAATACACCTCCTCATGTCAGTATTAAAAGAAGGTTTTTTAGATTAGAATTCCAATAATCTCTTGATTTCTAATCACTATTAACTTCTTTTGTATATTATACCATATAACCCCATTTTTATCCATAGACTTTTAGTTATTTTTTACAAACAAAATAACTAAATTTTTTTGCTAATAAAAAGTCATTATATAAACGTCCGAAATATTAAAAAACATCAAGAGTCAATAGCTTTTTTTATGCATTTTCTTATTATTTGAATTTTCATAAAAAATGCCTTATTTACATAACCTAAACACGTTTTCAAGACTTTTTTTCGGTGGACAATGTGGATAACTCGGTATATAAGTCCCTTTTTGGCTAAAATATGCCCTTTTTACTTGTGGATAACTTTTTCAGTTATGTAAACCAAAGTGATATACAATAATCTTATGTTACCTTAATTTTTATCAATTACTGGCAATAGAAAAAATCATACATAAAAATGGATAAAAAAACAAAAAACCCGGTGAATGAATCACCGGGTTCATAACCTTATTTAATTATCTAATAATTCTTCTAGCACATATTGGATTTGATCCATAATACATTGATGAAATAATAATACCTGTTGAAGGTGTGCTAGCGTGGATAATCTGTCCACCACCAATGTAAAGAGCTACATGACCATTGTAACAAATAATGTCACCTGGCTGAACTGCATTTAATGATACTCCAACACCTGCAGATCTCTGTGCGCTAGATGTACGTGGTAACGAATAACCAAAGTGTGCGTATACTGACATTGTAAATCCTGAGCAGTCAGTTCCGTTTGTTAAACTTGAACCGCCCCATACATATGGATTACCAAGGAACTGTTTAGCATATGCAATTACAGCTGAACCTGTTGCTGAATCATATGATACATTATCTTCAACCTGAGCTGCTGTAGTCTGCTGCTTTGTAGTCTGCTGATATACAGTAGTCATTTCCTTGCTTTCCTGGTATGTCTGTGTTGCTGCTGTAGTAGCTTCAGTAGCTGTTTCAGCTTCCTCTGCTGCTTCTGATGCTGCAATACTTGCCTGTCTTGAAGCTTCTTCTTCTGCTTCTTTTTCAGCCTGAGCCTGAAGCATAGCTTTTTCTTCTGCAAGTGTAATAGCTGGTTCATAACCAATCTTTAAATCGATATATTCAGTTGATACCCAACCTTCAACACCTTCATCGATACCAAGCTTAATCCAGTTATCTGTTTTACCATACTTTGTTACTGCGTATGTTTCTTCTTTATAAACGTTAGAAATAACATCCGCTTTCTTTGACTGTTTCTTTCTAACTCTTAAACCAGATTCTTTAACTGTTGCAAGTACATAACCGTTATCTACTGCATAGTCCTTAGCATCTTCACCTGTTACGAAAAATTCTGCTTTAACCCATCCTTTAACGTTACCAGACTTGATCTTATACCATCCGTCTTTTTCTTTGATAATGTCACCACCACAGTTACCAAAAATCTTACCTACGACTTTAGCTTCTGTGTTAGGATTTTTACGAACATTTACATATCCGTCTGCTTCAACCTTTGCGATACAAACATCTTTAAAGATTGAATGTTCTTCTTTGACTGCCTGTACTGATTTCTCAATAATTGTGGCAATCTCTGCTTCAGGTTTGTTTGCGTCTGAAGCTTCGCAATACTCTTCTAGTGCTACTGAACCACCTGCACTTGCAATCTCTGTATCAAGAGTTGCTGCATTAGTTTCAACTCCACTTGCCCACACGCATGCGCCTGCAACAAGGGATGTAGCAACTAGCTTTCCAACTGTTTTCATGATAATCTCCATTTACTTTTTTTTAGTTTTGATTTCCAAAAAATTAAATGTTACAAATTTATTACAAGTAGAATTATAACAATCATTTTCTCTTATGTCAACACATTGACCCCAATTTGTAGTATTTTTTTTGAAAAAAATGCATAAAAAACACTATGTTTTTATCAATATTTACTTGATTTTACACTAATAATATTTTATAAATTTAATATATATATAATATTTACGATACAGCAATAAGAATAAGAAACGGAGATATATTATGAATAAAACTGTTCTAATTACAGGGGCTTCTTCTGGAATCGGGAAAAAAATTGCCATTGCATTTGCTAAAGAAGGTTATGACGTATTTGTTACATATATGCATAATGAAGCTGGCATCAAGGAAACCCTGGATGAAATTTCAAAATATAATGTTTATTGCAAAGAAATTTGCATAGATCACTCCATATTTGATAATAATAAAAAAGTTATGAAAATAATCCACTCCTCTGACAGAACACTCGATGTCCTTGTTAATAATGCAGGTATTTCAATTTTTGAATTGGCAAATGACATTACAAAAGAATCATGGGATAACATCTGGAACAATAATGTTACAAGCGTCGTTTCAATGTGCAAATATGCTCTTCCTGACTTTATTAATAAGAAATCAGGACAGATTATTAATATATCTTCCGTATGGGGAAATTGTGGAGCTTCAATGGAAACAGCATATAGCGCTACAAAAGGTGCAATTAATACTTATACAAAGGCGCTTGCAAAAGAACTAGCTCCATCAAACATAAGCGTTAACGCTTTAGCATGTGGTCTTATCGATACTAGAATGAACGAACATCTAAGTTCCGATGACTTAGATGCTGTAATAGAAGAAATACCAGCTGGTCGCATTGGTACAACAGACGATGTTGCTGCTGCAGCTATCGCTCTAACCAAAGCAACACCATACCTAACTGGCCAAATCATAAACATAGACGGTGGATGGATATAAAAATAAGGACAATGATTAATCAAAATCATTGTCCTTATTTTTTTGAGACGATAACACATCCCCCACCCTCCCCAAGCATGGCCATAACTATGTGATTCACGGGCATTCTTCCACCACTAGATGTAATAAGCGGGGGCCAAGCCGCATTATAGAATTATCACAGGCCATTGTGGGTCTCGGCACTTAGCGAGTAAGAAGTTATTGGTTATAAATAAAGTTAACATACATAACGCAAAGCGTTATGTAATGAAAAACAGGGACCATGATTGAATGTTCACATTCTAAATCATAGTCCCTGTTTTTTATTATAGAATACTTGTATTCTGTATGTTTAGTTTATTTATAACATCACAATAACAACTTACGAGCTTAGTACCGCTAGGGGCACCCCCACTGTGCGAGAGCAGTGCCTGTGATAAACTATATGCGGCTTGGCCCGCGCTATTCCATCTTAATGGTGGAATAAACGAATGCCTGTGAAGCACATAGCCATACCATGCTTGTTGCAGGCTTCGATTACGTTATCGTCTCTTACTGAGCCACCCGGCTGTGCTACATATTTAACACCGCTCTTAAATGCTCTTTCGATGTTATCACCAAATGGGAAGAATGCATCTGAACCTAATGCAACTTCTGTGTTGCCATCAAGCCATGCTCTCTTTTCTTCTCTTGTGAATACTGGTGGTTTAACCTTGAAGATTTTCTCCCAAGTACCATCAGCTAAAACATCCATATATTCATCACCGATGTAAAGATCGATTGAATTATCTCTATCTGCTCTACCAATTCCATCTACAAACTGAAGGTTAAGTACCTGTGGAGCCTGACGTAAATACCAGTTATCAGCCTTGCTACCAGCAAGTCTTGTACAATGAATTCTAGACTGCTGACCAGCACCAATACCAATAGCCTGACCGCCCTTAGCGTAACATACTGAGTTTGACTGTGTATACTTAAGTGTAATCATAGCAATAGCTAAATCAATCTTAGCCTGCTCTGGAATATCTTTATTATCTGTAACAACATTTGAGAATAACTCATCATTAATTACGAGTTCATTTCTACCCTGTTCAAAAGTAATACCATATACTTCTTTAGTTTCAATCTGCTTTGGAACGTAATTTGGATCAATCTTAATTACATTGTAATTGCCTTTTTTCTTAGCCTTTAAAATTTCAAGAGCTTCATCTGTATAAGCTGGTGCAATAACACCATCAGAAACTTCTCTCTTAATAAGCATAGCTGTTGAAGCATCACATTCATCTGAAAGTGCAATAAAATCACCAAATGATGACATTCTATCAGCACCTCTTGCTCTAGCATAAGCGCATGCAAGTGGAGATAAATCCTTCTGATCATCTACCCAATAAATCTTAGCTTCTACTTCTGATAATGGAAGACCTACTGCTGCACCTGCTGGTGAAACATGCTTAAATGATGTTGCTGCAGGAAGACCTGTCGCCTTCTTAAGTTCACTTACTAACTGCCAACCATTGAATGCATCAAGGAAATTGATGTATCCTGGACGACCATTTAAAACTTCAATTGGAAGTTCTGAACCATCAGCCATATAAATCTTTGATGGTTTCTGATTTGGATTACAACCATACTTTAATTCAAATTCTTTCATCGTCAATTCCTCACTGTATTTTATTTTTATTGCTAATAAGCAAATGCTTAATTCTTATTTACAATTCTTGTATCCATCTTACCTGATTCTAAATCTACATATCTTACAAATAAAGATACCTTATTATCCTCATTTAAGTTACTCCAAATTGTACTTGTAAGTTCATCAATATTACCACTAATAGCAACAGGTGTTGGTTCACCTTCAAAACTTGGAAGTGGATTACCATCTCCCAAATCTGTATGGATAAATCT
>Ga0247609_10004997_pt1 | contig 13108 bp, 11 predicted proteins | sample 172DNAGHGlowgp2_FD_193487 | JGI IMG/M metagenome (GOLD analysis project Ga0247609, IMG submission 193487) | Sheep rumen microbial communities from Palmerston North, Manawatu-Wanganui, New Zealand - 1728 DNA GHGlow gp2 | ecosystem: Host-associated > Mammals > Digestive system > Stomach > Rumen ...
CTCCCATGGCGGACTTCCGCCGCACCATCTGGTGGCAGCCCGACATCACCACCGATGCACAGGGCAAAGCCAAGGTGGAGTTCTTCAACAACTCCACGTGCGAGGAGATGTATATCAGCGTGGAAGGAATGACACAGGACGGGAAGGTGCTGGTGAATGAATAAGAAGCTCGACGAAGTCAAACTTAAATAAATTGTAGCCAACTTAGAGTTATATTCGCAATCTGCCAGTCAAGGGCGATGTCAAAGTGAATTTCCATGTTTGTGGTGCCACGATACATCTCCAACTCCCTTTCCGTCGTTTTCTCTCCTTCAAGACCTGCGTTGACCCTCTTTCACAACCTCCGAGTCGACGATGTCGATTTTGAGGTTCTTACATAAACCAGAAGGAGGGTGTTATACGGAGGGTGATGAAGGAGTGGAAGGATGGGGGCAATGAGCGTCACTCGTATACACACTTCAATGTCACTCGTATACAACATCAAACGTCACCAATATACTCAGCTCTATGTCACTAATATTCTCGTTTCTGTGTCAAGGCTATACTCGCTCGTGCTTAAGGGGTATTCTCACTTCTGTTTAAGGGGCATTCTCAAGTCTGTGTAAGGGCTATCCTGATGAAGAATGAAAAAATGAAGAAATGAAAGAATGAAATGCGCTGCGCTGAAATGACAAATGATAAATGCCAAAATGGGCTCTTTGGTGCAAAAATGCGCCCCAACTGCAAAATAATTCCTAATTCCTCACTCCTAATTCCTGATTATTCCCTACCTTTGCACCCAAGTTTTCGACGAGCCATCTATTCGGCTGAAAGAATGATGGTGCGTTGAATAACATTTTATTATTCATTTATATACTAAAATTATGTATTTAGATTCAGCAAAGAAGGCAGAGATTTTTGCCGAGTATGGTGCTTCTGCCACTGACACTGGTTCTTGCGAGAGCCAGATTGCACTTCTCACTTACCGTATTCAGCACTTGACTGAGCATGTGAAGGCTAACCACAAAGACCACGTAACCAATCGTGCACTGGTTCAGCTCGTGGGTCAGCGTCGCCGTTTCCTCTCTTATTTGAAGAGAAAGGACATCGAACGCTATCGTGCAATCGTCAAGAAGCTTGGTCTCCGCAAGTAATCGGACATCCAAGAACAAACAACCGCGGCATCCTTGAAGGGTGCCGCGGTTGCTGTTTTTGATGACCTTTACAGTTTCACGGTTTGGCTCTTGCCATTGTAGGTGATGGTCTTTTGTGCACCGCCAGCCACTTTTACGTGGAAAGTGCGCGAAGCTGGCATGCCTTCAAAGGAGCCATTGCGTTTGCCAATGGTGAGGGTTTTCGAACGGTTGTTCCATGTGAGGGTGATGATGCTGTACTGTCCTTTCTCGTAGTTGTAGTTGTCACCTTCGTCTTCGTAGAGGGTGAAGGTGGCGTCTGCTCCTGGATACACCACAATGTCAAGGTTGTCAAACTTGTTTTCGTTGGCATACTGTACATCAGGGCCAAGGGGAAGGATGGAGCCTGCCTTGATGTAAAGGGGCAAATGATTAAGAGGTGCTGCGGCAGTGATTGTCTGCCCACCATTCAAAAGGGAGTTGGTCCAATAATCGTACCATTGTGCACCTGCGGGAAGATAAACACTGAAAGTCTTTTCTGTCTTCCAATCAACGGGCGCATAGGTCTCACGCTGGAGGTTCTGCTTGTCCCATCCCGACATGGGGTCGGTCTTGACGATTTTCTCTTGTGTGTAAAGCGGGTCAACCACAGGGCAGACAAGCACGTTGTGTCCGAAGAGGTATTGGCGGTTATTGTCCCATGTCTGCTTGTCTTCCTTGAAATCCATGAAGAGGGCACGCATGAAAGAATCGTGGTGTGCGGTCACTTGCCATGACTGGCTGTAGATGTAGGGAAGGAAGCGGTAGCGGAGTTTGACTGCATCGACGAGGGCGTCATAGACGGGTTCTCCTTGTTTGCCGAAGTAGTAGAGCTCGCGATAGATGTCAGCTCCGTGGCTGCGCATCATAGGGGTGAAGGCACCGAATTGCATCCAGCGCACGTAGAGTTCCTGATACTGAGGGTTGCGTGTGGCAGAGTTGTGACCCTGTGTGTTGTAGGAGCCGGCGAAGAAGCCACCGATGTCGGCATTCACGTTAGGGTTAGCGGTGAGGGTGTAGTTAAGACAGATAGGCACTTGCTTGCGGAAGCTATCCCATGAAGAGCCGATGTCGCCGCTCCATGTGTTGGCACCATAGCGCTGCTGACCAGCAAAGTAGGAGCGGGTGAGGATGAAGACGCGCTTGCTGTCGTCGATGGCACGTTGGCTGTCGTACACACCACCCACGGTCATGAGAGGGAAGGCGTTGCGTACGCTACGGAACGTGCCCATAGCTGTGGGCTGGTCACGCTGTTCGTCGGTCACGTTCATCTGATCGGGGTCAGTGGAGTCCATCCACCATGCGTCGATGCCCATCTTGTGGAGACGGGAGAGGTTTTTCCAATAGATGTCGCGTGCTTCTTTACTATACACGTCGTAACAACGCACGCCACTGGGATAGTCCATGCGTGGAGGCCATTGGGACAGTCCGCTCTGTGGCCATGTCTGGAAATCAAGTAGCAAGTTCTTCTCCTTCATCTCTTTGAAGGCTTTGGTTTCAGGACCAAAGGATGCCCAGATACTGATGCTCATGTGGGCATGTTGCTTGTGCACTTCATCTATCATCTGTTGTGCGCGGTCAAACTCAGGGTTGAGGAACTCCATCGCATTCCAGTTGTAGTTGCTGCCCCAATATTGCCAGTCCTGGATGATGCCGTCGAAAGGCACTTTGAGGTCACGGTATTTGTGCACCACCTCTAACAGCTCATTCTGTGATTTGTAGCGTTCACGGCTCTGATGAAATCCGTATGTCCACAAAGGGAACATGGGCACTTCGCCAGAGAGATGTCTCATCTCGGCTATCACCCCGTCTGCATTGCCACCATAGATGAAATAGTAGTCACTCAGTTTGCCTACTTCCGATTCCAACTCCACGTTGCCTGCAACACCTTTTGCAGGAGTGATGAGGTGGGTGGGGGAGTAGTTGTCCCAAAAGATTCCGTATCCTTTGATACTTTGATAGAAATGGGCAAAGTCTTCAAGGTTGCTCTGCTCCATGTGTCGGTTCTCGCCACGCTGTGACATCTTGCCATTTTGTAGAAGACCGATACCATAGATGCCCTCATCGGCTTCCACGGAGAATGTCTGCTTCACGCGGAATGCACCTGCGTTAGGTCCTGTGGTGATGGGAGTAAGAACGCTTTCGCCAGCTTGGGTGAGAAGATTACCCTTGTTGTCGGCAAAGGTCACCTTACCTGCATCGACAGTGACAGTGAGTGCCGAAGACTTGTAAACGGTGGCATTGCCTTTTCGTGTCAGGTTCACCTTCACCTGCTCTGGCTGGGCAATGACCACAAGCGATTTTTTCCCAGCCTTCTGTCCATTATCGTTCACGATGCGGACAGTGCGGGGTGTGTAGAATTCCACTGTCTGTGCCCAAGTCGTCAGGACGGACAGGGTTACCAAAGATAAAAGAAAGGTTTTTTTCATAAGAATATGAGGTTTTAGTGAATGATTGCTGCAAAGGTAGGGCTTTTCTTCTTTTGGGAAGGAATGATGTGGATGAATCAACAGAGTAGTGTGGTTGATTTCAGTGGGTAATCACGTTGAATCAACAGAGTACTATGGTTGATTTCCCTTTAGTTCTGAGGGGTTCTTTCCAAGGTCTTCCTGAAAGCATTTTGCCATGTAACTCGCTGAACTGAAGCCGGATTGCTCTGCCACTTCTGTCATGGTGAGTGAGGTGGTTTGGATGAGTTGGACAGCATGGTTCACTCGGATGCCACGGATAAATGCCGTTGGAGTTTTCCCCAGCATGGCAGTCATCTTCTTATAGAGTCCAGTACGGTCCATGCAGAGGTCTTGGGCAAGGCGTTCAACCGTGTAGTTGGGTGTGGCAAGATGCTGCTCCACCAGTGTCGTGGCACGACTGACCAGCTCGTGGTCAATGGGTATGGTGGCAGCTGTGGCAGGGGGTGTGGAGAGTGTGTCAGAGACGGTGCTGTCGGTGTGCTCACCTTTTCTTTTCCTTCCAAAGAACCACCATAGGAGCATCAAGCACACAAACCCTCCACCCGGCAATATCCATACTAAAGGTGTGTGTGATTCAGAAGCGTCGGCATGTCGTCCCACCAACAGTCCGTGGTCATAGGAGCCTATCCACACATTCCCGTTCCTGTCGGTGAAAATGGTGTTTAATCTGCTGGAGGAGATGTAGGAGCCATCCGTCATCAGCACTTGCTCTATCTGCTCCGCTTTTCTGGAAGGCAGGTCTATCTTCCACATGCCGTCGCGACTGACAATGAAGGCTGTGTTGTTATCTGTCAGTGAGATGGTGTGCAGTCGGTTGGCACGGAAGATTTCTGTCCATCGTCGGGTGTGGGTGTCAAATTCCAGACACAGTTTTTGGTCTATCAACTGATAGAAACGTCCACGAAGGGTGTCGGTGACGACGAGTGAGGTGATGGCGGTGGAGTCAAGCGAGGCTTGTACAGCATACAAAAGACGGTTTCCCTCACTGCATACCACCTCTCCGTTGGCATAGAAACGGTACTGTTTTCCTTGGAACGTCTTGAGGTCGAGCAGCAGGTGGGTGGTGTCTTGCTGAATGAAGAACACGTCGCCTTGATCATCCACAAACACATCGTCGGCACTGTCGGGCAGACAATCAGGAATGAACTGGAGCTGCTTGTCGTAGCACCATATTTTTCTGTAGTCCTTCACCCACAAACGGTTGTTCTTGTCGGCATAAACGTGATAGGCGCCTTGATAGCCGGGCAAGGGGGTGGATGACAGCGTGTCCTTCGGTATGATTTGGAAACGATGTCCATCCCAAACGTCAATGCTCTGTGGGGTGGTGGCGGCAATCCTTCCGTCGGGCAGTTCGAGGATGTGCAACACGCAGTTGCTGCTCAGTCCATCGCTGGTGTCAAGAGGTGAAAACACCAACTGTTGTGCACAACACGAGATTGTGCACAGCAGTCCGATGATATGTGAAAACGTCCGCTTCAATTATCTGACATAGATTTTCTTCTGTCCCTGTATGATGATGCCCGTTGATGTGTCCGAAGCAGGTTTGCCGCTCAGGTCATAGCGTTCACCGTTGCTTTCCTTGCCGCTTTGCATAACGGCAGCAGGAGCGTCAATGCCTGTGGCGAGTTCCTCGGACGCCTTCGAACGATTGCCGGCATAATCGACGGCTTTCACTTTATAATAGTAGTGTTTGCCTTCCTCGGCAGTCTTGTCGGTGTAGGAGGTGGTGGCAACACCGCGGGCAATGGTGTTGTATTCAGGTTCTTCACCCTCCTGCAGGGGTGCATCGGCACGCAGCACAATGTAGGTCAGCGCGTCGTTGTCAACAGGAGCTGTCCATGCCAGTTCCATTCCCTCTGCACCCAGCTCTTGGGCAATGAGGGTTGTTGGTGCAGCAGGAGCTCGGGTTTCCGCTTTCGAATCGATGGGTTGGAAACGCCAAAGGTATGCTGACTTGGAACGAGCCTTAGGAGATGGTCCCTCTTTCAGGCACACCTCTGAACCCGATGCTGTGTTCGTGCAGTAGAGGTATTTATTGGACAGACGACTGATAATGTAATAGTAACCATCCTGTGCATACTTCAGATACCATTGCTCCTCCAGCAAGTGCTTGCCATCGCCATCGCCCGACCAGCAGATGACGTTGGCTCCCTCGTCAAGGTTCAGGTTCAGCACATTCAGGTGGGAATTCTTGCCTGTGGTCACATTGTCAATAAACCAGTTGGATATGTCGCCAGTGGTATATCCAGGAGTCACCTTCCAGTGTTGCGATGTGCCCGAAGACTGAAGGCTTGAGGTGGTGACGTTCGCATTTCCATACCCAGTAAGCACCTTGCCGCTGTATTGGTTCAAGATGAGGTAAGTGCCATTGATGACACTTGGAGCCACATCTTCTCCCCATGTGATGTCGAACACACGCTCAGCATTGATTTGTCCTTTCTGGTAGCCTGTGCCGCCTGGCACTTCAAACACATATCTTCTTGTAGGGCCATCGCCATTGAAATACACATCCCTGTCCTTGCTGACAAAAGCAAAAGTGGATGTGGAGGCTTGGCGCTCCGACGAACCGAGATAGCCATGCACCTCACCGGTTGTGTTGTTGCGATACACGGCACCGCACGTCCATGCTGCACGGTTTTCACCATACCCCAACCGTACCCCTTCGTTTGAGTCGAGGCAGAACTGACCGCGTGCTTTCGAGTCAAAGCCCCACCAGATGCCATTCTCCATGCCGTAGTTTACACCCACGATGGCTTCACCCACATTGTGCAGCTCGTCGGCAGTTGCCACCTTGCCATCCCTCTTCAATCGGGTGAAGAAATTGGCATAGTTGTCAAACGAGCCAGCCAACTGGTGCGTGTTGCCCTCGTCCAAATAGTTCCTCAGATAGTAGAACCAAGTCCATGCCTTGTCATTATTCAAGGTGTTGCCGCCACAAACGCGGATGTCCTTGAAGAAGTCATCCGCCTTGATCAGTCTGGCGATGGCAAGGAAATCCCGCTTGGCTTGATCCTCGTCGGTGGCTTGTTCCCATACGAAGTCGGGCTCGTTGAAAGGCGATACGCTTACCACCTTCAGTCCTTGACTCTGCACATACTGCACACTCGCCTTGATGAGCTTGTACCACTCCTGTGGCTTGCCGCGATAGTTTGTCCTGCCTGTATAGTCTCTCTCGTCTGTGTCCAGATAGTTGCCATTGTTGTCGGCAGGACGGAACAGCGCTTCGTGGTCGCAGTTGAGATTTACCTCTGTCGTGCCTGTCAGCTTGATGAGGTTGCAACGCCACTGCAACTTCTTTTTCTGACGGTCAGTAAGGGAGTATGTGCCGTCGCCATTGTCAGTCACGAGGTCATTGGGTTGGAACGACACACGTCCTGTAGCAAAGTTTCCCTTGCCGATATGCGCCACACCGCGCTTCACATTGAAATCCCAATCCCATGCGGCATCCATGCCCCAATTCACCTTGTATTCCTTGCCAGTGTCAGACAAATCAAAAACGATTTCCACATCAGCCCTTTGTGCTGCTTTCAGATAGTCTGCCCCTGTCTGTGCAGAAGAAGTGAAGAGTGAAAAACTAAAAACTGAAAGTAAAACAAACTTTTTCATATAGGTATGTGTTAGAGTTTCAAAAAATATAGGAAAGTTATCTGCCACGTGGGGCTCGCTATTGCGCTTTCTCGTCCAAGTAGGAATCCTTGAATCCCAAGAAGTAAAGCACGCCATCCAGTCCGATGGTGTTGATGCTCTGCTGTGCATTCGCCACCACACGAGGTTTTGCATGGAAGGCAATGCCCAAACCTGCTTGGGAAAGCATGGGCAGGTCATTTGCTCCATCACCTACAGCGATGGTCTGCTGCAAATCCACTTTCTCCACCTGCGCAATCAGTTTCAGCAACTCCGCTTTCCGCTTGCCATCCACAATCTCTCCCACATAGTTGCCTGTCAGATGCCCTGTCTCGTCTATCTCCAGTTCGTTGGCATACACATAATCAATACCATATTTCTTTTGGATGTATTCGCCGAAGAAGGTGAATCCACCACTGAGGATGGCAATCTTGTAACCATATTTCTTCAGCACATACATCAGTCTGTCCACCCCCTCCGTAAAGGGCAGGTTCTCTGCAATTTCCCTCATCACACTCACGTCAAGCCCCTTCAGCAGCCTGCACCGTTCCGTGAAGCTCTCCTTGAAGTCAATCTCACCCCTCATGGCACGCTCCGTGATGGCAGCCACCTGCTCATACACACCGTTTCTTCTTGCCAATTCATCAATCACCTCCGTCTGAATCAGTGTCGAATCCATGTCGAAACAAATCAGTCGCCGCATTCTGCGGTACATGTTATCTGTCTGGAAAGAACCATCAATCTCCATTTCGCCCGACATCTGCAACAGTGCTCCGTGCAACGCCTCCCTGTCTTTGGGTGTGCCTCGTACCGAAAACTGGATGCATGCCCTCGTCTTCTCCTTCGGATGCAGAATGCTCGCACGCCCAGACAGGCGCTTGATGCCGTCGATGTTCAGTCCTTGTTCCGCAATCAGCCGACTCACCGCCTCAATCTGTCTTGCCTTGAGTCTTCTTCCCAACACTGTCAGGATGTAGCGGTTCTTGCCTTGACGAGCCACCCACGCTTCATACTCTTCCATCGTCACGGGCGCAAACCCTATGTTCACTCCAAGCTCGTTCGCCTTGAACAACAGCTCCTTCATCACATAGCCCGACCTGTCATCTCTCACCTTGATCAGGATGCCCAGCGACAGGGTGGAATGGATGTCAGCCTGTCCGATGTCCTGAATGTCCACATCGTGCCGCGACAGAATGTCCATGATACTGGCTGTCAGCCCAGGGCGGTCTTCGCCAGTAATGCGCAGCAGCATCAATTCTTCTCCCTCACTGCCTCTGGACTTTTCGCCCATCACTTCCAAAGATTGTTCTTTTCCCATATTACATAGATTTAGCTTTCTGTTGCAAAGGTAAGGAAAAAAATGAAAAAATGAAAGAATGAGAAAATGAAAGAGGAATTATTTGCCATTCAGGGTGTTTTTTCGTTGAAAAAGTAATAATTCCTCATTCCCTTTTCATTTTCTCATTCTTTCATTCTTTCATTTTTTCATTTTTTTCCTTACCTTTGTGCACAAATTGAAAGCGTAGAAAGAAATGTATCGGATATTTAAGACTATCAGTGACGTGCTCAGTGGGAAGGCAAGCCTCTTTGTCATTCTCACGGCAGTTGTCACGTTCTTTTTCCCCGTGCTTTTTGAATGGGTGAAAGGCAACACGCAAACCGTGATTCTCGGTATTATCATGCTGACGATGGGTCTGACATTGACTCCCGAAGACTTCAAACTGTTGGCGAAACGTCCGTTTGACATTCTGATAGGAGCGATGGCGCAGTTCACCATCATGCCGTTGGTGGCATTCTCGCTGTCCTGGCTGTTCAGCCAGGTGCCTGCATTTGCCCCTTACAGCACGGCAATGGTCATTGGCATCATTCTCGTGGGCTGCTGTCCAGGCGGTGTGTCGAGCAACATCATGTCGTTCCTCTGCAAGGGCGATGTGGCATACTCCGTAGGCATGACATGCGTTTCCACTCTGCTGGCTCCCGTGCTCACCCCCCTGCTGGTGTTGTGGCTGGCAGGTGAACGGGTGGATGTAGATGCGTGGGGCATGTTCCAGCAAATACTCATTGTGACCATCATCCCCATCGCCATCGGTTTCTTCCTGAATGTGTGGTTGGGACACAAAGAGGTGTTCAAGAAGATACAAGGTTGCATGCCTGGTGTGTCGGTGGCATGTTTGGCATGCATAGTCGGTGGCGTGGTCACCACGGTTCACGACCCATTGGTGGAAAACGGCATCGTGCTCTTCCTCCTCACCTTCGGCATGGTCTTCTGTCACAACACGATTGGTTATGTGCTTGGCTATTCAGTGGGCAGGATGTGCGGGTTCTCCGTTGCCAAGAAACGTACCCTTTCCATCGAGGTGGGCATGCAAAATGCAGGGTTGGGCACCAACCTCGCCATGACATTCTTTGTGGCAACCAACCCGATGGCAGTGGTGCCCTGTGCCATCTCGTGCGCATGGCACAGCATCAGCGGCACCATACTGGCAAACATCTTTGCCAACAGAGACAAGCATGGATGATGAACGATGGAAGATGGACCTTTCACAATTAGGAATTAGGAATGAGGAATTAGGAATTGAATCTCTAAACTCTCAACCCTCAACCCTCAACCCTAAACTCTCAACTGTCAACTCTTAACTCTTAACCCTAAACTCTCAACTCTAAACCCTCAACCCTCAACTCCAAACTTATGGTACTCAACTACATTTGGATTGCATTTTTCCTTTTGGCAGCCCTGTGCGCCATTATTCAGTGCTTTATTGGCAATACAGGCGTATTTGCCGACATCGTAGGTTCCACATTCGAGAACGCAAAGACAGCCTTCGAGATATCCATCGGGCTTACAGGAGTCCTCTCCCTATGGATGGGTATCATGAAAATAGGAGAGAAGGGTGGTGTTGTCAATGTGCTGTCACGTATGCTGAGCCCGCTCTTCACACGGCTTTTCCCTGACATTCCTAAAGGTCATCCCGCTTCAGGTCACATCTTCATGAACATCGCAGCCAACATGCTCGGATTGGACAATGCTGCCACACCCTTAGGCTTGAAAGCCATGGAGAGCATGCAGGAGCTGAACGTGGAGAAGAACCGTCAGTTGAGAGAATCGCATGGATGGACAGCAGAACAGGAAACCGAGCGAAACGAGACAGCCACCAACCCCATGATCATGTTTTTGGTGCTAAACACATCAGGACTCACCATCATTCCCGTCTCCATCATGGTCTATCGTGCCCAGCTGGGAGCAGCACAACCCACCGACGTCTTTGTGCCCATCCTCTTAGCCACCTTCGTAGCCACCTTGGTGGGCATCATCATCGTCAGCATCTACCAGCGCATCAACCTTCTGCAGCCCGTCCTCTTGGGCGTACTTGGCGGCATGTGCCTGTTGGTGGCAGCCACCATTTGGGGCTTCTCGCAGATGGAGAAAGAGACGATGGACACGGTGAGCACACTCGTTGCCAACATCATCCTCTTCGGCATCATCCTCTCCTTCATCATCGCTGGCAGGGTGAAGAAGGTGAACGTGTATGAAGCGTTCATCGAAGGCGCCAAAGACGGGTTCACCACAGCCATCCGTGTCATTCCCTATCTTGTAGCCATCCTCGTAGCCATTGGCGTCTTCAGAGCCAGCGGTGGCATGGACATTCTCATCAGAGGCATCAACTGGCTTGTCGAACTCTGTGGCGGCAACACCGACTTCGTGGCAGCCCTGCCCACCGCCTTGATGAAGCCCCTCTCGGGTTCAGGCGCACGTGGCATGATGGTCGATGCCATGACCACCTACGGCGCCGACTCCTTTGCCGGTCGTCTTGCCTGCATCTTCCAAGGCTCCACCGACACCACCTTCTACATCCTTGCCGTCTATTTCGGCTCTGTCGGCATTCGCCACACCCGTCATGCAGTCACCTGTGGACTCTTGGCAGATTTGGGAGGCATCCTTGCCGCCATCGCCGTAGCGTACTTCTTCTTTGCGTAGAGCCAAAGAATGGATTATTGAGAACCCTCAGTTCCACGGAGTCAAATGGGCTACCGCGAGGGCGATGCTGGCAAAACAAAAGGCGTCCTGTTCATCAATTTGAACAAGACGCCTTTTACACAGAGGGTTCCCCCGCCTCAAAAAGCAAATCAGCACACCTGACTGCCACCTTTCACAGGCTTCTCAACGGTGGTCACGCTGATGCTGCCGTCGTAGTTCTCTGCTGAGAGAATCATGCCTTCGCTGACCAGTCCGTTCTTGAACTCGCGAGGAGCCAGATTAGCGATGAAGAGCACCTGCTTGCCCACGAGCTGCTCAGGCTCATACCATTGCGCAATGCCGCTGACGATGGTGCGTCCCTTCGGAGAGCCGTCGTCCAGCTTGAACTTGAGCAGCTTCTTCATCTTGGGCACACGCTCACATTCCAGCACGGTGGCTACACGGATGTCGAGTTTGGTGAAGTCGTCGAAAGCCACGGTTTCCTTCACGGGAGCCACTTCAGCATTGGCAGCCTCGTTCGCCTTGATGGTGGCTTCGAGTTTATCGGTTTGGAACTTGATGGTGTCATCCTCAATCTTTGAGAAGAGCAGACTTGGTTTGCCGAGTTGCTTGCCGGCAGGCAGCAGGTCGGTCTTGCCGAGGTCTTCCCAGTTCAGGCTCTCCATGTTAATCATTTCGCGGAGTTTTGCTGATGAGAAGGGAAGGAATGGCTCAAACGCAATGGCGAGATTGGCTGTGAGTTGCAGAGAGATGTAGATGATGGTCTTCACACGTTCAGGGTCGGTCTTGATGACCTTCCAAGGCTCTTCGTCGGCAATGTACTTGTTGCCGATGCGGGCGAGGTTCATCGCCTCCTTCTGAGCCTCGCGGAACTTGAAGCCCTCGATGAGTTTCTCCACATTGTCTTTCACGGAGGCAAACTCAGCCAGTGTTACCTTGTCGCTCTCGGTCAGTTCGCCACATTCGGGCACGATGCCGTCGTAGTATTTCTGGGTGAGTTGCAAGGCGCGGTTCACGAAGTTGCCATACACAGCCACCAGCTCGTTGTTGCAGCGTGCTTGGAAGTCTGCCCACGTGAAGTCGTTATCCTTCGTTTCGGGCGCATTGGCGGTGAGCACATAGCGCAGTTCGTCCTGACGGTTGGGCAGTTCCTCCAGATATTCGTTGAGCCAAACGGCGTAGTTTTTTGATGTTGAAATCTTGTTGCCTTCGAGGTTGAGGAACTCGTTGGCAGGCACATTGTCGGGCAAGATGTAGTCGCCATGTGCCTTCAGCATGGCTGGGAAGACGATGCAGTGGAAGACGATGTTGTCCTTGCCGATGAAGTGGATAAGACGTGTCTCCTCATCCTGCCACCATTTCTGCCAAGTGCCCCATTTCTCGGGCTCCTTCTCACAGAGTTCCTTCGTGTTGCTGATGTAGCCGATGGGGGCATCAAACCACACATAGAGCACTTTGCCTTCAGCGCCTTCCACTGGAACGGGGATGCCCCAATCGAGGTCACGCGTCACGGCACGTGGCTTCAAACCGCCATCCAACCAACTTTTGCACTGACCATACACGTTGCTGCGCCATTCGGGGTGTCCTTTCAGAATCCACTCCTCCAGCCACTCCTGATATTGCTCCAATGGCAGGTACCAGTGTTTCGTGGCTTTCTTCACCAATGGGTTGCCGTTGATGGCATTGATGGGGTTGATGAGCTCTTCTGGAGAAAGCGTTGCGCCGCACTTCTCGCACTGGTCGCCGTAAGCACCCTCTGCATGGCAGCGTGGACACTCACCCTTGATGTTGCGGTCGGTGAGGAACTGCTTGGTCTCCTCGTCGTAGAACTGCTCGGAGGTGATTTCCACGAATTTGCCTTCGTCATAGAGCTTCTTGAAGAAGTC
>Ga0247609_10004998_pt1 | contig 13106 bp, 18 predicted proteins | sample 172DNAGHGlowgp2_FD_193487 | JGI IMG/M metagenome (GOLD analysis project Ga0247609, IMG submission 193487) | Sheep rumen microbial communities from Palmerston North, Manawatu-Wanganui, New Zealand - 1728 DNA GHGlow gp2 | ecosystem: Host-associated > Mammals > Digestive system > Stomach > Rumen ...
ACCTAGGTAAGCCATCTCAAACTATGTCCCATTAAAGGGACACACCACCTACCAATCGAGTCCAAATAATCGGACACCAAAAGAGGGCCACAGCTCCCTGCTGCCGCCCTCTGGTAGTTAGTAGTAAATCACTACTAAGTACTTAGTAGCAAATTGCTACTAATCACATCTTAGCGTGTAATTATATGGATTAACCGCTAATCGCTTTACATCAGTTAATGGGATATGAACACACTCACTAAAATCAGTAGGATAAATATCTAATGAAAAATTATTGACTTCAAAATGTCTTGCGTCATAGTCTATAATTTCGAGATTATTATTCTTCATAATATAAACATATATTACATATCTATACATAAGCACCTCCGTTAAATAAATCTAATCACTACTTAGTAGCAAAATGCTACTAACACATTTGCCTTAAATAAGAAGATATCCCAATCAGCATCATAAGACACATAGACATTTAACCTATCAATCATCTCCTCTGGTAACTTATGGGTAGTTATCCAAGCATCCCTTGCTAGCCTGATCATCTCACTCTCATCACACTTATACACATTTCTAGCAACCTCTCCCATAATATTATAATTGAATTGTAGTGGGTAATAACTCGTCATACTCTACCCCCTCATCATCTTAATTATATTATTAAACTCAGTCCCTGTCAGATTATCAGAGAAACACACCTTGCCCTTGTTAAACATATCAAAGACCCTCCTCTCATTCTCATTCAGTGGCCGATTAAACCCCGTTGAATACAGTGGGTCAGTGCTAAACTGATTACTAATAACTCTAGTCTTCTCCTGCACCTCACTCGTCTTCGGAGACACGAACCAGAACACCTCATTAGCCTTCTCTTTATCCTGCAACAGCTGAGCCAAGAACCTAAACTCATTATATTCCACAACAACCTGATAAAGTATCTTATACTTCACAATACTCTTCGGAATATGCGGCCATTCCTGCACCTCATAAGCTCCCTTAGTGATATTCTTTGCAGATAAACCAAAGAACATACCAGAGTTATAATTGAGCGAGTCCGTAAGATATACCGCTAACCTCGTGTCCTCTCCATTATCATTATGAAACGTATAATACTCAACACTCCCCAGCTTCTGCTTAGCAACACCCTTTAAATCCCAATCCCTATAATATGGGCAAATCCTGCTGATAGTGTTACCAATGAGAATTACTTTACCTTTCCTATTACGAAAGATGGTAGAAATATAGTGCATGAGTTTATTAGGTTCATTGTAAAGATACCTTCCATCCTGAGATATAAACTCCTCATATATAATATATTTTACATCAGGAAACGCTAAACTCTTATAATGCTCCGCAGCAGAGAGTGCATGACAAAATCCGATCTGCTGACCTCTCTCCACCTTGTTCGTGCTCTGGTTAACATTAGCAAGCCATATTCCTTTCCTGTACACATCTATGCAAGAATACTCCTGATCAGTAATCACCTCCGTAGGAACATCATTGAAGTAATTAACACATAATGAGTCTTTAACATCCAGATCATACCGCCTCAGGTACACAAACTCATCACCATCCTCCACACAGCTATCAATGATCAGATTCTTGCTGGCATAACTCTTTCCATTACTTCTCTCACCCAACAATAGCAGGATATCACACCCATCCAGCACCTTCTTGATATCCTTGCTCTGCACATATTTAAGTTTCTTATTCATCTTTTACCTCACTTTTAGATTTTAATTCAAAATATTGACAGTTGCCCTTAACCTCTGGCCATGAGTTATAATTCCTATTATTGCACACATAATAACCACCTCCGCCCATATCTGGCACAAGTTGAAAATATATACAATTCTCACATTCATTTTTCATTTCTTCATTCTCTCCTTTTCCAAAGCATTTTTCATAAACGTCTCATAATCTTGAGTAACGCCCAGCGTGTAAGTAGTCGGCATCAACACAATCCCCCACCTATATCTAGAGTGATACCACTCTCCATCAATACCCCTCACATCAATCTCATCTTGTCTACCATCAACAACCGCACCATTCACCAGATGCTTCTCTGCATAAAAATGAGTACTCTTTCCACTCTCTTTATACCCCCATTTAAATGGTGGCTTAAAGTTCCGTATATCATCCTTCAGGGCACTAGCTCCCTTCTTACTAACACCTGATACCGTGATCTTCAGCTTTCCAGATTCGTCCCTGTATGAGTAAATCTTTGCACCCAAAAAGCACGCCTCCTTGCACACTTTATCGAGTGAATACCAGCCAATAGGCCATATTACTCCATCTTTATCGGCAGGCATAAAGTCCCTGATATCCAACTCCTCGGGATATCTCTCACAAACAGCACGATACTTCTCCACCATCTCCATATTATAAGATAAAAACAGATCTTGATGCAGCTCCCTCCTCCTGAAGTAGATGCTATCTGTATCCATATACACCACGTCTCTATCCATCGACTTACTCGAGAACACCACACTCAGCAGATTCCTCCTAGCGTATGCAGTGCACTGACAACCCACTGCATAGAACCAGAGCGTTGACATTGAGTGCTTCATATCTTCCAGCTTCTCATCAATAAACTCATTCGAGAACGCTTTACTGCTCCAAATACCATCCTCATCACACTCACAACTCACCTTCAGTGGATTGGTAACAGCCATCCCAAAGAGAGAATTCAGCTGAGCTTTATTAGCTCTATAAATTTCTTCTTTCCCTTCAACATTCTTCAGCTGAGTCTTACCTTTATAGAGTCCCAGAATAAACTTGATCACCTCGGGATCCAGATAGTCCTTCTTAGCTTTATAACACTTTGTGATAGTGACATCACAGTCATAGGTCATCTTGATAATATCATAATCAGTATCTAGTAATATCATATCAAAGCTGTCTGCTGAGTATATGCGCCCATTATCATAGATTGGGTTTACCAGATTATGACACTTGCTAGCCTGCAAATAATGATTATAAAATTTAGGCCGCACATTCTCAAAGTGGCACTCCATCATGAAGCAGTTAGAATTTCTCTTCTTCTTATCAAAAAACTGTTCAGGAGAACATCTGATAAACTCCGAAAAAGCATACTTCTCAGTTACCAGCACAGCAGGATAAGAGCTATTGATATCCTCACACTCTATGATATCATCGGGGTCATCACCTAAAAAGTAATGTGCACGCCACAAACAATTTGTGTGCGTGTAACCACCAGCAAACAGACTCATCAACATCAGATATATCTTCCTTGATGGCACAAGCCCCTGCTGCTTCCTGACATAAAAGAATCCCATCTTATCTCTAAACGCTTTTCTTACTATCCCTGTGCTGGTGAGTGGGATGCGATACACCCACTCATACTCCTCCCGAAAATGTTTGATAATCTCCCTGAGACAGATAATGTCATACTCACAATATCCCATCTCCTGATCAGTGAGTGGAGTGAGTGGCGTCCTTACCTTCATATAGTCGAGATCACCAACCTTCTTCTCAACAGTAGTAAACTCCTTAGCCGCTGAGTCAAGTGAGAGATTAGTCAGCATATAGCTGCACCTGAATTGGATATTTAACTCCTTCACAATAAAGCTGATCGGTTTCTTTATTGACCTTGCACACATATTCGTAATCGTATACTTCTCACTCAGGAAATTGAGCAAAAACGCAAACTCATAAGAGAGATTATGCACCCAAATGATCTTATACATCTCTGGGTCACTAATCTCTCTCAATACGTCCTCAAACTCCCACAGCTCACGCCCATAATATGTCACATCTTCAACGCCAAACATCCAGATATATGGCAGTGATGCTTTATCTATCTCCTGATATTCTTCCTGTGTGATGTTATAATCAAACTCCCTCCACTCTCCATCAATTCTAAAGAGAGATGATACCTCTATATCAAATGAATAGATAGTATTTGATACTGCTTTATCAAATGTCTTATTTTTTCTCGGAAAATAGCTATCAACTGTGACATCAATCAAAGCTCCAGCCTTGTATTTTCTCATCATAACTCTGTATACTCTCCCATATCTGATCATAAATCTCTTCTGAGGTGAGTCCTCCTTGATACTCTATATAGATTAAATTATCAGCCTCAGCGCCTGAGAGTCCTTTTTCTCTTGCCTCATCATACAGCTCCTTTACCTGTGAGCTACTAAGCGCCTCAACTAACCACGCCTCATTTCTTCGATGCTCCATCGTATCGAGAAAATCAATAGCAGCATCCAGAGTATTTATATTATATTCTTCTCTTACTCTCTGGCGTGTTGGGTCTTCCAGAAACCACTCATACTGCTGCAAGTCAGTAGTCCATTTATTAGTTACCTTTTCAGCAATCTGCGCAAGCTCGCTCTGCTGCGCTCTATTGAGTTTCACATGCACACTAAAACCCTCGGGATTTTTGGGATTCTTGCCAATATCTTCATAAAATTTCCGCAACATATCACGATACATTTTGACATCATTGGGGACATTCTTCATCCCCTCCCAATCCAGCAATCTCTCGTTTGCATCCCTCAGTAGCTCCAGATTGCCCTTGCTCCATTTAGCCATTCTTACGCCTCCTTTTCTCTCCCAGATATTCACTATACATATCAGCATTAAAATCTTTTAACGCCTCCAGCCTCCTGATCACAGTCATAGGCGACAGCAGCACTTCTCTGCTCACCTCTCTCAGCGACATGTGATTCTCTACATAATAATAGTGGCACATTGTGCACTCCTGAGCGTAATCTCTTATATTCATTCTTTACCTCCTTAAAGATAGAGGAGAGCTAAGCTCTCCTCATCATCTTACATATCTGCGAAAGGATCTCTCTCCTCACCATCCTCAAGCACCTTGATAGCCTCAGGATATACAGCTCCATCCTTCTGCTTAAATGATACCTTAACGATGCTGCCGAGTACATTATAATTCTCCAGCCACTCATCAAATGATATCCTTCTGCCGCTGGCATCCATCACAGGGATGCTATAAATACTTGAAAAATTGATATACCCATCCCTATTCTTATACCAGCTCGGAGTCAGCTTAGTGCCAACGTTATCATAAGCGTGAATATCGTCATAATTGATATCATCACACTTGAGAGCGATGCGGTACTTGTTCGTGTCGTCAAACTTATTCGCTCCATATCTGGCAGATACTACCACTCCCTCAACTATCAGCTTCTTCATCAGTTCCTTCTTCATCTCCTGCTCCATCTCCTTCTTCATCATTGCCATCGTTCACATCCTCCTTTATATTATTTTCTTTAGTAGATGGCTCTACTACTTTAGATAGCTGCTCAGTGAATTTCTCCATTGCAGCAGCTAACTTTGCATCGATGATCTCCTCAATATTGCTCCCCTGATCAGGGGATGTATTCTCTTTCAGGAGTTCATCCATAAACTTTTCGCTTGACTGTCTCACTCACTCACCTCCTTCCTACAGCTCATGATAATAGAAGTCTCGGATTTTATCCATGACTCTATATTTATATTCAAGAAAAAGATTATAGCTCTTATAACATCTGCACCATTCAGGCAGGTTAAATGCGTTAATCTCGCCATAGCTTTTACCCAGATTGAAGATCTGGGGGATGGTCATATCAGAGCTATATCCCCACTCTCTTGCTTCTCTAATCTCTTCCATGTCACTCTCGGCACATTCCACGATAATTCGCAGATGATCGATGTTTAACCTAAAGATACTCTTTTTGAATTCGTCCATCTTCATATTAGTTACCTCCAAAATATAATATTTACTCCCTGACACTCTTCAAGTGTCAAGTATAATGTATCATATTTTGATACACCTTGCAAATGCCAAAAATGTCAACTATTGACAAGTCCGTCAATATATAATATATTCTAGTTAGAGGGCTTTAACCCTACTATTATAAAGGAGATTTTAGAAATGAAAGTTAATCAGATTTATTCGCTACTTAACGATATCAACGCCCAGATGTTTGGTGAGGACACAATACAGGTAAAGGACCTCTCTGGCATAATCTCAATGGGACAGAGTATCGTTGGCAACGGAACAGAGACAGACCTCTTCCTCGGCAAGCTGGTAGACAGAATCGGCAAGACTGTGATCAGGACTCTAGACCTTGAGTTAGAGTTTCCGACTCTTTATATGGATAGTTTCGAGTTTGGAGCTATCCTCCAGAAGATCACGGTGCAGCCATTTGATGCTATACAGGCGAGTGAGTATAAGATTGGAGAAGATGGCTTTACTCCAACTTATGACACAGTTATGAAAAATACCAAGGTTTTAGTCCGCTATTTTACGGACGGAACAACTTGGAAATTCCAGACAAGTATTCCAGACGACTTGTTCAGTACTGCTTTTACCAGCGAGTCTATGATGAGTCAGTTCTTAGATGCAGTCATTGGAGCTATGACCGATTCAATGACAATAGCTATCAACAACATGTCACGTACAGCTGTAAACAACTTTATCGCAGAGAAGATCATCTCAGGCAGCGGAGTAGTTAACCTCCTTGAGATGTATAACACTGCATATAATACCCAGATTAACGCAGCTACAGCTATGCACACTAAGGAGTTTTATCGTTTTGCATCTACTATTATTAGGAAGTATGTGAGCTATCTCAAAGAGCCATCAACTCTCTATAACGTGGGTGATGGTGAGGGCAATGGAGTAGTAAGAGCTACTGCAAGAGATAACATGCATGTCCTGATGCTGACAGACTTCGTTGCTGGCATCGATGCTTGGCTATTATCGGACTCCTATAAAGATCTGTATGATATGCCACTCTTCACAGAGGTATCTTATTGGCAGGGCAACAACGACAGTGTGAACGGTATCAACTCTTTCACCGGCAACTCCAGCATCAACATCGTACCATCATCTCAGAAGTCGGTGGAGACTGCAGGCAATAGATATGCTATCAATCAGTCAGGTATTGTCTGCGTTCTTGCTGATCGTCAGGCCATCGCTGTTGGCCTCAACAAGAGACGTGCAGGAAGCTTCTATAACTCAATCGATGCTTACTCTAACATCTCATCAACTGCAATGATTCAGTATATCAATGATATGACGGAAAACGGTGTTGTATTCGTTGTTGCTGATAGCGTAGTTACTCCATCTCTTACACTTGATAAGACGGAGCTTACTTTTGCGAACAGCTCAGCAGCTGACCAGACAGTGACAGCTACAACAGTTCCTGAAGATACCACAGTTACTTGGAAGTCATCTAAGTCATCTGTTGCAACAGTATCAGGTGGTGTTGTTTCTGCTGCAGGCACGGGTTCTTGTACAATCTCAGCTGAGATCACAGTAGGCGGCGTTAAGTATACACAGACTGTTGCAGTCACAGTTGGATAATATAGGTCCTTAAGAAGTTCCTTCTTAACTATAATGTTACTCCCCCAATATGCCCCACTCTAAGGAGTGGGGTATATTACTAAAGAGGTGATATAAATGATAGCAAAATTATATTTTAATCAATCGGATAAAAGATATATAAATAAAACAATAAAAGAAATAAGTGGCCTTAATAATCTCACTGTTGAAATGTTAGATGATACTACTATCATAAACCCATCACTTAAAATGACATTTGTTCCTGAGATATATGATGCTAATTATTTATATTTGCAGGATCTGCAGCGTTATTATTATATCAATGATATAACAATGAGTAGAGGTTATGTTATCCTGCATTGTCATGTTGATGTGCTTATGTCATTTAAAAATCAGATCTATGAGCAGAAATGTCTTATAAAACGAAATGAGAGATTGTGGAACCTTTACCAGAATGATGATCAGTTTAAATTATATCAGGCACCATCTGTTAGAGTTGTGGAGTTTGATGAGGGTTTTGATATGACTGTTAATGAGTTTGTTATGGGGGTAGTTGGTGATGTTTAGACAGGATTATGTTGAATTAAAGAGTGGAAGTGTTATATGTATTCCAACAAGTGCAACCAGATATATAGAGTATAACCCCGATATTATAGCTGACTGTTATGAGGAGGGTGTTAATGCTGTTGCAACAGTATTTTCTGCCTCTGGCTTTTATGATGCTGTTATGCAGAAAGAAATAATATCTTTCAATCAGCTTAATTCTTTCATACAGCCCAGAACAGATCAGGAGCTGGCAGATGAAACATTTATTATACTTAAAAATCATATTATTAATAATACAGTTTTCTTATATGGTTCACTAGAAGAAGGTGGTATTTTCCTTTATAAAGCTAATAACCAGAGTAAAGCATATTTTGGTGGTTGTTATGGTTTCTATAAAGATAGTGATAAAAAATATTATAATATTTCTTACGAGTCGCAGGGACTTTCCAGAAGTGAGCTTGGAGAAATTGCTATAACATCTTATGGTGCATCTGGCATCTCTCCAGATTTCAACCCTGATATAAAGATTTTCTTTGTAGCAGATGGATACAAAAATAACACCATTCAAAATGATGCTTTAATATATGGCGATTATAACGAGCTTTTAGGTACATATATATATAAAACAAGTATATCACTTGATGTGATCATGGGAAAAACAGGTTATACATCAGGAGCACTCAGGAATTATCCTCTAAGGCCTTGGAAAAATCAGAGTAGTGATCCCAACTTATTATATAGATTGTTACCTAATAGCTCATATTATTCTGATGCACTCTATGGATCAATATGGGATAATTCAACAGTTGATCCATCTATAAACCCATCATATAAAGGTGGCACATCTGGCACAGGTGGAGGAAATGGAGACTTTCCTGATAGATCAGATGAGATTGATATTACTGATCTTGATGATATTGATGTTGATGCTGTTAATTCTGGCTTTATAACTCTATATAACCCAACTAAGGCACAAGTAAAATCTTTTAGTAATTTCTTATGGACAGATATCACTGATCAGCTATCAACCCAGATCAAGAGGCTTATTGCTAACCCTTTAGATGCTGTTTTATTTATTGCAATGTGTCATTTTACACCAACAAACACAGGAGTATCACAAGTAATCAAATATTGTGGTATATCCTCCAATGTTTCAGCTTTGCTTATTAATACACAAAGACAGAGCATTAACTGTGGCACTATACACATACCAAACTCATCAAACACTTTTCTTGATTATGCTCCTTATTCTAAAGCTAGTATTTATCTTCCTTATGTTGGCATTCAGCAGCTGGATATAAATGAGGTAATGGGTAGTGATATGACAGTTGTATATCATATTGATTTATTAACAGGCTCAGCAACTGTGCAGGTAAAAATAGAAAGAACAAAAAGAGAAATTGTAAATGGCCAGTCAAGTGGTGATACTGATATAAACGCTGTTTTATATGAATTCACAGGTCAGGTATATGTGCAATTACCATTAACGGGCAGTGATTGGAGGAGTGCTATAAATAATATGACATCTCTGATAACAGGAGCTGTTGGAGTAGCAACAGGAAATGGTGCAGGCCTTGGAGCTATGGCCTCAGCTGTTGCATCACAGCAGGTATCTGTTGTAAAGAGTGGCAGCATCTCATCAAATTATGGTTATGTTGGACACCAGAAACCTTATGTGATATTGGAAAGGCCGATTGATAACACACCTGTTGATCAGGGACACTATGAAGGTTACCCATCTAACCTACATTATCAGCTCAAAAATATCATTGACTCTGGATATACAGAGATTGTTGCTGGCAGCTGGTCAGCTGATAACATAAATGGCACTGATGCAGAGATGGAAGAGATTAAAAAATATCTTGAAAGTGGGGTATATATCTAATGAATATACAGAAAATGAATGAATATATAAAACGTCTATATGATGTGAGTGATGTTAAGCTCGGCTTTGATTATTGGTACTTCAAATTATATAATGTGCTCCTGGATATCTTTGAGTATGACAATATGCCCTCAGGAATCTCCCAGAGAGAGGTAGAGCTTAATCTTATGATGACCGGCCATGCAGTGGTCCTTCCTAAGAAGGATGGGACTCTTTTCACACCTCTTACTTCTCTTTTTGGTTATGATGAGTATTATCAACCAACTACTGCAGTTTTCGCTAACCCTGTCGTCACTACTGCGAAAGAGTATAAGATAGGTGTTGACTGTGAGGTAATCTATAATAACAAGCTTAAGGATTCTCTCTACTATATACACGCAGATAGTGGTCTTGCTACTTTCGTTAGCAGGTATGCCAGACAGCTGGCAGATATAGAGAGTACTCTTAATATATATGCAGTCAACAGCAGGCTTACCTCTTACCCTGTTACAACAGATGGCAGCGTGACAGAGAGCCTCAAGGCATTCTTTAAGAATTTGGTGATGGGTAAGAGAGCGATCATCACAGATGATACCATTATAGAGAAGTTCCGAAATGTAGATATAAATAGATCAGTCATCAGGGATGGTATAAATGAGTGGCTGATTGCAAGGGATAAGATACTTGAGCAGTTCTATCGTGATCTTGGTGTTCAGATGTATAATCCAAAGAAGGCACAGGTGACTGATGACGAAGTAGAGAGTAACACTCAGCTGCTCTTGATCAGCACAGATGATATGCTGAGAGAACGGAAAGAGGGTATTGATAGGGTCAATAATATGTTTGGTACTTCAATTAGTGTCAGCATCAACCCACTTTATAAGACCACTAACTTTGTAGGAGGTGAGAAGAATGAAGCATAATATTGATTATTTTCTGCAGGAAAATGAGTCCCTGAGGCCTAGTGATAGCGCCCTTGGTTCTGCGATTGCATCATCTGATTGGTGGGGATTTTTGAAACCATTATGGGATGATATTCTCTGGATGTACTATGCTGATAGAGTTGTTTTCTATAATAGGAGGTTTCCGGATAATGATGATGAGGTATGTGTTGATAACCTGCTTAGAGTGTGGACAACTTACCTTAAGAGTAAAGCTCATAACTTTGAGAGGATTTATAACGTGCTCTGGCAGGAGTATAACCCTCTCTGGAATGTTGATGGAGTGACAGGCACGATATCAAAAGATACTCACACAGGTACAGATCAGCGGAGAAAGACAGGTGATGATACTCTGAAGATGACAGGGACAGATACTCATACTCTCAGTGGTGAGGACTCAACGACTTTATCAGGGACAGATGGTGTTGAGATGGGAGGTACTGACTCGGTTGATGTATCTATCACTAAGGATGATACTACCAGAAGTGGAAATGAGACATTGGCAGCTAGTGGCAATGATGTGAATACTAAGCAGGTTACTACATTTGACTCTCAGGATAATTTTCTTAACGCTGAGAAGAATACAATCACAAATGGAAAGACTGATACTCATACGTATAATAATGTAAAGGATGCACATGAGCTGGAGAGTGGGACTGATACTACTTATGGGAAGACCATTGATACTACTTATGGCAAGGTATCGACTGCGGAATATGGAAAAGTAGACACTAATAATCGCAATATGCAGGATAAGACTGAATATAATAGTACAGATACGAACACTCTTAATCTTCAGGATGATCATCTTGATCTTGTTATTAGACAAGGAAATATTGGAGTGACAATGTCTCAGCAGCTCCTGCAGGCTGAGCTTGAGGCGAGACAGTATGATTTCGCAAAGATGGTAATCAAAGAATGTGTTAATCTCGTGACTTATGCAGTGGAGGGCGTATAGATGAATGATATTGTTAATTTAATAATAAACAGCAGCACAAGCGTAGTGATCATTGCTTACTTTATATTCAGGGACTACAAATGGAATAATCAACTCATTCAGACCCTGACTAAGATTGAGAGTGTATTGGAGGAGCTGAAGAATGGTAATATCAAAAAGAGGTCTTGATTTGATAAAGAGCTTTGAGGGGTGTCAGCTTTCTGCTTATAGGGACTCTGTGGGTGTGCTTACCATTGGTTATGGTCACACCAGCGGAGTCACTGAGGGGATGGTTATTACTCAGGAGAGGGCCGATGCACTCCTGCTGGAGGATATTGATAGATATGAAAGAAATGTGATGAGCTGGAATTATCTATATAATTGGAGTCAGAACGAGTTTGATGCTCTTGTTAGTTTTGCTTTTAATATCGGCAGTATCGACCAGCTCACAGGACTCGGAAAAAGAGATAAAAGTATTATAGCTGATAAGATGCTTATGTATTGCCACGCTGGAGGTAATACATTAGCAGGTCTAAAGAGAAGGAGAGATGCTGAAAGATCTCTTTTCCTCTCTGGAGGTTCTTTAGATAATGAGATTATTATTAGTTTGAAAGGAGAAAAGTAATGGAATTAACAGGTAATGTGCAGGGCCTTATCGATTTAGTTGGTGGTGGTTCAGAAGTTGAATATACGCAGATTTTAGAGAGTGGAGAAAAAATTGGCATTATTACCATTGATGATGTGCCTACTGATATTTACGCTCCTGATGGTTGTAATGTAGAGGTTACTCAGGTTGTTAGCAGTGGCACAAAGATTGCAACTATCACAGTTGATGATACTCCTACTGATATTTATGCTCCTGATGCTTGTAATGTAGAGGTTACTCAGGTTGTTAGCAGTGGCACAAAGATTGCAACTATCACAGTTGATGATACTCCTACTGATATTTACGCTCCTGATGCTTGTAATGTAGAGGTTACTCAGGTTGTTAGCAGTGGCACAAAGATTGCAACTATCACAGTTGATGATACTCCTACTGATATTTATGCTCCTGAAGGTGGAAGTAGTGTTCATGAGTATTCACATACAGAGCAGATTGTAGGTAGATGGAATGGTGAGAATATATATGAAAAGACCTTTGATGTAACACCTACAGTCATATATACAACGGGTACAGTTCTTAGCGGTATCAATCTTCCGACGAGTAAGATTATATTTAATGCAATAGCCATTAATGATGATTGGGACTCATTTTCACCTATTGCATTATATAAGAGACAGGGCACATGGTATGCTACTTCAATGATCAGTCAATCTTGTTATCATGTAGTTGTACAATATACAAGGTCTTAGTATCATTTTGCTACTAAGTACTTAGTAGTGATTTGCTACTAACTACTTAGTATTGATTTACTACTAACTACCAGAGGGCGGCAGCAGGGAGCTGTGGCCCTCTTTTGGTGTCCGATTATTTGGACTCGATTGGTAGGTGGTGTGTCCCTT
>Ga0247609_10004999_pt1 | contig 13106 bp, 13 predicted proteins | sample 172DNAGHGlowgp2_FD_193487 | JGI IMG/M metagenome (GOLD analysis project Ga0247609, IMG submission 193487) | Sheep rumen microbial communities from Palmerston North, Manawatu-Wanganui, New Zealand - 1728 DNA GHGlow gp2 | ecosystem: Host-associated > Mammals > Digestive system > Stomach > Rumen ...
GATTTTCAACTAAAAAATGTACTTTTGCACCGCTAAAAATAAGAGAACAATGGGTATGTTTTATCACACTTTATGCTATATCACATGGAAAGTGAATCCTGTGGCGTTCCACCTTGGCTCTGTGGAAGTTCGTTGGTACGGAATCCTGCTGGCCTTGGGCTTCCTGCTGGCATATTACACCTTGCAGCAAATCTTCAAAACCGAGCATCTCTCGCAAAAACTGTTAGACAAGATCTCCATTTGGACGATTGTGTGGACCATCGTGGGTCTGCGTTTGGGACATTTCCTGTTTTATGAGCCGGAAATGTTCGTCAAGGCGCCACTACAGATTTTGCTTCCCTTTGACGAAAATTGGAAATTTATTGGCTATCAAGGACTTGCAAGTCATGGAGGGGTCATTGGCATTTTCGGATTTCTCATCTACTACTGCTGGCGACACAAAATCAACTTCCTGTGGATTCTGGACCGTCTGGCCATTGCAGTACCGATTGCCGCATCGTTAGTGCGAATCGGCAACCTAATGAACCACGAAATTGTGGGCCGCATCACGGATGTCCCCTGGGCTTTCGATTTCCTCTACGGCGGCTTTGGCGTGGCTGGAACACTTCGTCACCCAGCACAACTCTACGAATCTGTTGTCTATCTGCTCGTATTCGTCGGGCTATGCATCTATTATTTCAAATTCGCGAAAGGAAAAGTGGCTGCAGGGCGCACCTCCGGCATCACGCTGACAGTGATTTTCACCGCTCGTTTCATCATCGAATTTTTCAAGGAAGTACAAGTGCAGGGCGAGGTCGGTCATATACTCAACAACGGCCAATGGCTCAGCATCCCACTGATTCTCATTGGGTTAGGTTGCTTGATATATTCATTTGCGAAACCATCCTACCCGGAATGCCCCTATAAGGAGGAGCCGGAAGAAAAACAGCCGAAAAAATAAGCCTTTATTCGAAATATCCGGTGAAATCCACATTCACCGTTTTGTCATTGCTGGTGGTGAAAGTGAGATTGGATTGCACCGACCCGCTTTTGAACTCAGCTTGAACGTCTATTTGCGTGATGGTCTCCGTAGAATCGCAAACTTGGATACTGTCGATAGCGGGCATAGTTTTCAAAAGATCTTCAAGCTGCGACACAGATGCTATACCGGCAAATTTATGCTTGTCAGTCTGCCCCATCACCACTAAATCGTTCATCAGAAAATAGATACCATCGTCTCGGTTAACATAGGTGAAACTTAGGCTGCCGGCCTCCCGCAGGTTATTGGAATTGTTATGGAATGTGCCGTAATAGCGGCCGCCAATGACATCGCCGCTGTCACATGAGGTGAAAACAAGGGTTAAAAGGGCAATGATGACAAATATTTTTTTCATTTTTTCAAAACCTATAAGTCTGTTAAACAAATACTTCCTTTATTGAAGATGCAAAAATAGAAAATTTATGCACATACAATCTTTCGATGTGGATGAAAAAAAACGAAACAATCAAAACTCGTCTTTCACCCAGATCCATTTATACACCTGGTCTCCACGCCGCACCAATTCCTTGGTTTTCACGGAACAGTAAACACCTTTGGAAACGTTATCCACGGACTGATCATCCACGCGAATCTCTTGCACAGTGTCCTCATAGACTCCGGTGGTGGGGCCGATGACGAGCAGGTCGTCACCCACGGAAAGGCTGTCCTCCTCCATGCATATTTCTGCAACACCAAGTTTGCCAAAGTAATTGGTAATCTTACCGATGCGCCGTTTCATGCGGGTGGCCTGCGAACCATACTTGTCGGCCCATTCACCGGTGGTGCGCCCGAGGTAATAGCCGTCCCAGAAGTCACGGTTATAGACACTGCGCAGGCGGGTCATCCAGCCGTTGATTTTTTCAATGTCAAAGGTCTGGTTGCAAATGGCATCCAGAGCTTCGTGGTAGCATTCGGTCACCATTTTGACATATTCGGGAGAACGTCCACGACCTTCGATTTTCAGGATGGAGACACCGGCACGCACGATTTTGTCGAGATAGCCAATGGTGCAGAGGTCTTTTGGCGAGAAAATGTACGGGTTTTCGACCTTCAGTTCGAGGCCGTCCTCGATGTCGCGTACTTCGTAAGCGCGGCGACAGGGCTGCAAGCACGCGCCCCGGTTGGCGGGGGAGTTGTAGTTGTCGAGACTAAGGTAGCATCGGCCCGAAACCGCCATGCAAAGAGCCCCGTGCACGAAAATCTCAATTTTCACGAGTTCGCCATTAGGCCCTTTAATTTGCTGAGCCCCAATTTCTTGGCAAATGTCAGCGATATGCTTCAGCTGGCATTCGCGGCCGAGCACAATTACATCGGCGAATTGGGCATAGTAGCGCACCGCCTCCACGTTTGTGACATTGCATTGGGTGGAAAGGTGGATTTCGACACCAATTTCGCGGGCATACTGGATGACGGCCATGTCGGAGGCGATGATGGCAGTGACGCCGCACGCCTTGGCCGCATCCAACAGCTCATGCATCCGCTCTATTTCATCATTATATATAATAGTGTTGACGGTGAGGTAGCTTTTCACACCGTGTTCGTGGCAAATACCAACGATATTGGCGAGGTCGTCGAGAGAGAAGTTGGCAGCGGAACGGGAGCGCATGTTCATGGCACCCACACCGAAATAGACCGAGCCGGCACCTGCAGCGATGGCGGCAGTCAACGACTCATACGAGCCTACCGGCGACATGATTTCCACGGGAGTCATCGGGATTCTGATTCGTCTTTAGGCTTGGAAAGCATTTTCAGGAAGCTGACCTCGTTTTTGGTGAGGAAGCGCCAGCGGCCACGCGGCAGGTCCTTTTTGGTGAGACCGGCGAAAACCACACGGTCGAGCTTAACCACCTCGTAACCAAGAGACTCGAACATTCGACGCACGATACGATTCTTGCCTGAGTGAATGGTCACCCCCACTTCACGCTTGCCCTCGCCGACGTATTCCACGTCGTCAGGGGTGATTTTGCCGTCGTGAAGCTCCACGCCATTACGCAACATGTCCATATCAACAGAGGCGAAGGGCTTGTCAAGTTCCACGGCGTAGGTCTTCTCAATTTGGGAGCTCGGGTGGGTGAGCTTTTTGGTGAGATCGCCGTCGTTGGTGAAAAGCAGCAGCCCGGTAGTGTCGCGGTCGAGACGGCCGACTGGGTAGATGCGTTCCTCGCAGGCATCGCTGACCAGTTCCATCACGTTGGCGCGCCCGCGTTCATCGTCCGTGGTGGTGATATAGTCCTTAGGCTTGTTAAGCAGCACATAGACGGGTTTCTCGCGCTGAAGCACCTTATCGCCGTAGCGCACCTCATCGGTGGGCATCACCTTGTGGCCCATCTCGGTCACCACTTCGCCGTTCACAGTGATGGCTCCGGTGGAGATGAGGACATCAGCCTCGCGACGCGAACAGATGCCGGCATTGGCAATATATTTATTAAGACGAACGGGACCGTGTTTCTCCTCGAACTCCAAAGAGAGGACGCGCTGCTTGCGCGGGAGGGTGCGACCCTCGCTCTTGCGGCGTTCGATGATTTCGGTCAGAATCTCGGACTCGGCGACCACATTGCGACGCTTCGGCTTGCTCTCGTCATCGTCGCGACGGAAACCGCGTTTGAACGAACGGTCACGCCCCTTCTGACGGTCACGGTCGAAGTCGCGGTCATGCTTGCGCCCCCGGTTGCCCTCTCGACGGAAACCGCGTTCCTGTTCGTCGTCACGGTCACTCTCGCGGTTGAACTTGCGGTCGCGGGCAAACTTGCGTCCCCGGTCGTTTTCACGCGAAAACCGTTTCTTGGTAAACTTCCGTCCAAAATCCTCTTCGTCATCCTCGCCAAAGCGTTCCCGGCGAGGCTTTCTCCCAGAATCCGGACGTCTGTCTTCATTGCGGGAGGGTCTCCGTGGCGCACGTCTCGGCGCGAAATCCTCCTCTGAATTATCCTTGTTGAATTGTCTGCTCATCGATGATTATACCCTTAATGAAAAATCTTGCAAAAATACAATTTTAATTTGGAACTTGACCAAGTTGTTCCGCTCAGACAGTTCCTCGGTAAAAAAAAGGCACTTACGAATTCGCAAGTGCCTTTCCGTTTGCGCTCCCTCAAGGACTTGAACCTTGGACCCTCTGATTAACAGTCAGATGCTCTAACCAACTGAGCTAAGGAAGCGTTCCTTTTTTGATGGCGCAAAAATACACTTTTTTCAATATCCACACACCTTTTCGAATATTTTTTTCTATTTTTATATCAACTGCCTATAAATCAAATATTTGAAAGCCTATTTTTTTTACAACAAAGAGGCTCAAGCATAACGAAAAGACATCTAAACGAAGGAGAAAAAGGAAAAAATCTGGTTTGCACCTGTCATTTTGCATCAACAACTCAGCAATCCGACAACTTGAAATCCTTTCCTGAACACCTCCTCCGCATATCGAAAAAAAATGTATTTTTGCCGCCGAAAACCGGCCCCGTAGTTCAGCTGAATAGAACGTCAGATTCCGGTTCTGAAAGTCGTGGGTTTGAATCCCGCCGGGGTCACTAATTGCAGTCCGTATGAACATCGAAAAATACGACGAAATCCGGGCTTCACTGCCCGCCGGAGTGCGCCTGGTCGCCGTTTCCAAATTCAAGCCGGCGGAAGACATTGCCGCGCTGTACCAACACGGACAGCGCGTTTTTGGTGAAAACCATGCCCAAGAAATGAAGGCCAAGCACGAACAACTGCCTGAAGACATCGAATGGCACTTCATCGGCCACCTCCAGACCAACAAGGTTAAATACATCGCCCCGTATGTCTCCCTCATCCACAGCATCGACAGCCTCGACCTGCTTAAAGAGGTCAACAAACAAGCTGCGAAGCACAACCGCGTGATTCCCTGCCTCTTGCAGTTCCACATCGCGGAAGAAGAGACCAAATTCGGCTTTACCCAGGAAGAATGCGAAGAAATGCTTCAAAACCCTGTTTTCCAAGATTTTAAGAACGTGGAGATTCACGGAGTCATGGGCATGGCCACTTTTACGGATAACCACGAGCAAGTGCGCCGGGAATTTCACCACTTACATGACATCTTTGAAATCCTTAAAACCAAGTATTTTTCACAAAATTCTGATTTCAAGGAACTTTCAATGGGCATGACCGATGACTATCCCATCGCCATCGAAGAAGGCAGCACCCTTGTCCGCATCGGCAGCGCCATATTCGGCCCTCGGAATTACAACATTTGAAACAAACTTCGCAAACCTCTACCCCAAAACGGAATCTTGGTTTTGCCTTATGCAATTATTTGACAATCAAAATCTTAAACCCTATAACACTTTCGGATTGGAAGTGTTTGCACGGCATTTTCTGAAAATCGAGTCGGCTTCCGAAACCCCGGAAATCATAGAAATTTTGCGACAACATCCCTACTACATCCTCGGCGGCGGCAGCAACACGCTGTTCACTCAAGACTTTGACGGAATTGTGGCGCATCCAGCCTTCAGCGGCATCGAGGTGACAGATCAAAACAGCGACTCCGCAACCCTGCGCGTGGCTGCCGGAGAACCTTGGGACAATCTTATCCAATACTGTATTAAACATCAACTATATGGGATTGAGAATCTTACAGGAATCCCGGGACTAACAGGGAGCGCTCCGGTGCAAAACATCGGCGCTTACGGGGTGGAAGTGAAGGACACCATTTCCAAAGTAGAAGGTTTCGTCATCTCCACTGGGAAACCCTTTGCCCTCTCCAATGCCGACTGCCGCTTCGGATACCGAAACTCCATCTTCAAGCAAGAACTGAAACACGACTGCATTATTACGCATGTGCAATTTCAACTATCTAAAAAACAATATTTTACACTAACCTATCAAGGATTGGCCAACGCACTCCGCGACCGCGAGCTCCCCACTACGCTGCGCAATGTCTCCGAATGCGTGCGAAAAATCCGCGATGCCAAATTGCCGGATCCGAAAATCGTCGGAAACGGCGGTAGCTTTTTCAAAAATCCCGTTATCCCAACTGAACAATTCCGCGAACTACTGACAGATTACCCTGATTTGGTGGCCTACGATGTTCCCAACGGACAAAAAAAATTGTCGGCCGGTCAACTGATTGAAAAAGCAGGCTGGAAAGGCAAACGCATGGGAAATGCCGGCACCTGGAAAAACCAGGCACTGGTGCTGGTGAACTACGGCAACGCTACCCCACAAGAAATCCTACACACGGCCGAGGAAATCGTAAAAGATGTCAACGCCCTGTTTCACATTCGGTTAGAAATGGAAATCAATCGAATTTAGCCTTTTCTCCCAATCCCGCTTTCCCGCACGCCTCTCTCCCCAATTTCAATATATCCAAGGAATTTGTATCTTTCTTCTGAAATTGTGGAGACGCGCCATAGTACGTCTCTATAGCGGCAATTTCATTTGTCTGTGTGTATTCATAATTTATGTACATTTGCCATCTAATTTTTTAGGAATGAAAAAGATACTTTTGATAGGCTTATGCGCCACGTTGGCGTTGTCGCTGTCGGCACAAGACACGACCAAAATCTACTGGAAAAACGGCAAACTGATGTCCAAAGGCATACAGAAAAAGGGATTGGAGCAAGGACACTGGGTCTATTACCACAACAACGGTTCCAAATGGACCGAGGGCGACTACAAGGACGGCCTCAAGGTAGGCGTGTGGAAGGTCTGGTACGACGACGGCAAACTTGGGCAGGAATACCATGCCGACAACGGCCCATTCAAAAGCTGGTTCCAGTCGGGAAGAGTGGAGTCGGAAGGACAGTTCAAGGACGGGCATCGCGACGGCGAATGGACCTTCTACCACCCTAACGGACAACTCTACAAGCAGGTGAAGTATGTGGGTGACAGCGTCCACGGCCACGTCATCGAGTACTACGACAACGGCGAAAAATACTTCGAAGGAACCTACGACATGGGGCTGTTGGAGGGAGAGGCCTGCTGGTGGAACCGCGGCGGCCTGAAGGATATGGAGGGCAAATTAGTGCATGGACTGCAACAGGGGCTTTGGAAGTTCTACGACACCGAGGGCCGTCTGGGCAGCGAAGGCAACTTTGAAAACGGACTGCAACACGGCACCTGGACTTACTATTATGAAGACGGAAAAATATGGCGCAAAGGAAGTTACGAAAAAGGCAAGCGCGAAGGCCTATGGAAGGCCTGGTATGAGGACGGCAAAATCCAGCGCGAGGGTGCGTTCAAAAACGACAAGGAAAACGGGAAGTGGATCTCCTACTACCACAACGGCCACGTCAAAGACCAGGGTACGTTCAAGGATGCCGTGATGGAGGGATATTGGGAAGGATGGTATGAGAACGGCTACAAAAAGTACGAGAACAATTTCAAAGGCGGCGAACTGAACGGCCTTTCCACCCATTTCTGGGAAGAGTCGGGCAAAATGCGCAGCCAGGGAAAATATGCCAGCAACCAGAAAAACGGAAACTGGAACGAATATGCCCAAAACGGGCATATCCTCTCCAAAGGCAAATATTCCAAGGATCTGAAGGAAGGCAAATGGGTGTTCTACAACATGTACGAAAGAGTGGTTCGTGAACAGAACTTCGTGCACGACGTTCCGGAGGGTGCCTTCACCGAATATTACGACAACGGGGTGAAGCACACGCAGGGTGCTTTCAAGGACCGCCTGCGCCACGGCAAATGGTCGAGCTGGACGCCGCAGGGCAAGCTCTACTACAGCGTCATCTTCGAAAGAGGCACCAAGGTGAAGGAGATTTACGCCGCGGACGCGCAGAAAAGGCCGTTCTGAGCAGGAAGTTTAGTGGGTTTAGAAGGTTTAGAATGATAAGGGCAAACGTGTTAAAAAAACAAAAATCGCTGCGGGATATGATGAGACAATCACAGTTAAAATTTGTGAATATGGAGATAAAGACGTTCCACTTCAACCCGATTATGGTCAACACCTACATTCTGTCGGACGAGACGGGCGAAGCGTTGATTGTGGATCCGGGCAACTGTCGGGCATACGAAGATGAGCAGATTCGCGAATACGTCGCCCAAAAGAACCTTACAGTCAAGTACATCGTCAACACGCATCCGCACATCGACCACATTGCGGGCAACCCCTGGTGTGTGGCGGAGTACCATCCGAAAGTACTGCTGCACGAGGCTGGGATGCCGATTTACCGCAAGGCTTTCGCATACGCCGCCGCTTTCGGCATGGAGGTGGACGAGATGCCCGCTCCTGACCGCTTCCTGAAAGAGGGCGACGAAGTGGCGTTCGGAAACCAAAAACTCTCGGTGTATTACACTCCCGGCCACTGCGACGGCAGCATCTGCCTGTATAGCGCCAACGACAAAGTGGTCTTCACCGGCGATCTGATTTTCGAAAGAAGTGTAGGGCGCAGCGACCTGCCCACCGGCAACGGCACACTACTGCTGCAAAGCATACGCGAGAAAATCCTCCCTCTGCCCGACGACGTGAACATCCTGTCCGGCCACGGCGACGCCACCACAGTTGGGGAAGAACGGATGTACAACCCCTATATAAATACCGTTTCCTAACCTCTCTGCAAGAAAAATGAATTAAGCAAAATTAACAGTATAAACATGAGTAAAGTTCCCACGTTCTCAGAAGAGAATTTAGAAAATTTAGCCTTCCATTACAAGGCGATATTGGGCGGTCTGGGAGAAGACCCTGAACGCGAAGGATTGCTGAAGACCCCAATGCGAGTGGCCAAAGCCATGGACTTTCTGACCCACGGCTACCGACAAGACCCCAAGGCCATACTCGAAAGCGCCCTGTTCCACGAAGACTACAAACAGATCGTAGTGGTGAAGGACATCGAAATCTACTCCATGTGCGAGCATCATCTGCTGCCCTTCTTCGGAAAAGCACATATTGGCTACATCCCCAACGGCACCATCGTAGGGCTTAGCAAAATCCCGCGTGTAGTGGAATGCTTCGCGCGACGCCTGCAGCTGCAGGAACGGCTCACCTCCCAGATCAAGGACTGCCTGCAAGAAGTCCTGAATCCTCTCGGCGTGGCCGTCGTCATCGAGGCACAGCACCTCTGCATGTCCATGCGCGGCATCCAGAAACAGAACTCCGTGACCACCACCTCCGAATTCACCGGCGCATTCCTCAAGAACGAGAACACCCGTCAGGAATTCATGCACCTCATCGGCGCCGACCTCCACTAATTTTCAACTTGCATAATCCGTTAGAAAAAATATCTTTGCACCTCATAAAACAATTTGAATTATGAAAAACCAAAAAATCACAACAGCTGGCGAACTCGGCAACGCTTTAGTGGATAAAGTCGATGACTTCCTGCACCATTTCACCAGCTACGCCACTGATCTGGAGGTGGGTATTCACCCAGAAACATTTGACATCATCCTCGACAGCCCCAACAAAATTCCCGAAAACTATCGCCGGCACAACATCGCCGACTTTATCCTCACCAACGAACGCGGATTATATGAACCTGACGAGAAAGTAATCTTCCAAGTGGCGGAACACTATTTTTAGTCGAAGAAACGACGCAATTTAGGACAAACAAAAAAAATGGCTGCAAAAAAGGATAAAGAACAGGACAGCTCAACCACCAGCTATGGAACTGTGGTCGAACAAATCCGGCAGAAAAAGCTCGCACCGGTATATTTGCTGCATGGCGAGGAACCCTTTTTCATTGACCAGCTCACCAAAATGTTCGAAGAAGACATTTTGACACCGGAAGAGCGCGATTTCAACCAAGTAGTACTTTACGGAAAAGACACCACCGTGGACATGGTCGTGGCCAACGCCAAGCAATTCCCCTTCGGAAGCCCCTACCGTGTGGTCATACTTAAAGAGGCGAAAGACTTGAAAAACATCGAACTGTTAAAGCCATACGTGGACGATCCGAGCCCGCAAACCATTCTTGTAGTATGCCACAAATACGGGAAACTGAAATCTCCGGGAAGCAGAACCTTCGCCAAGCACGGCGTCGCGTTTGAGTCTATCGGCGTGAAAGACTACCAGTTGTCCGCCTGGATTCAAAATTTGGCAACACAAACGTTCAACTTCAAAATGAGTCCTACAACCGCCGAAATTTTGAGCGAACACATCGGCAATGATCTTTCCCGCATCTTCACGGAATTCCAAAAGCTGCAAGTTATACTGCCGCCCAATAGCGAAATCACCCCGGATGTTGTAGAAAAATACATCGGCATAAGCAAAGAATACAATATATTCGAACTTCAAGAAGCACTGGGAACCCGAAATATGCAGAAAGCGTATAAAATCGCACTCAATTTCACTTTGTACCAGAAGGACAATCCCCTTATACGCACCATTTCAATGCTGTTCACCTTCTACAACAAGATGATTCGCTACCACCTCGCCCCTGACAAATCCATCAACATGCAAAAAATCATCTATGGCCCAAAACTTTCAAACAACATCCTCGCCAAAAACATCGGCTACGCCAACAACCACCCTTTGCCACAACTGATGCGCATCATTTCCATCTTAAGGGACTATGACGCAAAGTCGAAAGGAGTGGAGGCCAGCAGCGACGGGGGTGAACTGCTAAAGGAAATGATTTACAAAATAACCCACGTCTGACCATTTATCATGAGAAGTCCCCGCTTTTTCACTTTTTTCCTCTCATGTCTGTTGGCGTTTGCCACCACCTTCGCGCAATCTCCGCAAAGTTATTATGCAGCTGCGGAACACCAAAGCGGCTATGCGCTGCGGAAAGCCATGCACAACATCATCAAAACCCATACTTCATTATCATACAGCAACTTATGGAATGCTTTCCAAAGCACTGACCGTCGCCCCGACAACGGAAAAGTTTGGGACATGTACTCAGACCGGCCGGGCTCAACCCCGTCTTACTATTTCACTTTCAGCAGCGACCAATGCGGCAGCTATTCCGAGGAGGGCGACTGCTACAACCGCGAACACTCCATCCCGAAAAGCTGGTTCGGCGGCAGTGTGGCACCCATGTACACCGACCTTTTCCACCTCTACCCCACCGACGGGTTTGTCAACGCCAAACGTAGCAACCTGCCCTTCGGCAAAGTGACAAACACTACCTGGACCAGCACAAACGGCAGCAAAATTGGAACATCCAACATTCCCGGCTACTCCGGCCAAGTGTTCGAACCCATCGACAGCTTCAAGGGCGACTTCGCCCGCACCTGCTTCTACATGGCTGTCTGCTACATGGACAAAAACCTCGGCGTGGAAACCCAGTCCAATTTTTCCGGTGGAAACCTCAAGCCGTGGGCGCAACAGCTGCTGCTCCAATGGGCGGCCCTTGACCCCGTGAGCCAAAAGGAAATCGACCGTAACAATGCCGTTTACCAGTTGCAACACAATCGCAATCCTTTTATCGATTTTCCCCAGTTGGCGGAAATGATCTTCGGGGCAGACACCACAACAGCCTTTGCGACCTACATTCCAAACAACGAGGTGTCCTTTTGGAACATCTTCCCCAATCCGACAAAAGACATAATCAATATTCAATTACCTGAAAACCAAAAAGATGAAGTCCAAATTGACCTTTTTGACATACTCGGAATCTTGCAGCTTTCCAAACATGAAATCATACAAAATACAACCACTTTGGACATCTCCTCTTTGCCGCAAGGCGTTTATCTGCTAAAAATAGCAACTGCAGATATTTTTCACACTTATAAAATCGTAAAACAATGAGTATCATTAAGATAACAAAGCAATTCAGTTTTGAAATGGCGCACGCGCTGCGCAATTACGACGGACTTTGCCGCAACATTCACGGCCATTCATACAAAATGGACATCACGCTCGCCGGACAACCACTCCAGGACGAATCTTCCCCTAAAAATGGAATGGTTATGGATTTTGGAGACTTGAAACGGCTTGTCAACGAGGAAATTATATCGCTTCTTGACCACGCCTTAGTGCTTAATGCTAAAACAGACCGCCAACTGATTGAAACACTGAAACAGAACTATGAAAAGATTGTCGTGGTGGATTTTCAACCAACGACAGAAAACCTGCTCGGCTTCATCGCCAAAAAAATCCAGTCAAGATTAGATTCTGCCGTGAAACTCTGCTGCGTACGGTTACGGGAAACCGACACTTCCTACGCTGAATGGTGTGCAGAATAAAGATACAATCCAAACTATACCCTATAAAAAAGGCGGATTTGAGTAGAACTTCAAATCCGCCTTTTGGCTTTTTCCGAAATCATTCTACTTCCCGTAGGCGACCTCGAACTCCTCGTAACCCTCGATGATATCACCGACCTTGATGTCGTTACAACCATCGATGTTCAAACCGCAGTCTTGACCGGCAAGGACTTCCTTGACATCGTCCTTGAAACGGCGCAAGGATCCAAGTTTACCCGTATAGATGACGATACCGTCACGAATGAGACGGATTTTGGTACTGCGCTGCAATTTACCGTCGAGAACCACACATCCTGCCACATTTCCGACTTTGGATATGTGGAAAACTTCGCGGATTTCAATGTTGCAGACCACTTTCTCGCGGATTTCAGGCGAATGCATGCCTGCGATGGCATCCTTGATTTCATTGATTGCGGTATAAATAATGGAATAGGTGCGAATATCGATTTGTTCGGCTTCGGCCATTTTGCGGGCGTTGGCAGACGGACGTACCTGGAAGGCCACGATGAGGGCGTTGGATGCCGTCGCCAACATCACATCCGTTTCGGTCACCTGACCCACAGACTTGTGGATGACGTTGACCTGCACCTGTTCAGTGCTGAGTTTCAGCAACTCGCCGGCAAGAGCCTCCACTGAGCCATCGACATCACCTTTGACGATGATATTGAGTTCCTTGAAGTCGCCGATGGCAATACGACGACCGATTTCCTCCAGCGTGACGTGCTTCTGCGTACGAAGACCCATCTCGCGGGCGAGGCGGGCGCGCTTGGTGGCGATGCTGCGGGCTTCCTGCTCGGATTCGCACACTTTGAAGGTGTCGCCGGCTTGCGGAGCGCCGTTCAAACCAAGCAGCAGTACAGGTTGAGCGGGACCAGCCGACTTCACGGGCTGGTTACGCTCGTTGAACATGGCCTTCACCTTGCCGAAGCAGCTGCCTGCGAGAATCGGAGCGCCCACAGAGAGTGTA
>Ga0247609_10005000_pt1 | contig 13104 bp, 5 predicted proteins | sample 172DNAGHGlowgp2_FD_193487 | JGI IMG/M metagenome (GOLD analysis project Ga0247609, IMG submission 193487) | Sheep rumen microbial communities from Palmerston North, Manawatu-Wanganui, New Zealand - 1728 DNA GHGlow gp2 | ecosystem: Host-associated > Mammals > Digestive system > Stomach > Rumen ...
TGAACTGGCGATGGTACTGCGGATTGTTCTGTGGCAATTCGAAGGGTTTCGAGAAATGGCCTTGACCATCGTGGTGAGCGATGAAGGGGCGGGTGAAGTTGCCATCGTCGCGGCGCGAAGAGAAGACGACCCATGAACCGTTGCTGGACCAGCAGTGCCAGCTCTCGACATCGTGGGAGTTGAGCTCCGTGATGTTACGGATGTGGGAAGGCAAAGGAGTGCGCATTCCCTGTGCTTCGCGCAAGCTGTCGGCCATCGCCTCGCGGGTGATGTTGTTGGCTTTCTCGGGCAGTATGCTTTCGGGCAGATGGTCGGCACTGTAAAAGGTGACGGGAGTGGGTTCCACAGCCTGGGTCTGAGCGAGATCCATGAGGAACAGGTCGGCATCGTTGTGCCAGATGTGGAAGACGCCGAACTGCCCTTCCGTGAACATGAGCCATCGGCCATCGGGCGAGACACGTGGCAGGGTGACGCTGCGGTTGCGGGCCACGGCATCATAGATGAGTTCGCGGGGTCCGAAGGTGCGAGTACCCTCGTCGAAGGGTTTGCGATAGAGGTTGTACTGCACCTCTTTGTAGTTCTTGATGAGTTCAAAGTCCATCTGCACCGTGTCGCGCTTTTCCCAATGGGCGCTGACATAGTAGATGTACTTGCCGTCGGGACTCCAGAAGGGGAAGCAGTCGAAGTCTGTGGTGTCGCGAGTGATGGGAGTGACAGTGTTGGCTTCGAGATCGTAGAAGATGAGGTTGGACTTGGTGTCCTGCACCTCAATCTTTTGCACGTCACGAGTGTGGAAGCTCTGACCAGTGCTATTGGTGGAATAGACAATCCACGGCTTGGAGGGATGCCACGTCGGATAGACCCCAGCGGAGATGGTGCTGTCGGTCTTGAGGTTGATCTTCTGTAGCTTGCCATCGTAGGCGATGACGGTGCCGCCCAGATACTGTCGGACGTGGAACTGGACACGGTTGGGGTTGTACCATTGGGCATGGTGGCAATTGATACATTGTCCATTCTCCTCGTCGGAGTTGATCATGTTGCCGTAGATGAGGCTCTCGTCGAAGTTTTCGAGGCAGCGTTGGTTGATGGTCAAGTCCTCGTAGGTGACATAGGAGGGTGAGATGAGACGATAGGAGATGTAGGGGTCGATGCTATCGTTCGACACCGTGATGGCGAACGGTTTGTGGCGTTGCCATTCCTTGTCGTTCTTGACAAAGACCTCAATGGAGATATTGCCGTCGGAAGATAATGCTGCAGCAATCATCTTGTGCCATCGCTTGATCCCCGGGCGTACATCCTCGCCTCCGAGCGTCCATGATTCATTGCCAGCGGTGAATCGAGTGACGAAATCGATGGCCGTGGAGTCGTGGTCGATGTGGAAATGCAGGGGTGCTATGTTCTGGGGCACGGTGACGTCGATGTAGTCGGGGTAGATGGTGGGAGGGGTGTCCACCTCGACGTATGATGAGGGTACATCGGTTGAGCAGGAGAGGAGGAGGAAGGAAAGGAGTTGCGATAAAATCGCAACATAAAAGACGGTTCTTATTTTAAGAAAAGAGGGAATCATAGGGGGATTTTAATAAATGGAGGGCATTAGGACTTAATTCGTCTTTTGGTTACGCACGAGGAAATAGAAGTAGTAGAAGGTGTTGCCGAACTGAGGATAGAAGGCAATGGCTTTCTGTTCCTCGGTCATCGGCCCGCATTGCTCATTGAACTTCATGAACCGGTCGTAGGTGTCGCGTACATTCTTGTCGAAGGGCATGTGGGAGATGTCCACCTTGTTCTCGAGATGGCCGTAGAGGTAGGCGGCCTCCTGGAAATGGAGGGGCATGTGAAGATCCGGGTGCATGGACGCAAATTTCATGAAGCGCGGCCAGAAGAGGTCGATGTCCTTCATGATGAGGGCACAGATGAGCGTCATCTCCTGGAAAAGAGGATCATCGCCATTGCCGCGGGCAAAGGTCTGGAGGAGATACATCTCGACGAGGGTGTTGTCGCCGTCCAAGCGATCGGGATAGGTCATCAAGTGGAGAATGGGCTCAAATTCCTTCATCCCCCGTTCGTCGAGGAGAGGTTTCTTCGCTGCGATGGAGGCTTCAAGCTTCTTGAGGTCAAAGGCATCGGGCGTGGCGAGGTATTTCTCGTAGCGCTCGGCCCAAGCACGGTGGAAGGTGGTTTGCTTGAGGAGATTGAGGTACTTGCGGGCCACGGACCATTCACGATTAAGGATGCTTGTACGTGCCATGAACTTCAGCGTCTCGGCCTTCCAACCGAACTCCACGCCATCTTCCATGCACCAACGGTAGCAGAAATTCTCCTTGCCGTAGTGGTAGTAGATAAGTTTGCCGCCGACCTGAGTGATGCGTACTTTCCACGGTGCGTTCTGCTGCACTGCGCCCTCGGGATAGAAGAACATCTCATTGCCGGCCCGTCCGAGGCGGAAGAGGGCGAGGTTCTTGTAGAGAACCATCTGACGGGTAGGCTTGACGGTGCTTGAGCCGTCGCGGGCTATCGTCAGTACGCGCTCCCAATCGAGCTCCTCAATGGCACGGTTCATGCCTAATTCTTTTTGGAAATTGGCATCATGATACCAAGCCTTGCTGACGCCGAAGATGGCAATGAAGAGAAGGATAATAGTGATGAGGCTCTGAAGCCAGGGGCGGAGTTTGTCCGTGGCGAATACGCCACGCACCCAACCGATGATCGCGAGGATGAGGAAGGAGAGGATGATGGCGTAGTAGGGGAGACGGTAGATGGTGAAGACCTCCTTGCCGTAGCGGAACGAGGGCATGGCGGCGACGTAGATGAAGCCGTGCTCGGTCATCTCAAAGAGCTGCTGGTAGTAGATCTGTGGGATGGCAGCGATGAGGATAAGGGCAAAAAGAGACCCACCCCCCGCCCTCCCTATAAGGGAGGGGGTGAATACTGTTGACGTTTGTTGGCTCTTGTCCACGGATGGTAACTGCTCCCTCCTTAACAGGGAAGGCGGGGGGAGAGTCCCCAGTAGCCCCGTAGCCCCCAAAGCCCATGCTCCGAAGAAGGGATAGCCGAGGATGCAGACGAGAGCCATCCATACGAGGCGGGCATAACGGGCGATGCGGATTGGAAGGTAGTCCGACAACAGGCGCTGGACGACAAGGCACAGCGTAGCAAAGAGCACGCCCACGGTGGGGACGAAGAGGTGGCCTTGTAGCTTTTGGTAGTATATCCAGTAACCCGTTTGTGTGAAGCATGCCATTAGGGCGAGGGGTACGAGTGCGGTGAGTGCTACCCACGGCCCTTTCAGCCGAAAACTCCACGCTAATAAGCCACAGATGATGAGCCAAAGACCGCAGAGGATGCCAACGCCGAGCCAAGGATAATAGAAGTACTGGGTAAGGTACGTGGCAAGCCACGAAGCAGCGCCTCCAGGATACTGCATCAGTGTTTTCCAATAAAGTCCTGTCGGCAACCATAAGTTCAGTTCCTGGGCACGCAAGAGGGTCTCGCTTTCGGAACTGATGAGCTTGAAGGCGAAGACTGCAATAATAGCGATGATGACAATAAACCATCCCCACCTCCCTTCAATCAATGAGGAGAGGCGGGATGGTTGTTTCGTTTTCGTTTGTTTCATATTACCTTTGTGGTCTTACGATATAAGTGAAGGTGTGGTCGGCGTACTTGGGAACATATTGATCCAGAGGCCATGCACCCCAGCTGTTGACGCATCCGACGCCCATTTGGAAGGCACGGAGTTGAAGGACGGTGTAGTTGCGCTCGATGAGATCGCCGCTGTGGCTCTGATGGGCATCCTTGCGGGCACCGTCGTCGAGGTCTGCAATTTCATAAGGCAGAGCGGATACTTCCATGGGTCCGCAAGCCTCGAAAGTGATGTTCGGACGATCTGCGGCTTCCATGCGCCACCAAATGACATCGCAATGGTTTCCGCTTTCCTGCGGACGCACGTATTTATCCCAATATTGTTTGCTTACCTCGCCGCCATAGATGCCAACGAAGGCGTTGTCCTTGCGGTCGCAGTAGTTCTCCACGGGTCCACGACCGATGTAGCGAACGGAGCTGTAATTCTTGTTGAGGCGCCAAGTCATGCCCATGGCCATCATCTGCGGCTTCTGTGCTGCATTCTCGTTGACGTCGAGCGCTTCGCTGACGTAGAGCTCGCCCTTCGGCGTGAGAATGTAGGTCATGGTGAGGTCGGCATCGACTCCATCGCTGTGGTACTTGACAACGACGCATTTGCCCAGGTTCTCGAGGTCGCTGCATTCCATCGACTTCTTGTTCCATCGAGCCTGCTTCCAAGCGCCGAAACGGGTTTGGAAGTTAGCTCCGTAGTCATTGTCGGTGGGCGCACGCCAGAAGCTGGGGTCTACACTTTGTCCGTCTTCAAGGACGGCTTTGCCATTGATGTCGAAATAATCGATGTTGCCAGTCCATTTGTTCCAGGTGACGGAAGTGCCGGCAGCTGAGAGGGTGAGCCATGCCTTGGCTTCATCCTTGGCAACGGTTGCGGACGAACCGCCGGCAACACTCTGAGCTGCGGGAGCTGGGGCGAGAATATCTTCGGCCTTGGGGAAAGTGTATGGCTTCAACTCGAACTGTGCTTTGGCGATGACGTCGCCACGCTTCAGAAGACCACGGTCAGCCTTCAGGCGGAACTGCACATTGACGGCAGCCCATTGGCTATTGGCCACAGCATTTTTCAGATAAGAGGTCGTTTCAGAGGGGATGTTGAAGTGCTGTCGCTGCTGGGGAGCCAAGTTAAGAGGATAGCGCAGGGTATGCGTCTCCTCGTTCATGCGTGTGCCGTCGTAAGTGAGGATGGTGCCGACAACTTCGACGTCGTCCAGGTTGCGGAAGAAGTACTCGTTGTAGAGATCAACCTCGCCGTCGAGCAGCGTCTTGCCTTCGGGTACGGTAGCCCAGATATCCTGATAGTAGTACTGAACCTCATAAGCATGAGGATGAGGGGTGCGGTCGGCAGCGATGACGCCATTGCAGTTGAAGTTGTGGTCGGTGGCCGGATAGCGTCCGAAGTCTCCTCCGTAGGCCATGATTTCCTTACCCGTCACCTTGCTCTTGGCACGCATGCCTTGATCGACGAAGTCCCAGATGAAACCGCCTTGGTATTTGGGATATTTGCGTATGATGCGCCAATACTCGTTGAAACCGCCCATGGAGTTACCCATAGCATGAGCATATTCGCACTGGATGAGCGGACGGGGATTGTCGCCCTGAGCATATTTCTCGCAAGCCTCGTAGCCGTAGTACATCGGGCAGAAGATGTCGGTCTTGCCGTTCTGGTGAGCCTGTTCGTACTGCACGGGACGTGACGTGTCGATGGCCTTGACGGCATCGTAGGCGTCCTCGAAGTTCTTGCCGTAGCCGGCTTCGTTGCCGAGGCTCCAGAAGATGACCGAGGGATGATTCTTCTGCACTTGTACGTTGTGCTGGTTGCGCTCGACGTGAGCCTTATGGTAGATGGGATTCTTGGCGAGGGTGCGGTCGCCGTAGCCCATGCCGTGGCTCTCGATGTTCGTTTCGGCAACGACATAGAGGCATATTGGTCGCAGAGGTCATACCAACGTGGGTCGTCACTGTAGTGGCACGTACGTACAGCATTCATGTTCAACTGCTTCATCACCTTGATGTCTTCAATCATACGCTCCACGCTGACGATGTAGCCGTGGTCGGGATCGAGCTCGTGGCGGTCGGCGCCCTTGATGAGGATGGGCTGTCCGTTGACGAGCACTTGACCGTTCTTGATTTCAATGCTGCGGAAACCGACGGACTGAGGGATGACTTCGATGATGTTGCCCTTCTTGTCCTTGAGGGTGATGGTGAGTGCGTAGAGGTTCGGGAGTTCGGCGCTCCATGCTTTGACGGAGGGGATGGTGAGGGATGCGGTGGCGGTGCCACCGCCTACGCTAATCGAGGTGCTGCCGGCGGGCTGTCCGGAGGGGGAGGTGAGGGCGACCTCGACGATGTAGCCCTTGGCGGCGGGAGCTGTGATGTCCACCTTCAATTCGCCGTCCCTGTAGTTGTTGATGAGGTTCTGATGGACGAAGATGTCCTTGATGTGTGCTTTGGGGCGTGCATAGAGATAGACCTCGCGAGCGATGCCTGTGAAGCGCCAGAAGTCCTGATCCTCGAGATAGGAGCCGTCGCACCAACGCATGACGCGCATAGCGATGAGGTTTTCCTTGCCGGGAACGAGGTATTTGGTCAGGTTGAACTCAGCCTCCATCTTGGAGTCCTCGCTATAGCCTACGTACTTGCCATTGACCCACACCTCGAGGTTGGAGGTGGCAGAACCGACGTGGAAGTAGATGTCCTGTCCCTTCCAAGTGGATGGGATGGTGACGAGCTTGCGGTAAGAACCCGTGTAGTTGTTGCGCTCCTCGACATAGGGTGGGTTGGAGTCGAACTGCGTGTCCCAGGAATAGCCGACGTTCTTGTAGATCTTGTCGCCATAGCCTTCGAACTCAAAGAGTCCGGGCACGGGGAAGTCCACCCATTGTGAGTCATCGTACTTCAGCGTGAAGAAGTCGGCGGGTGCGTCGTTGTGGTTGAGGTCGAAGCGGAAACGCCATTTGCCTTCAAGAGAGAAATAGCGGTCGCTGGCTCCTTTGTTGCCCTTGGCCGCTTTGTCAGCGGTTTCGTAGGCAAAGAATGAGGCGCGGGGCGCTTCGGTGTTGACACGCGTGATGTTTGGGTTCAGCCATGCCTCTTTCTGGTTCTGAGCATGGAGGGTCAGCTGCGACATAGTCGCAACGAACAGGACGAGAAATACTCTTTTCATTGTCTTCTTTTTGGTTTAGTTAGTTGCAATTTGTGTGCGAAGATACACAAAAATGTCTTTCAAGCCAAACTTTAAGGCAAAAAAGTGCATATATAAAGAAATCGACTGTTTGACGCGGGTCAAACAGTCGATTCATATAGGCGAGAATCCAATCTCTCTTGGCTGATTTCCTTGTGTCGCATAGGTGACCTTTGAAAGTCGCTTAGTTGACCTTTGAAAGTCCCTTAGTTGACTTCTCAGAGCCTCCTAACTGCTCTCGTCGAAGCACCTTGGTGTTTCGTTTGGAACACCAAGGTGTTCTGTCTGGAAGACCTTGGTGTTGCGCTTGGAACACCAAGGTCTTCGATCAGTCCGTCACTATGGGAGCTTGAAATACCAGTTGCTTTGGTTCAGCAGGTGAGAATAGAGTGCTCCGTCGGGCGTGCCTTTGCGTTCAGACACACGCTTGGCAAATCGTTCAACGCCCTTGGTGCCTCCGAGGAAGCGGCTGTAGCAGAGGAGATCGAAGAAGCGGTTGCCTTCGAAAGCCGTCTCCAATGCCATCTCATCGATGATGAGGTCAGCAATGGCCACCTGCACCTTGCGCAAGTTCGCGGGATCGTAGATTTCGTCGATGGTCAGGTCTTCTTCCTGTCCTTCGTAGAGCTTGAGCATCTTGTTGATCTGGTCCACGTAGTTGTAGGTCGTTTCACGATCGTCCAGCTTCAGGATGCCGCAGCCGCGCTGGTGAATACCCATTGAGACAGCACCATAGTTGGAGGAGCTGTTGTCGGTACGGTCGAATCGGTATTCCGTGATACCATAGCGATAGCGGAGGTTGTTGTTACCCGTTGAGCCGCGGAGATAAACGGAATTGAAGTCCAAGAACTTGTATCCCTTTGCATTGTCCATTTCACGACGGCTGATGTAGTTGCAAATGACGGATCCGCCGTACGTCTCGGCGTCGGCTAGCTTAATGCCATTGTATTCGGGCACAGGATTGTCTCCTTGAAGGATGTACGGCGAGCGTTCCACCACCTCGAAAGCGATGTGAGCCTTGAGGTATGCGGTAGAATCCTGACGTGTCGTGAGCGTGTCCAAGCCTGCAGTGAGGTTCTCAGCCTGGATGAGTTCTTCCACAGTGTTGTAGAATACCTCAGGTTCAGCTAACGAATCCACCTTCGTCGGCTCATAGTACTTGTAGGAAATAGGTGCATAGTCTTCCTCGTCGGAGGGAACCCATTCTTCCGTGCCTACGAGGCCGTGGCGCAGGATAGCGAAGGCATAGCCCGGGAATCCGGCACCATTGAGTGCTTCGGCAAAGCGGAGCCAGATGCTGGCCTTACGATAGATGATGGGATAGGTCGTTGAGAAGCCACCTCCCATGTTCTGCTTCATGACGAAGTTGACTTGTTCCTGAGCGCCTTTATCGTAGTCCGTGAAGTTGTCCGTGGACATCTCATAGCGTGCATCACCGGCTCCTTGGAGGACGGTGCAGTGAATGTTACCCTGTGACGTGCCGATGTAGCCTTCGTAGTTCTGCGACTTGTTCAGGAATTTATAGGCTTTCGATGCATCCAGTTGATGCTCGTAATTGCGCTCCAGATAGACGCTGGAAGACATGACGGAGTCGGCAGACGACGTGTTCACCTTCAACGTGGTGTCAAAGCCAAAGAGCTCGTTGATACCGCGGAGTACGACGCCCCATAGTTTGTTGGTGTTACTGGGGATGATCGTGACCGTTTCGGTGCCATATCCCGTCTTGGCGTTCTCGCGGAAGATGCTAGTCCAACCTGACACGAGGTCGTTGTGGTACTGTTCCGTCATTTGGTTCTTGCTCATGCCGCCGTATAACTGATTAGGCTGCAATGGGCCGCCCTTGTCAGAATTGAGGAAGCTAAAGTAGTATTGAGCAGCCGTCTGATAGTCGGTTTCGGAACCTTCGCCCTGTGCGCGCAGGAGATAGATGTCTCCGAGGACGAGGTCCTGCGGGAACACACACTGCGAGGCATAGGCGATGCGGCTGGTGCGTCCGTAGTAGCCGTAGTCGATGTAAGGCACGACGCGATCCCAGTCCTCACGGAGCATCGAGGGAATGTAGCGCACTTCAATCACCTTCTGAACCACATCACTGCTTGCCAGCGTGTTAGCGTCAACGAACTGTTCAGCCTTGTGGAAGTCTTCGATGTCGGCTGTTGAGAGCATCGGCTGTTCGAAGTAGGGCACTTTCCCGTAAGTCAGCACCAGCTGGAGGTAAGCCCATGCTCGGATGGTAGCCACCTGTGCATACTCCTTGAGCATCAATGACTCGTTGAGTCCTGAAACTGCCGATGTGTCACAACGGTAGATGTAGGCGTTGCAGGAGTTGATGATTTTGTAGTAGTCGGCAGCTTTGAGGAAGCGGTTGGAACCGTCTCCAGTGTTGCCTTCCATTCCGAATTTGAGGATAGCGTCGATGGAATCGCTGACGTACTGCGTGCCTTCGATCATGTCGCCACGGCATTCTCCGAGGACGACATATCGTTCAGCGATGTTCTGCAGACTCTTCAGTATTCCCCAGTAGCTGTAAAGGGTGTCTTGGGCAATCTCGTCGATTTCAACGTGGCGATCCATATCACCCGTCAGCATGTCCTCGCAGGACGAGAACGTGAATCCCAGAGTCAACGCGAGGAGAAGAGATACAATGATATTCTTTTTCATCATGATGTCGTATTAGAGGTTGATGGATACACCCAGATTGAAGCTGCGTCCCGGTGAGAGTAATCCCGTGTCGATGCCCTGGTAAAGGACACTGTTGCGCGAACTGCTCTCCGGATCTATGCCCAGATAACGGGTGACGGTGAATAGGTTGTTGGCTTCGCCCCATACGCGGAGTCCTTGCAGCCATTCATTCTGCACGGGCACGATGTAGGTGAGGCGTACGTTCTTGAGCTTGAGGTAGCTGCCGTCGTCAATCCAGCGGTCAGACATGCGCTCGTTGTTGCGCCAGTCGTCGCCGTCGATGTAACAGACCTTGGGGATGTCAGTGCGCTGTCCCTCATAGGTCCAGCGGTTCTGCATCGCTGTTGTCTGGTTGTACGTCGTGTTGCCGCCTTCGAGGATGGAACGCTGGTAGTTGTACACGTCGTTTCCAAGCGAGTACTTGAAGTTGACGTCGAGTCGCAGGTTCTTCCACGTGAAGTTGGTGAAGATGTTACCGTAGATGTCGGGGTTGGGGTTGCCGATGGCCACCTTGTCGTTGTCATCGATGACACCGTCGCCATTCTGATCTACGAAGCGAACGTCACCGGCCTGGAAGTTGTTGTAAGGATTCTCCTTGATGCCGGTTGGATACTTGAGATATCCCATCTTACCTGCTGTGCTGGCTTCAGCATCGCTGGCGAGGACGCCCTTGGTCTGCCATCCGAAGAAAGTGCCTGCAGCGTAGCCCACGGCCGTGAGGACATTGTCCTTGCCGTAGATGCTGTTGGTGTGTCCGCGGATAACACGGTAGCCTTGGTTGATGGCATCGCTCGACGGTAATTGGGTGATCTCGTTCTTGTAGTGTCCGAGTGTAGCACCCAGCTCCCACTTGATGTTTTTGCTGTTGACAAGAGCGACAGCCGCGCGGAAGTCAACACCGATGTTCTTGAGCTGACCGTCGTTGGTCCAGTACTGTCCGAGACCGGAGAGGTAGTCGAGGTCCTTCATCGTCAGCAGATTGTCGGTCTTGCTGTAGTAGAAGTCCACGCCCGCGTTGAGGCGGTTCTTGAAGAATGAACCTTCGAGACCAGCGTTGAAGCGCGTTGTGGTTTCCCACTGGATGCTGGTGTTCTCCATATTCTTCAGCACGAGACCTACGGTGTTTTCACTGACCTGCTGGCTCTCCCAATAGGTGCGTGCGGCATAGTAGTCGATACCGTCGTTACCGCTCTGGTCGATGCCGGCCGTGAGTTTCAGGTAGTTGACGGCATTGCCTGTCTTGAGCCATTTCTCGTTGCTGATGACCCATCCGAGCTGCAGGCTTGGGAAGATACCCCAGCTGACTCCTGCCAGATGCAAACCGTCCTTCGTGTGCTTACCAAAACGGCTGCTGGCCTGACTGGATACCGTGAACTGTGCGAAGTACTTGTTCTGGTAGTTGTAGTCAGCATTGAGATAATAGGTCATGTCGATCCAGTTGTCCTTGGTACCTCCATAGTTCACGTATTGCATGTTCTTGGAGATGTTGGGCAGCTTATCGTTTTCATTGTTGTAACCGCGCATGTAGGAGTAGCTGTAGCTGTAGTTGTTGTAGCGCCAGCCGCCGAACACGTCGATGGTGTGAGCTCCGTAGTTGTTGGCCCATTCAATGCGGAAGTCATTGTTGATGGTACTTTCCTTCGTGAACTGTGACTTGAGCACAGAGCTGATCTCACCGAGGTCTTCGAGGAAGTACATCGTGGCACCGTTGATGGGGAGGAAGTACTTCTCGTTGTTGCGGTTGAGGGTGTAGTTGAAGCGGTCGCTGATGGAGAACTGCTTTGTGATCTGGTACTTCGGGGAGAAGTTGATGCTGATCTGAGTGAGCTCAGCGTAGTTCTTGTTCTTTCCCTTACCGTTCTCGATGATCCAATACGGATTGCGAAGGCATTCATTGATGTCGTAGTCCAGTCCATGGGGGAAGCAGAAGGGGTTCTGAATCCAGCGTCCCACGCCGTTGGTGGAGGCGTATTTACCTGCATAGTCGTGCGAGAGTTCCAGCTTGCCCGTCTTCTCGTCGTGATAATAGGCATAGGGCGAGAGGAAGGAAGCCTGAATCAAGCCGAGGACATTGGTAGAACCGATGTTCTGCATGTCGTAGTTCTCGCTCCATCCGTTGTCCAGGACATTGTAGCTCGTCTGGTTGTAGGCGATGTCGAGACCGGCCTTCAGCTTCTCGAAGACGCTGATGTCGGTGTTGAAACGGAGGTTCAGGCGGCTGAAGTCATTGCCTTTGAGCGTTGATTGTCCAGAGGTGTAGCCCAGTGAGAGGTCGTACATACCTACGTCGTCACCACCTTCGACACTGACCTTGTAGTTCTGCGTGAAGGCTGTCCTGTACATATCCTTCTGCCAGTCGGTGTTGTTGTGGAATACGCTGCGGTAGTAGTTGCTGCTCTCGGGTGCTTCGTTGAGGAACGCATATTGGCTGAGGTTGCCCGAGGTGGACTCACGTACGTCCTTCACGGTTCCGGCCAGTTCGCTGAGGTAGTTGCGATAGGCGTTGCCGTCCATCATGGTCAGGCGCGAGGGAGCAAGTTCCACGCCGCCGTAGATGCGGACATTGATCTTCGTGGCTTGGCTGTGACCGCGCTTGGTGTTGATGATGATGACACCGTTGGCACCTTTAGCGCCGTAGAGAGCCGTACCGTTCTTGAGCACCTGAATGCTCTCCACATTCTCGGGATCGAGACCTGCAAGGATATTGTTGTAGTAACCTTCGTGGAGGCTTGTGCGCTCTTCTTCGAGGTCAACCATATTGCCGTCGATGATGAACAGCGGCTGTGCAGAAGCATTGATGGAGTTGATACCGCGGATGGTTAAGAAAGCTCCTTGCCCGGGATGTGCTGCACGGCTGGTGGAGTGGATGTCCCCTGCGAGCAGGTTCTGCATATCCGTTTCCACGCTGATGGAGCTTGTCTCATTGAGCATGATCTTCTTCTGTGCGGTGATTGTAGTGCCGTCGGTGTAGAACCCATGGAACTGTGCGCTCATCATTTGTGCATCCTGTCCGGTCTCTCCCTTGATGGGCATCTGCAGGAGGTTGTAGTCAGGTGCTTCAATGATCAGTGCGTGGCAGAAGACGGGCACCTCGAATTTATAGGTACCGTCCTCGTCGGTCAGCGTAGAGAAACGCGGCAACTGCAGTGCCTGAATGCGTACGCCTCCCATGGGCTTTCCTGTGGCTGCGTCGGTGATAGTACCAGCAACCGATTTCATTTCATATTGCTTTACCGGCTTCTTGGCAATGCGTCGTTTTGCCAACGCGATGCTGTCGGCTTCGGCAATGCCTTCTTCGTCTACCACATCCTGTGCCATGACAGGTGCATAAGCCCCTGACACGATGAACAGGCAGAGCGCAAGACGGAATGCCTTGTGAATATTTGATGGATTGAATCTCTTACTCATGATTTCCAATATTTTAGGATTCATTCTTATTCTTCTTTCGCTCTGAGAATTACCTTGTCAATGGAGAAGGTTGTCTGATAACCCTCTCTTCTTGCTGCCGCATTGATGGTCTGTGACTTGATGATCATGGTGGGGTAGCACTTCGACAAGTTACGGTACGAGTAGGGGAATGTGATGCTTCCGACGAAGATGGTGTC
>Ga0247609_10005001_pt1 | contig 13103 bp, 12 predicted proteins | sample 172DNAGHGlowgp2_FD_193487 | JGI IMG/M metagenome (GOLD analysis project Ga0247609, IMG submission 193487) | Sheep rumen microbial communities from Palmerston North, Manawatu-Wanganui, New Zealand - 1728 DNA GHGlow gp2 | ecosystem: Host-associated > Mammals > Digestive system > Stomach > Rumen ...
TGAAAGCGGACTTAACGCGCCCTGCTTAAACTCAACGTCATCGGGCAAGCGAACGGGCAAATCTTCTTCCGGAACGAGAACTTCGCCGCATTTGTCGCAGTAGATGACGGGAATAGGTGCGCCCCAATACCTTTGACGACTTATCAGCCAATCGCGCAGACGGTAATTAACTTTGCGTGTGCCGAAGCCTTGACGCTCCGCCTCGTCCATAATCGCCTTAAAGCCTTCGTTAAAATCCATGCCCGTAAACTTGCCGGAATTGATCATAACGCCTTCGTGTTCAGTATAAGCCGCGTCCATTTCCTCAAGCTTCAAAACTTTATCTTTAGGTTGAAGCGTTAAGATAATATCAAGCCCGTATTTTTTAGCAAACATCCAATCGCGTTGGTCGCCCGAAGGCACGCCCATAACCGCGCCCGTGCCGTATTCAAACACGACGTAATTGGTTATCCAAATTTGAACCTTGCGACCGTTGAAAGGATTTATACAGTAAACGCCGGTGAAAATTCCTTCCTTTTCCGACTCTGAACTCGTGCGCTCAATGTCGCTTTGACTGCGGGCGCGTTCGCAGAATTTTTTAAGCTCGTCAGCTTTATCAGAGACCGCGCAGATTTTTTCAACTAGCGGGTGTTCAGGAGCCAGCGCAAGAAAAGTTATGCCAAACGACGTATCGGGGCGCGTGGTGTAGACAGAAATTTTTTCGTTGAGCGCGGGAACGTCCAAGTAAAGTTCTAAACCCTCGCTGCGCCCAATCCAATTTTCCTGCATAACCTTAACGCGATTAGGCCAGCCCGTCAGCTTATCCAAATCTTTTAAAAGTTCGTCAGCGTAAGCCGTGATTTTGAAGAACCACTGCGCCAAATTCTTTTTGTGAACTTCGGAATCGCAACGCCAACATTTTCCTTCAATAACCTGTTCATTGGCAAGAACCGTGCCGCAGGTGTCGCACCAGTTGACGGACGCTTCTTTTTTGTAGGCAAGCCCGCGCTTATAAAAAAGTTCAAACAACCACTGCGTCCAACGATAATAATCCTCGCGGCAAGTCTCGACCTCGCGTTCCCAATCGTAAGCAAGCCCCATTGCTTTTTGTTGCGCCGTCATATTTTTTATATTGGCAAAAGTCCAATCGCCAGGCTTAACGCCGTGCGCAATGGCGGCGTTTTCGGCGGGCATACCGAAGGCGTCAAAGCCCATTGGATGCAGGACGTTATAACCCGCCATCATGCGATAACGCGCCACCACGTCGCCGATTGAATAATTGCGAACGTGCCCCATATGCAAATTACCCGAAGGATACGGGAACATTTCCAGCGCGTAATATTTCGGGCGCGATGAATCTTCAACCGTCCGATAATATTCGGGCGCGTCCCAAACCTTTTGCCATTTCTTTTCAATTTCCTGCGGATTGTATTTCTCCATAATTTTTTCTAACATCTCCTTAAGCGATCAGTTTCAGCCTTTAGCTTATCTGCCGCAACCATAGCGTCCGCAATATTCGCCGTCGTAAGAATCACAATCCGAAGCGCAGTAATAATTTCCTCCGCAACAGCATTCGCCCGAACTCGGCGCGATAAATCCGAAAAGCATTAACGCCAACAACGCGCCCGATAAAAATTTTTTCATAATAACTCCTCCTTAATGATTGTGTTTTTTCTGATACCACCACGCCCAACCGATTAGGACAATGGCAAAAATCACGACGACGATTATACGCGTCATGTCTTCTTCCTGCAAGATTGCATCATGCCCGATTATCGCCTCAATACCTGTTGACGGAAATTTTCCGACCAGCGACGCCAAAAAATAATCGCGTAAACTCATTGAACTCAACGCGCCCGCCGCGTTCAAAATTCCACTCGGCACATAGGGAACCATTCGCGCTATCAACATTATCGTAAAGCCATTTTTTGAGCTGTATTTGTCGACCGAACGAAGCCGCTTGCTTTTCTGGATAATTTTCTTTGCACTGTCGCGGAAGAAAAATCTTAGCAACTGAAAACTTATCGTCACGCCAACGGTTTCAGCTAAGACTGATAAAATTATTCCTGGTACAATCCCGAAAATCAAAGTGTTCGCTGTGGAAAAAATTATTGCGGGCGGGAAGCCTATCGCATTGACAAAAAGCGTAAGCAAAAACGCGAACACCACCGCCAACGAGCCGTAACTTTGTATATATATCGCCGTCTCGACGATGTCGCCGCGTGATAAAAGCGCGAAAACTTCGGGCAAAAATTCCGGCGCAATTAAATGTATTCCCCCGAACAGCGCGACGATTAAAAAAGCGGCGGCGATTTTTACTCTAAACATAATCTTTTTCTCCTTAAAAAAACTTGTTGCCATTATAACACGTTCGGCAAAAATTTTTTACAGCGGAGAAATTTTTTGTTATCATGTGGAAAAAATTTTTGGAGTTGAGTTAATGAATTGCGGTTTAATAATCCCGACGCTCAACGCCGGCTTTCAGTTCAAAAAATTACTCGAACAGCTCGCCGCGCAAACTTTATCGGCAAAAAAAATAATCGTCGACTCCCAATCAACGGACGGCACAGCGGAACTTGCCAAAAGTTTTGGATTGGAAGTCTTGACGATACAGCGGAAAAATTTCAATCACGGCGCGACGCGACAATTTGCCTTAGAAAAAATTTTGCCGCTGGACGTGGTAATTTTTTTAACGCAAGATGTTTTGCTCCGCGACGATGAATCGCTTGCAAAGTTAGTAAAAATTTTCGGCGAAAATAAATCAGTCGGCTTGTCTTACGGTCGACAACTGCCGCACGCGAACGCCACCAACGAAGCAAAATTTTTGCGCACCTTCAACTATCCGCCCAAAAGTCAACTGCGTTCCTTCGACGACAGAAAAATTTTCGGGCTGAAAACGGCTTTTGCGTCGAATTCTTTTGCGGCTTATCGCGTCGCGGCTCTGCAAAATGTCGGCGGCTTCCCGTCAAATGTTCCGCTCTGTGAAGATATGTACGTTGCGGCTAAAATGTTGATGAGCGGCTGGAAAATTTATTATGCGGCGGACGCGCAAGTTTATCACTCGCACAACTACACCGCCGCGCAGGAGTTTAGGCGTTATGTTCAGATTGGAAAATTTCATGCTCAAGAAAATTGGATTCGGGAAAATTTTGGTTCGGCGGAAGGCGCAGGCAAAAAATTTGTCTTGATGAAACTTTCCGCATTAGCTAAAGAAAATCCTTTGGAATGTGTCGGCGCGATTTTCAGAGACGCGGCGAAATTTTTCGGCTACCGACTCGGAAGATTAGGGAAGTAGGTTAGTAGGGAAATAGGGAAGTAGTTAAAAAAATCCTCTTGCGAATGTCGCTTGAGGATTTTTTTTAATCGATAGAAATAATTTCGTAGTCGAGCGTGCCCATTTCGTGTTCAGCCATTGCGCTAAGTTGCCGCAACCCGCTACGACTTTCAATACGTTCAATCAAACTGTTCTTGCGCTCGTCTCCAAAATTATAAATCATATCAACCGAAGCCTTATCAACGGCTAGAATATCTGTTGAAGCTAAAATTCCCAAATCGGGCATTTCGGGCGCGGCGGCTCCTCTTCCCGTGCAGTCGCAATCAACGCTAAGCCGGTGCAGGACATTTATATAAACAATTTGCTTGCCGAAATAATCGCAAATCGCCTTGCCGCTGTCCGCTAAATATTCCATGAGCTTTTCTCCCATAATCCATTCTCCGTTATGGGTGATACCGTGAACTTGCCGCTTGCCCTCTTTACCGCTTGCGAAACCTATCGCAATATTTTTTAGACTGCCGCCGAAGCCGCCCATTGAATGCCCTTTAAAATGCGTCAAAACAACAATCGAATCGTAATTTGTTAAGTGCGAACCCATTGCAACCTCATCTAAGTGAAATCCTTTATTAACGGGCAAATTTATATCGCCTTCCTCGTCGAGAATATCAACGGGGCAAAAAGTCCAGCCGTTGGTCTCCAAAACTTTTCTGTGCCGCTTAGTTGTCGAACGCGCTCCGTCGTAAAGGGTATTCGTCTCAATAATCTTTGAGTTCGGGATTTGCTCTTGAAAGGGCTTAACCATTTCTGCAGGAATGATATTAGGAGCGTACGGCTCGCCCGTGTGAAGTTTGATTCCAACCTTGCCGACGATATTTGAATTGATTTGCTGATAAATTTTAATCAAGTGTTCGGCGTCGATATTCTCGGTGAAATAAACTTTAGCTTTTTGTTCAAGTGGAAGTTTATCCGCCTCTGCAATGTTTTTATTTCCTGCAGTCTTATCTGAACAGCCTGACCAAGCATTAGTTAATCCGACAAGTCCGGCAATGCCCGCAAGCTTTACAAAATTTCTGCGCGTGAGATTCATTGTCACCGCCTCCAAAAAAACTTCGGAGTCATTATAAAATATTGAGTGAACTGCAGGCAAGCAACCATTTAAAAAATTTTTACACGCCAAACATGACGGTTTCAAAATGAAGTCCGCAACAACGCAAATAATATCGCTCGTTTTCCACAAGCACGCGGTCGGGAAAATCTTTGTCCAAAAATAAATTATTCGGCAACTCAACCGGCTCGCGAAAATATAAATAACTGCCGCCCTTCATCAAAGTTAGGCGGTGTTGGCTGTTTATGTGATGTCCCGCCTCTTTCAAAATCTGGTAGGGATAAAGTTCAGCAAGGCATTGCATTAACGCAACGTAACGATTTTTTTCATTGGCAAAAGGTCCATAGCGTTCGCCTTCCAACACAAAGAATAAACTTCCGAAAACTTGCGGCTCAATCCTTCCCGATTTTCCTGCGTGCGGCAGGACAAGCTTTGAATTTTTCTGTGAATAAATTTCCATTGCGTCAAGAGCCGCTAACATTTCTTCTATCGTCTGGTTTAAGTGCAAGACGGGCTTTTGATTTTTGATTTTCTTTGGCGGCGGGGAATTAAATTCTTGCCGATAAAGTGGCTCATAAACTTCGACTTGCATTTTGATATTGCGAATGCCAGCGCGGTTGAATATGATTTTAATCGCCTTGAGAATCTGCGCGGGCGTGCGTTGAGTTTCCAGGTAAATTATCGGAGCGATTTTAATCGGTTGCGCCATATCGATTGTATTGGTTCGCAAAAAAAGTGTGCGCGTGGGGTCGGTACTGCAAAGGCTGTTGACCGTGTCGGGAAATTCCGTATAAAGGCATTTGACAGCGATAAAAAATAATTCTTGCCAATCGCGAACTGGAGCACGTTCACCCAGATAAATCAACGCGGCGGGCATTTCGTTTTCCTTTATCTCTTGTGACTTCGCTGCCAAGTCAATTATTCTTGTCGGCAAAAGTCTCACTCCTTTTCAATTTTTATTCAGAATCATTATAGACAATCGCCCGCCGAATTGCAAATAAAAAAACCCTTTGCTTTTTATCAAAGGGCACAAATTTAAAACTTAAAATTTGTAAAGATGCAAGGTGCTGTTGAGAAGTTCAATAGAAAAATTTCCTTCCTCGAAAAGCAGAATATTTAACGCCATATTGTATTGACCAATCGACCACATTTTACGAATCGGAATATAAAGAGCCGCGCAGAGGATAAGACGAATCGCCGCGCCATGACTGACGACGATAATATTTTTGCCTTCGTTATCGGCAATTATCTCGTCGAAAGCGTTCATAATTCGCGCTTGACTTTGCAGAAAAGTTTCACCGCCGGGCGGCTGAACTTTATCGGGCTTAGTAAAAAATTTTTCAAAGCCCAAAGAATTTTCCTTAGCAAGATCGCTTAAAAATCTGCCTTCCCAGTCGCCAAAACTCGTCTCACGCAAGCCACGTTCCTTTATCACTTGCAAGCCGAATTTCTCCGCCAAAATTTCCGCCGTCGTCATCGCCCGCGATAAATCGCTTGAGTAAATCGCGTCAACCGCGCTAAAGGGCGCGTGTTCTGCTAGCAATCGCGCTTGCTCAATTCCTTCGGGCAACAATTTTATATCTGAGCTTCCCTGCAATTTTCCTATCGCATTCCATTCGGTTTCGCCGTGTCGAATTAGAAATATTTTCGTCAATTTCCTCGCCTCCTTTACCTTTTTAAAGATAGCAAATATTTTTTTGAAATGCAAGTTTAGGTAAATGAATAGTGAAAATAAATTGGCAGTGTGGTATTATAGGCGCGTTATTTTTTTAATTCGTACAGGAGAAAATTTCATGAGCGTAATAGAGAAAATAAAAAACAAAACGAGCGGCTTTGAAATTTCCACAAAGATAACTTTAGGATATGCGGCTTGTTTTATCGCGTTGCTGGTTCTAATCAATGCGGCGATGTGGGTTGGAGTTATGACCGCGCTTTATCGTCCCGCTGAAAATACGATTCTTTACAGCATGAATCAGATTGAAAAAGTCTTTGAGGAGCTGGAAGAGAATTACGAAAGTTTCAATCCAAATGCCTTTCGCGGGGCTTTGGTGGCGGGCGTGGTTTTGCGTGTCGCCGATGAGCAGGGGATTGTTTTTATCGATACTGATAAAAAATATCCGTCGATTGAAAGATTTTACGAAAATATTTTGAACGCCCCGCCAATTTACGTTGACAATGAATTTGAGATTGCGCAAATTGGTTCTGCGTTAATTTATTGCAAGAAAATGAATTATACGCACGACGGGCAAACTGTTACGCTGTATTTTTTCCGAACGATAACATCTGAGCTAATACTCTTTGAAAGGCTGGAAAAATTTTTGTTTGTGCTAGACCTTTTCGGGATAATCGGCGCGCTTTTGTTTGGCAAAATCCTAAGCAGTCGAATCTTGCGCCCAATAAAAACGATGAATGAACTTGCGCGGGAAATTGCTTTTGAGAAAATGAGCGGGCGAATCCCCGTTAGCACAGCTGACGACGAACTCAGCGAACTGGCTAAAACTCTTAACAAAATGCTTGACAGGTTGCAGGGCGGCATAAACAAACAGCAAAAATTTGTTTCCGACGCCTCGCACGAACTTAGAACGCCCGCCGCCGTCATTAAAGGTTACATTGAATTTATTGAGCATTACGGCACGGAGGATAAGGAACTTTTAGAAGAAAATCTTAAAATGATTGGCTCGGAGGCGCAAAATATGCAGGCGTTGCTAGAAAATCTGCTGTTCATTTCGCGCACCGACCAAAATCGGCAGAAGCTCCACAAAAAAATTTTGGATTTAGATGACATTGTTGGCGACGTTATGCAGAAAATGAAAGTCGCGATTAAGACGCACAAGGTCGAATTGCTTAAAAATGCTCCCGCAAAAATTTTTGGCGACGAGACGACGATTAGACAGATGATGAGAATTTTTTTAGACAACGCGGTTAAATACACGCCCGCCGGCGGCAGTATCAAAGTTGCCTCGACGATTGCGGGCGATAAAGTTTTGCTTAGTATTTCGGATTCGGGGATTGGCATTGCGCCGGAAAATGTAGATAAAATTTTTGATAGATTTTTCCGCGTTGATACGGAAGATTTGGTAAGTGAGGCGAACGGTAGCGGGTTGGGCTTGTCTATCGCCAAGTGGATTGCCGACGCGCACGGGATAAAAATTTCTGTGGCAAGCGAACTCGGCAAGGGCACAACGTTTACTTTGGAAATTCCAATTACTCACTGATTTTTTCCAACAACCCGACAATAAATTTGACATGCGGCGCGACCGTTTCCAAATGTAAGCGTTCGTTAGGGCTGTGAATGTTTTCGTTCGTTGTGCCGATTGAAATTATATCGAGCGCGGGATTTTTCTTCATAAAAAAGCTCGTTTCTAATCCGGCGTGAATTTCTTTGACTTTGGGCGCGTAGCCATTTTGCGCCGTGAAAATTTCTTCGGCGAATTTTAAAAGTTTGCTGTTCGGGTTTAAGTTCCAAGCGGGCGTTTGAGAGAAAAATTTATATTCAAACGAACAAAGCCGCGCCACTTGCCCGAAGCCCTCAATAAATTCTTCAATAAGCTCATCGGCATTAGCTCGCGGCAAAATTTTTAGCTCGACAATGTTATCGTCCATGCGAATGACGCCAAGATTAGCAGAGGCTAAAACTTGCGCGGGGTTTTCGGGCGACATGTGATAAACGCCGTTATGAATCAGCGTTATAACATTTGACAGGCAATCAAAATCTTTGACGTGCAAAACTTTATCGGGGCGTTTGATAGTTTTCACTTCGATTTTTAAATTTGGTTCGGTCGAGGAGTAAATTTTCTTTAGCTTGCGCTCCATATCCGCGCAGATTTCTTGAACGACATCAATTTTTAAATCCGTAGCAAAAGCAAATTCCGCGTTGTCGGGAATGACGTTAAAAGCCCTGCCGCCTTTTAAACTGGACAAGCGAATTTTCCCGCGCAACATTATCTGCCGCATAATTCCGCCAACAACTTTAAGCGCGTTGATTCGTCCGTTAGAAATTTCTTCGCCGGAATGACCGCCGCGCAGTCCGCTGATTTTTATCGCCATGTTATTGGGCAATTTGGTATCAGGGCGCACATAATGAAGTTCGCGCCAAAAAGTTGCGTGAATACAGCCTGCACAGCCCACGACAATTTCGCCGAATCTTTCCGAATCGCAGTTGATAAAAAATTGGGCGTCGGCTAAAAATTTTTCGTCAAGATTTTTCGCGCCGCTCATGCCCTGCTCCTCGTCAACGGTAAAAATAATTCTTAACTTGCCGTGCGGAAAATCCTTGTGATTTTTGACAAGATAAAGAATTTCAGCGACGCCAATCCCGTCGTCCGCGCCTAAGCTTGTTCCTTGAGCCTCAAGAAATTTTTCTCCGCGAATCAACTTTATCGGATCGCTTAGCGGATTAAATTCGTAACCTTCCGCCGCCACGCAAACCATATCCATATGCGCCTGAAGAACTGTTAAGGGCGCATTTTCTTTGCCGACACTCGCGGGAATTTCGGCTATAATATTTTTAAAATCATCCTGCACAACTTTAAAGCCGTGCTCCACAAAAAAATTTTTTAAGAAATTGCTGACTTGCTCCTCGTGCTTTGACGGGCGCGGTATCGCCGCAAGCTTCGCAAATTCTTCAAGAACACCAATTAAAATTTTCTCGTTCATTATGATTTCTCCATTCTTTCCAACAAAAAATTTTTGTAAATGTAACTTTGACTAATTCGGGGAAATAATTTAAAATCCTGCGCTAAAAAGGAGGCGGGCAAATGAAAATCATTGAGCCTAGTATTGAGCTGGTTGACGACTTCGACGCGGCGGCGATTATGAAGAAAATTGAGCGGGCGGGGCGCGTCTGCTACAAGTCGGAAGGCAATATCAAAGACGACAGCGCGGAAAAATTTATTCGCGGCATAATCAAGCGCGGGCATGAATCGGTTATCGAACACGCAACGATTTCTTTTAAAATTATTTGCGACAGAGGCATTACGCATGAACTTGTTCGCCACCGCCTAGCTAGCTACAGCCAAGAGAGTACGCGATTTTGCGACTACAGCGCGGGGAAATTTGGCGGCGAGCTGACTTTTATTAAGCCTTGCTTTTGGCAGGAGACGGACGAAAATTTTAAGCTGTGGAAAAATGCAATGGAGCTTGTGGAAAAAACTTATCTTGCACTCCGCGCAGGCGGCGCACGTCCCGAAGAGGCACGCTCAATTCTGCCCAATTCACTAAAGACGGAAATTTTCGTGACGATGAATTTAAGAGAGTGGCGACATTTTTTAAAACTGCGCACGGTAAAAGCCGCTCATCCGCAAATGCGTGAAGTCGCGCTGAAAATTTATAAAATCCTTGTCGAAAAACTTCCGGCAATCTTCGATGATATTCAACCGCAAAATCTTTGACAAACGTCCTATGTTGAAATATAATTTAGCGACAGTTTGAAAGGAGCGTTCAACATGAAAATTACAATCGGCAGCGATCACGGCGCGGTTGAGCTTAAAGAGGAAGTAAAAAAAGTTTTGGCGGAGTTTGAAGGCGTCGAAGTCAAAGACGTTGGTACCTTCGGCACGGCAAGCGTTGATTATCCCGATATTGCAGAAAAAGTTTGTGCGGACGTTGTGAGCGGCGCGGCGGATAGGGGGATTGTCCTTTGCGGCACGGGCTTAGGAATTTCCATTGCGGCGAACAAAATCAAGGGCATTCGTTGCGCGTTGTGCAATGATGTTTATTCGGCGCGTATGAGCCGCGAACATAACAATGCAAACGTTTTGGCGATGGGCGGGCGCGTCACGGGCTTTGGTCCTGCCGGTGAAATTGTTCGCGTATGGATGACAACAGAATTTGCCGGCGGTCGTCACGCAAGGAGAGTTGATAAAATCATGGCTCTCGAAAACAAGTAAAAAAATTTCTCTGATATAAATTTTTCTCCCTGAGTTATAAACTACTTGGGGATATTTTTTCGGATAAATGGGACGATTTGATAATATCTTGTCAAAAAAAATAAAGCGTGATAGAATTTTGGCGAAAACAAAAAGGCGGGTGAGTTAATGATTAAGGAAATTGGACGGGCGAAAATAAATTTGACGCTGGATATTTTGGGAGTGCGTGCAGACGGCTATCACGAATTATCAACGATAATGCAGACGGTTGCGCTTGCCGACGAATTAGAGCTTAAGAAAATTTCAAGCGGAGTAAATTTAAAAATGGACGCGTCGAGAATTAAAGGTGGCGAAAAAATTTCAGTCGACGAAAAAAATTTGGCATGGCGAGCGGCAGTTGAGTTTCAAAAATTCTGCGGAAAAGATTTTGGCGTTGAAATAAGTTTGATAAAAAAAATTCCAGTAGCGGCGGGCTTGGCGGGCGGCTCGACGGACGCGGCGGCGGTTATTCGCGGAATGAATCGGCTTTACGAACTCAATTTAACTGAATCGGAGCTTTGCGAAATTGGCGGACGCGTCGGCTCGGATGTTCCTTTTTGCGTAATTGGCGGCACTTGCCTTGCCGAAGGTCGCGGCGAAATTTTAACGAAACTTGCGCCGATAAAAAATTTCAGCGTCGTTTTGGCTAAGCCTGACGGCGAAATTTCAACGGCTTGGGCTTACAAAACTTACGACGAAAATCCTGCCAAAATTCACCCACCGAACGCCGAAATTATCGAGCAATTAAAGCGTGGAGAATATGACGCGGCTTTTAAAAATTTCTCTAACGTCTTCGAGGATGTCGCAATTAAAAAAATTCCCGTGATTGTTGATTTAAAAAGTAAAATGCTCGCCGCCGGTGCAAAAGTCGCCTTGATGAGCGGTAGCGGCGCAACTGTCTTTGCATTGACTGACGAAAAGAGCGTAAAAAAAATTTCGTCAAGCGTCGAAGGTACGGGCGCACAGGTTTTTATTACGAAGATTTTTTAAGTAAGGAATGAATAGCAATGGGTAAGAGACTGGAACCGATAACTATAGACAGCTACCAGCCGCTTAGGGAAACGGTTTGTGAAGCTCTGCGCGACGCGATAAGGCGCGGGATTTTGGAGCCAGGAGAAAGGCTAATGGAAGTACAATTAGCCGAAGAGTTAGGGATAAGTCGTACGCCCGTACGCGAGGCAATTCGCAAGCTTGAGCAAGAAGGTTATGTAATAATGATCCCGCGCAGGGGAACTTACGTTTCGGACGTGTCGGTTAAAGACGTTAAAGAAATTTTTGAGATACGCTCGGCTCTCGAATCGCTTGCAATATCGTTAGTGATAATGCGCATTGAACCTGAAGAATTGGAAAAACTTCAAACCTTGCTTGAGGAAATCGGCGGGCACATAAAAAATAACGATATAGAAAAAATCGTCGCAACGGACGTAGAATTTCACGGGTTGCTGTATCAAGTTAGCCGCAATGAAAGATTGGTTACGATAATCAGCAACTTAAAAGAACAGCTAGCGCGCTTCCGTACGCTGTCAATGTCATATCCGGGACGTTTGCAGGAAACATTAGCGGAACATAGAGCAATGGTTGAGGCGATAGCGGCGGGCGACGTTGATTTAGCTCGTGAGGCGGCAGAACGTCACATGGAACAAGCGGAAGAAACTTTACTTAAAGCCATGCGTAAAGAAAAAACTTAAGACAGAAAAAAACGGAGGTTGCTTTATGAACTTGGAAACACTGATATTAGCTGCAGGCAAGGGAACGCGCATGAAAAGCAAATTGCCTAAAGTCCTGCACAAAGTCGGCGGAAAACCCATGCTTCAACACGTAATTGATACAGCAAAAAAAATTGGCTCCACAAGAGAAGTTGCAGTCATTGGTTCGGGAGCCGACCTTGTCAAAAAAAATATTTTGGGCGTTGAATTTGTCATACAAAAAGAACAATTAGGTACAGGGCACGCGGTACTTTCGGCTAAAGAAAATTTTGCTAACTCGAAAGGCACCGTTTTAATTTTGTGCGGTGATACCCCACTTTTAACGACGGCATTGCTTGAAAGATTCATTGCTGCCCATGAAGAATCAAATTGCGCGGCGACTGTTTTAACCGCCGAAATGCCCGACGCTACAGGTTACGGCAGAATCATTCACGAAGAGGACGGCTCATTTAAAAAGATTGTCGAGGAGAAGGACGCCACCGCAGAAGAAAAGAAAATTCGCGAAGTCAATTCTGGTTCTTACTGCTTTGACGTTCAAAAACTTTTCAACGCGCTGGATAAAGTCACCAATGACAACGCGCAAGGCGAATACTACCTGCCGGACGTTTTGCCGATACTTAAGGCTGAAGGGGAAAAAGTTGGCGTGTTCAAAGCTAAGTACTGCATTGAAACAATTGGAATAAATAACCGCATTCAGCTTGCCGCCGCAGATAGGGCAATCCGTATGCGCAAAGATAACGAGCTTATGGAAAACGGCGTGACGATCATCGACCCTAACACGACTTTTATTGATTATGACGTTAAAGTTGGACAGGATACGATTATTTACCCTAACACTTATATTGAAGGCGATACCGTGATTGGTGAAGACTGCGTTATTGGTCCGAACGTTCGCTTTGCCAATATGCAGGTCGGCAACAGGGTTACGGTTCAGTTCAGCTACTGCCACGAAGCGGAAATCCTTGACGGCGTCACAATGGGTCCTTACGTTCATATTCGACCGGGCACGGTAATTGGCAACAACGTTAAGATTGGAAATTTCGTTGAGGTTAAAAATTCAAATGTCGGCGAAAGTACGAAGCTCCCGCATTTGCAATATATCGGCGACAGCGACGTTGGCTCAAATGTTAATA
>Ga0247609_10005005_pt1 | contig 13100 bp, 7 predicted proteins | sample 172DNAGHGlowgp2_FD_193487 | JGI IMG/M metagenome (GOLD analysis project Ga0247609, IMG submission 193487) | Sheep rumen microbial communities from Palmerston North, Manawatu-Wanganui, New Zealand - 1728 DNA GHGlow gp2 | ecosystem: Host-associated > Mammals > Digestive system > Stomach > Rumen ...
CCGTCTATCTGGAACGGCGGATGTGTATCGAGAAGGTTGGGGTTCGTCGAGTGGCAGAGCAGTCTTTTGAGGTTCTCGTATACCATTCTGCCGTCGTAGAGCCTTGCCCACATATTCGCTATCCACGCGCAGCTCCAGCCCGTATGTCCGCCGCCGTGGATAAGTCTGCGCACGAGAGTAGCTCTTGCAGCGTCCGCGAGCTTGGGAGTTTTCACCGGCGTGATGAGGTCCGCCGGATGGAGCGCGAAGAGCTGCGAGATATGCCTGTGACCTATCTCGACCTCGTCATAATCGACTGCCCATTCTTTTATCTGACCGTATTTGCCTATCTCCGGCTTTGGGAGCCTTTCAAGGAGCTTTGCCAGTCTTTCGGCAAATTCGCTGTCTTTTCCGAGTATCTCCGCCGCCTTTATCACATCGTTGAACAGGACTGTGATTATCTCCGAATCCATCGAAGGTCCGGCGCAGAGGCAGCCTCTTGTACCGGTAGAGGTAAGATACGTATTCTCTGGCGAAACAGACGGACAGGTCACAAGTCTGCCCTCGCTGTCCTCGATGAGGAAATCCGCCATAAATTCGGCTGCGCCCTTGAGAATGTGGTATTTATCGGCAAGGAAATCCTTGTCGAGGGTGTATTCGTAATGCTCGAATATGTGGAGTGCGAGCCACGCGCCGCCGGTCGGCCATATCGTCGCCGGCATCCAGAGGTCCTGCGGAGCGCAGTCGCCCCATATATCGGTATTGTGGTGGCAGACGAAGCCGTTTTCGATGCCGTACATCTCCTTCGCAACGGTCTTTCCGTTCTCGCAGACGCGCTCAAGAAGGTCGAACAGCGGAAGGTGGCATTCCGAGAGATTGCAGCTCTCTGCGCACCAGTAATTCATCTCGGTGTTTATATTTATAGTGTACTTGCTGCCCCACGCCGGCCACATATCCTGATTCCATATCCCCTGAAGGTTCATCGGCTGAGTGCCGGGACGGCTCGCGGAGATCATCAGGTATCTGCCGTAGTTGAAGTATAGCTCGATGAGCTTGTTGTCGTGGATAAGGCGCTCGCAGTCAGTCGTGTCGAGCTCATCGCCCTTTAGACGTGAGATGCGCTCATCAGTCGCAAAGCGTTCGAGATTTTCGCCGCTGTTGTCATTTAGCGTCAGCTCGACCCTGTCGAAGAGTTCGCGGTAATCGCTGACGTGACGGAAATACAGCTCGTCAAATCCGCACTGAAGAGCCATTTCAGCATCGACCTCGGCGGATTCTGTGTAGTCATCGGTGTAGAAGCTCGTGCGTGCGGAGAGCACTATCATCACAGAATCGGCATTCTTCACAGTTATCTTTCCGCCGACTGTGCGTATCTCGCCGCCCACAGCCTTTGCTCCGAGACAGGCAGCAAAGAAAATACCGTCGCGGCTGCCTGTGCCGCCGGTATAGAGTATCATATTCCTGCCGCAGGGACGGTTGTCGTCGTAGTAGTCGTCTCTGCCGTCGATAGAACATTCAAGGCTGACGCTTCCGGGCGTATCAGCTTGAACATCTATGACGAGCACATCATCGGGCGCAGAGCAGAAAACGCTCCTGCTGTAGCCGATACCTCCGGCGTTGAAGCTGACGTGCGATATAGCAGACGCAAGGTCAAGGCTGCGTGAGTAGTCCTTCACCTTGCCGCTGACGAATGTGTGGATACTGAGGTTCCCGAGCGGCATATAATGCCGCATATTCGGCGTAACGCCCTGAAGTTTCTCGAACGCTGCCTTCTCCGCGGCGGGAATGTCTCCGCTGAGAATGAGACTGCGCACCTCTGCGAGCCCTTCCTTCGCGTCCGGATTCACACGGTGGCGCAGTCCGCCGGACCATATCGAATCCTCGTTCAGCTGTATGAGCTCATTTTCGGCTCTTCCGTATATCATTCCGCCGATCCGTCCGTTTCCGACGGGCAGAGCACTGTTGAAGTCCTCAGCCGGCTGCTTGTAGCTCAGTATCGTTTCTGTTGCCATAAAAGCTCCTATCTGATCATCTGATTTTTACGTATAATTTTAATTAATGTCGGGGCAATGACCGCCGTCCGGCGTTTATTGCGAACACATTAATTATAACACAATCAGTCAAAAATAGCAACTGTTATCCGTTTCCGCCGCCGATACGCGAAAAACAGCCGGAAACGAGCATTCTCAGCTGTTCCCGGCTGTCAGTTCTTACAATGTTACAGCGGCTTCAAGAGCAATTTCCATCATATCGCGGAATGATAACTGACGCTCCTCGGCAGACGTAGAAAGTCCGCGGAGAGGGCAGTCGGAAACCGTCGTGATGCAGAGCGCGTTCCTTCCGGCACGTGCAGCGTTCATATACAGCGCTGCGGACTCCATCTCAACGGCAAGAACTCCCATTTTCTGCCAGTCAGCGGTGCTGTTCGAGTCATCATAGAATTTGTCGCTCGAGAAGATGTTCCCGACGTGGAAACGGCTTCCCTTCGCCTCGGCAGCCTTTACTGCGGCTGAGAGGAGCTTCCACGAAGCTGTGGGAGCGTATGTACCGGGAAGAGAGAACTGTGAGCCGTAGTTGGAATCGGTGCTCGCACTCATAGCGATAACAACGTCGCGAAGCTCTACATTGTCCGCAATAGCACCTGATGTGCCCACGCGAATGATGTTTTCAACATCGTACTCGTTGAAAAGCTCCCACGAATAGATTCCGATAGACGGCATACCCATACCGCTTCCCTGCACGGAAATGCGGACGCCTTTATAAGTACCGGTATATCCGAGCATACCGCGCACCTCGTTGTAGCAGACGGGGTCGGTAAGGTAGTTTTCGGCGATGAACTTTGCTCTCAGCGGATCACCGGGCATAAGGACAGTTTTTGCGATGTCGCCTTTGTTGGCGCTGTTGTGGGGTGTTGGCATAGATATTCCTCCTTTATTGTCTTCTCAGCAGCTTTTTTACTGTGAGGAGCAGTGCGTTGAAATTGAGACCTGTCACGACGATGAACAGTGCGATAAGGCACGGTATCCACAGCTTCGGAGCTGCGATGATGACCCACGCCATAATGAAGAGCAGGGTCGTATTGATAAGCGACCTTATCATATTGAATCTGAACGGCACATAGTACCGCGCATCGATAATCCTTACCCAGAAGCAGACATAATAGCTCAGGAAGGTCGCGATAGATGCGCCCTGTATGCCCCATTCGGGAATGAGCGCGATATTCAGCACGATGTTGACCGAGCAGGCAACAAGTGCGGTCCAAAAGCTGTTGCGCGTATGCTTTGTAGCGGAATAGATACTGCCGAGGAACTGGTTGAGCGACATAAACAGCACCGCTGAAACGAGTATCGGTGTATAGAGGTAAACATCGGCGTATTCCTTGTAATTCTCTGAGACGACGAAAAATCCGGTAAGCGGCTTGATTATCAGAAGCAGACCTGCCGCCGCAATGAAGAGCATAGCCTCGTATGCATTGTAGACCTTCTCATAGAATTCGCTTCTGTCTGCGGATTCGTTCTCGGTTATCGCGGACATATTCCACGCCTGAAAGAAAATGGTCGAGACCATTGAGATAAGGTTCGGGATACGGTTCGCATAGCCGTATATCGCAACGGAGGTCTCTCCGAGCTCGACGCGGTCGCTCTTCATATTCCGTATGAACATACGGTCGGAAAGGCTCGTTATCGTCCACATAACGATGGTCGGGATAAGCGGAGCGGCGTATTTCATCATCTCTTTTGCGAGGTCGCGGTCAAAATACTGCGGACGTGCGAATTTTCCGAGGTCAGCGATGACGAACAGGAACACCGCCGAAAGCAGGTCTGAGAGTATCACCGCGAGCATAAAGCCTGCGACGCCCCACTTGAAAACCGCTATGAACAGCAGATTGAACAGGAACAGCGTCAGTGTGGCGAGTATACCGTCGAGTGAGAACAGCTTTACCATATCGCGCGACCGGACAAATTGCTGACAAAGCATTCTCAGCGACGAGGTAGTGACGTAGATTATCAGGAGTATCGTATATCCGCGCACATAGCTCATAGCCGGCAAAAGGCTCAGAACAGGCACGATCGCCGCCATAAGCAGCATACCTGCGAGCGTTATCAGCCCCGAGGTCGTGAAGACCTTGCGCTTGTCATAGTTCTTGTCAAGACCGAAGCGGATAAGGTATTCCTGCAATGCGAAGGTGAAGATAGGCTGAAGGAAAAGGGCTGTCGGCTCAAGCAGCTCCTTGATACCCGAGCTTGTGGGGTCGAGGTGCTTTGAGTAGAGCCTTGTGAGAAGAATGACGAGTATCTTCGAGCCGAAGCTTCCGACAGCGAAGACACCCGTATTCATCACGAGCTTTTTATATTTATTCATTGAGTACACTCCACAGTTTTTTTCATAGGATATATTATACCACGAAGCGGAAGAAATAGCAAGATATGACAGCAAAATTCACTCTTGACAGGGTTATTGGATTGTGCTATAATATTTCACAGATACGGGCTTGTAGCTCAGTTGGGAGAGCGCTGCGTTCGCAACGCAGAGGTCGAGGGTTCGATCCCCTTCAAGTCCACCAGCGCCGAGCGGGCGCACGCTGTTTCGCGGTTCAGTTGTTCTGAGCCGCTTTTTTGTTGCCGCGTATGCGGCTTTTTCCGTATCTGAAGCTTTTTCATTGCGGCGTGTCGCCGCAGCCAGTATCGCGGTTCAGCTGTTCTGAGCCGCTTTTTTGTTGCCGCGTATGCGGCTTTTTCCGTATCTGAAGCTTTTTCATTGCGGCGAGCGGACGCGCGCAGTTTCGCAGTCCGGCTGTTCTGAGCCGCTTTTTTCCGCTTATCTGAAATATTTCCGCGGAAATTTCGAGTTCATCAAGGGATAATGAGCTCATAGGTGTCATTGTCGGAATAGTGCCACCATTCGCCCCAGTATCCGTAAAAGCCGTTCCTGACCATAATATCCTCGAGCATACGTGAATTCTCTGCCGCCTCCTCGGAAACATCGCTGTAATCCCTGTCCGCTATCGCCGAAAATTCGTCAAAATCCGACGGCAGCTCCACCTTGCTCCCGTCTGTATATACGATGCCGAGATCTATCGTATTGCCCCTGCTGTGGCTGGTGATACCGTTTCGGGGGTCAGCGACGAAGGTCGGGTCGGGGCAGACCTCCCAGAGCTTTTCCTGAGCCTCGTGCGGACGATACGGGTCCCATATTATTATGGAGAAGCCGCGCTCGCGGAGCTCGTCCTGCACCTTCATCAGCTTTTTCACGGTGCCGTAGCAGAGATATGCTTCGCCGCTGTCGTATATGACCTTCCCGGTGAAGTTATTCGTCGTTGCATAGCGGAGGTCAGCAACGGCATCGGGGATATAGTCGAGCACGCGCACGAGCTCACCGTCGGGAATATCTCCCTCCGTGGGCGGAGCTGTTTCCGGCTCGGTTTCAGGCTCTGTCTCAGGTTCGGTTTCGGGTTCTGTCTCAGGTTCGGTCTCCGGCTCGGTCTTCTCCGTCGGAGTTTCAGCCGCAGCCGTCACAGGCGGCGCAGGTACGATGACCTGCTCCTCCTCTGTATTTTCGCATCCGGCAAGCAGGACTGCCGCCGCAGCACAAAGCAATATCACCTTTTTGTCCATATCTATCAGCTCCATTTCGTCTGTTGATATGATTATAACACCTGCGGCACGATTTTTCAACCGTTTTAAGTGGCAATTCCGCAAAAAGCTTGACAATATATATACAATAGTGGTACAATGATAACGTATCGTTTCAACACGGTACACCTATGCTCTGTGAGGTCACAGGGCAAGTCTTACAGATAGAAACGGAGTAATAGAAAATGGGTATCAGCGTTGTTTTGCTGGCTTACAAGGAAGCAGAGAACCTTGCGTTCCTCCTGCCTAAGATAAAGGAGATGCTCGACAGTCTCCCCGAACCTTATGAGATACTGGTCATAGACACAAAGGAACCTCTCGATAATACATCTGAGGTCTGCGAAAAATTCGGTGCAAGATATATAAATCAGGAGTTCCCCGGCTTCGGCGGAGCCTTCAGGACGGGTATAAAGTACGCGGAAATGGACAAGTTCCTCATCCTCGACAGCGACGGCTCGCACGACCCGAAATATATCCCGGCGATATACAAGAAGTTCACCGAGGAGAACTGCGACCTCGTCATCGGCTCGCGCTACACTGAGGGCGGCGAGACCAACGATGCAAAATCTTCCATCATTATGTCGCATATCCTCAACACCTTCTTCCGCATCTGCCTCGGCATAAAGGCAAAGGACATCTCCACCGACTACCGCCTCTACCGCACTGAGCAGATAAAGAACGTCAAGCTTGAAAACGTCAACTATGATGTTCTTCAGGAGGTCCTCCTGAGAATGAAGCAGAACAAGCCCGACCTCAGGATAGGCGAGGTGCCTATCTCGTTCCAGAAGCGAATCTACGGCGAATCCAAGCGCCGCCTGATACCCTTCATCATCGGATATATGAAGTCGCTCATACGCTTCACCTTCATCAGATACCCCATTCTCAGAAATATCCTTCTCTACGGTGTTTTCGGCGGACTCGCATTCGTGCTCGACTATGCGCTCTCGCTCACGCTCACCAAGACCGTTATGAAGGACGCTCCCGAGATAGCGAGCATAATCGGCAACGTTGCCGGATTCATCTTCACCTTCCTAACTAACACCTTCTGGAACTTCAAGGTCAAGGGCAAATTCGCGCTCCGCGCCGCTTCCTACGGCGGTATCACGCTGTTCGGAATGGGCATCTCGACCCTGTGCATACACCTGCTGAAATCGGCAATGCCGTTCGCTCTTCTGAAGCTGCTCGTGCTGATATTCGTATCGGCAATACAGTTCGTGCTCAACAAGCTCATTACGTATAACGAGAAGATAATCAAAAGCGACAACAAATAAAAGAAAGGAAGGGAACGCCCGTGTCTAAGTCTCTGAAGACAGTCCTCTCCGGCAAGAAGCTCGAAATAGCCGGAGTTGTCCTTCGCTGTCTGATAGTTTTCCTCGTACCGTTCATCACCGGTATCATAATCTTCAAGAAGAAGGAGATCTCACCCTTCGGCGAGAACGATCTCCTCTCGATAGACCTTTGGGGTCAGTATTTCCCGATGTACCGCAAGTTCGCCACCGACCACGGCTTCTCCGAGGCGATGTACAACTGGAGCGGTGCGCTCGGCTTCAACAACTGGGTGCAGAACGCATTCTACACGAGAAGTATATTCCTCATACCGTTCGGACTTATACCGCTCGACAAGTCGATAACCTATATCGACATCGTCTGCCTGCTGAGATTCGGTCTCGGCGCAGCAGCCTGCCAGCTCTTCCTTGAATACAAGTTCAGGAGCAAGAGCCCCGTTGTTATGGCGGCTTCCATCGGCTACGGTCTCTGCGCTTACTCAACAGCGTTCATTATGCAGTTTATGTGGACCGACGGACTTTTCCTCGCTCCGCTGGTACTGCTCGGACTTGAGAGATTCATCAACGGCAAGTCGCCGCTTATGTACATTCTCATGCTCGCACTCACTATCTACACCAACTTCTACACCGGCTTCGGTGTATGCCTGTTCACAGGCTTCTACTTCATCGCTGAATGGATAAAGAGAGAATACACCGGCAAGGACGGAGCAAAGCTCCGCGGCGCCTCCGAATGGAAGGCGAGAGGCATTCTCTTCGGTAAATTCGCACTCTATTCCGTGATCGGCGGCGTGATCACAGCATTTGTTCTCCTCCCGACAGTAAAGGGACTCTCAAATTCAGAATCCGCAAACGAAGGTGTGCTCAACTTCTCGCAGTGGTACCACACCTTAGCCGAGAACGTATCCGCGATGCTCCCGACAACTCCGGCTTCGCTCGAATTCGGCGTCGCAAATATCGCAGTCGGACTCTTCGCCTTCCTGCTCATCCCGCTCTACTTTATGAACACAGAGATAAAGTTCAGTGAAAAGGCAGCAACAGGCGGATTCCTTGCAGTCCTCTACGCCGGTCTCAACTGGAATCCCGGCGACTGGCTCTTCAACGGCTTCCACTTCCCGAACCAGCTCCCCGGACGCTGGAGCTTCCTGTTCTCGTTCGCAGTTGTCATCGTTGCCGCGAACGGTATCGCAAAGTTCAAGGGCATCGAGGCAAAGAGCATCATCACTTCGCTCGTGATCGGTATATTCTTCGTGGGATATGCAAAATTCGGCAATCCCTCCGCTGAAAAGGCCGACAGTCTCTCACACTGGAGCTTCCTGCTTGCAGTATATGCTATACTTCTCATCGTCTCCGTTGCACTCAGCACATTCGCTTCTATCTCGAAGAAAAAGGCTGAAAAGCTCCTCGAAAAGACAGATGAGGCTTCCGGAAAGCCCGATGAAGCTGCTCAGAAGTCCGCAAACACCTGCAAGACAAGGTCTGTGGCATTCAGCGTCTGCTCGCTCGTTACGAGCATCGTACTCGCTTCGGCGATGACAGTTCAGGTGTGCAGGAACACCGTTGATGTTGCCGCAAAGGAGGGCGCCGGTATACCCGTTTCCAATATGGAATCCTATATCAAGGTCAGCCAGCTCCTCTATGATTACGGTCAGAAATACACCAACGGCAAGGACGACCTCTACCGTATGGAAGCCAATGAGGGCTGGACCTTCAACACCTCGATGATAGGCGATTTCAACGGTATCGGCTACTATGGCTCGACTCTCAACCACGGCGTTTACGATCTTATGCGCGACCTCGGAAACAGAGTCTACGCAAACAACGTAAGTACCGTTTACAATACTAATTCACTCTTCCAGAACAGCTTCTTCGGCGTTAAGTATATCATCGACAGAGGCAGATATTTCGGCAACAGGACAGGCAAGGGCTATCAGCTCATCGAGAGCGGCGACAGCGCCCTCATCTGGGAGAATCCCACTGCCTTCCCGATAGCATTCGCCGCTTCGGACGATATGCTCGCAATGAGAGTCGATCCCGAGGAGATAAGAGCGGTAACAACTCAGAATGAGATGATAAACAAGCTCACAGGCGAGCAGACTGACGTATTCGAGCACATCGACCCCACCGATTTCCAGCACGAGAACTGCGAATTCGCTCCGAGCGAGAACTGGAACAACAACTATTTCTACCGCTCAGACGAGACTCAGCCGGTCAGATTCGTATGGACATACACTGTTCCCGACGAGAGCCCGATATATATGGAGCAGAACTTCCGCGCAGGCTCACTCGTCATCAACAGCACCGACAACGTCGACATCGGCGCAGAAAAGTTCAGATGTCTCGGCTCTTACCCTGCCGGAACACAGATAACCATTGAATACAACGCGACCGACGTCGGTATCGGCTGCTTCGGCATCGAGCTCTACCGCTTCAATATGGACAAGTGGAACAATGTCTACAACAATGTCAAGAACAGCGGTCTCAAGGTAACTTCGTTCAAGAATACCGATGTCAAGGGCGAGATAAACCTTCCTGCTTCGAGCATGGTGATGACAACTATCCCTCAGGACGGCGGCTGGAAGGTATATGTTGACGGCAAGCGCGTTGAGGATTACACAGTGCTCGGTTCGCTTATCGCATTCAATGCCGGTGCCGGAACACACACAGTCGAGTTCAGGTACCACGTTCCTGCATTTGCAGCCGGTGTCATATTGACTCTGTTAGCTCTCGCAGCAGCAGCTCTCTGCTACCTGATATGGAGAAAGGGCGGCTTATGGTTCATAAAGAAGAAGGACAAGCCTGCTGAGAAGAAGTCCGACAGCGACAAGAAGGACTCCGAAAGCAAGGACGCCGACGCCGAAGAGCCCGTCATCGACGAAGAGGAGGAGGAAGCTCCCGAGCCCGAGGAGGAAGAAGCTCCTGAGCCCGAGAAGAAGGAAGCACCTGCTCACGGAAAGAAAAACCACGATAAGAAAAAATCAGACCTGCCCAAAAAACGCAGATAAAAAACAAGAGACTGAGTAAGCGGTCCGCCGCTTCTCAGTCTCTTTTATTTTATTGATGCTTATACATTAGCTCCTGTGAGAGCCTTTTCTACAGCCTTGTTTCTCTTGTCTGAATTTCTGATACCGCGTCTGATACGCTTGAAGATAAAGCCGAATGCCCATTCAACAGCGCCTGTACACATACAGAACAGTCCGAACGGAAGAAGGAGCGAAGCGCAGAGGTAGAACACGAGTCCGCCTGTGATAACGTGTGCGATGGACGAGCCTGCAACTGCCGCAAGTCCGACGAGGAACACAACAGCGCCGCTCCACTTGAAGATGCCGCCGTAAAGACCGACGATATGCTTGCCGCGGCCGTCAACGATAACTGCTATCCATACGAGCAGAACAATGATAAGTCCGAGAATGATACCGAGCGTCACGTAAGAGAACAGGAAGTTTGAATTTGCAAGATTGAAGTGAGCCACCTTGCTCCACTCATCAAGAGAGAAGCTGTCGGCAGTATCCTTGAGCTCGAATCTTGTGCGTATCTTATTGTAATCTGAGGTCTGCATCTCGTATGAGAGGTTCTCGTCGGCAACATCAGAATTATTGCTGAAGAAATCGCCGAGGTCATTTGCAGAGAGTGACGGATCGGGCTTGTCGCCCTCAAGTATGTAATCCGCATATTCTCTTATATGCTTGCCGGTATATTTCAGGAGGTCGGTTTTTGCGAGATATGCGCGGAATTCAGCCTTGCTGACCTCGCCGTTCGTTACCTCGCCGAAGCCTGCTTCATTGTAGATAGCATCTGAGAGGTTCATCCTGACCTTCTTTGAATGTCCGCTTTCATCCTTTACCTTATGCTTGTACGTCGAATCGAGCACCGTGCTGATGTTCATATTCTCTGCACGCTTCTGGAGAAGCTTTCCGGAAGCACCAATCTTTATGCAGAACATAAGGCTCAGAAGAATGAGGAATATGATAGTGAGGAAGGCGATAAAGCCTGCGAACGAGATACGGAGCGCGCCTACCTTTACAGGTCTGTCGACTCTGACTATCTCCGGTGCCGGCTCTGGCTGCTGCGGAGCACCGTACTGCGGATAGGGCTGCTGACCGTAACCCGGCGGCGGAGCCTGCTGGCTAAGGTCCTCAGCACCTTTGCGGATCTGCTGCTGTACATCAGATGTATACTTGTCGGTATCCACGGGTTCTGCCTTCCCGGACTCTTCATTTAATGTATCGGGAGCTTTTTCTGCTTCCGGCTCAGGCTTGGGTACCGGAACGTCCTCCGGCTCGGGGAGGTCGATACTATGCGGCACATAGACGGGCGGCTCTTCTTTGGCAAGAGCAGCCGGCTCCGCCGGAGCATTCACTGTTTCGATCACCTCTGCCGCCGCAGCTTCAGCGGCAGGGTCTGTATCCCTGATGCCGTTGAGCGCTTCGAGCGCCTCATTTATCGTAACTACAGGGTCCTCCTCGGGGATAATGTCAACGACAGGCTCTTCCTTTTTGAGGTCTATCGGTATCACGGGAGCAGCCTCGGTCTTTTCGCTGACAGAATCAGCAGCGCTCACGGACTTTTCCTCAAGCTTATCCGCAAATGTATCAACAGCCTTTTCGGCGTCCACGAACTTGCTCTCAGCCTTCTTTTCGGGCTTTTCTGCTTCCTTTGCAGCGGCTTCCGCCTTCTTCTCGGTTTTTTTCTCGAGCTTCTTTTCCAGCTTTTCAGCCTTCTTCTCCGCCTTTTCAACAGCTTCAGCAGGCTCTGCTGCCTCCTCTGCGAGCTCTGATACTGTATCTGCAACGGTCTCCTCCGCAGCCGGGACTGTCTCTTCCGGCAGGGGAGAGCCTATCTTGAATCCGCATCTGCTGCAAAAAACGGAATCATCATCTATCGTGCAGCCGCAAGATAAACACTTCATATCCATACCTCCATTTTTTAACTTCTGAAACACCGCACAAAGCCCACTTACGGTTTTGCACATATCAAAAGGATCTGCGCTCTCCGGGCGGAGTTCGGGGGAATAACCGCCTAACGGCGGTCATTAAAGACACATTAATTATAGCGTAGAAAAATAAACTTGTCAACATATAAAGACTCGAAAAAACGAAACAATAAAAAAGGCTGCCGTTTTGTGTCGGCAGCCGCATAATATCAGACGAAAAATATGTATGTCCAAGGTATGACCCTTACTTAGCCTGTTCCTTGAGGAGATCCCTGATCTCGGTGAGGAGAAGCTCTTCCTTAGTAGGCTCCGGAGGAGCAGCTTCTTCTTCCTTCTTCTTCTTGCCAAGGCTCATAAGTTTGTTTACTGCCTTTACCATAAGGAAAATGCAGAATGCCATAATAAGGAAGTTGATGATAGTTGTAATGAAATGACCGTAGTTAAGGCAGAGAGCTGTTACAGCCTCTGAATCAAGACCGTCGTAGGTTACCCACGGGAGCTTGATCTTGCCTGCAATCTCTGCACCTCCGATAGATGCGATGAGCGGATTGATGAAATCGTCAGTGAGTGCAGTAACGATATTACCGAATGCAGCACCGATGATAACACCGACAGCCATGTCCATAACATTGCCCTTGAGTGCGAATTCTTTGAATTCCTGGATAAACTTCTTCACTTTTCAATAATCTCCTTTATAATTTTTTTAATCTATTCCGACCTTCGGGAGAGATGGTATCTCTATATTCTCTTCCCTCACGGTCTTCTTAGCCTGCATATACTCAGGAAGCTCGATCTTGTCAAGCTCGCTCTCGTAGGGATTCTTCTTCTTGGGAAGAGCCTCTACAGCGTGGTCAGCCTGCGCCATAAGTGCTTCCTTGTGCTCGGGAACATAAGCTTCAAGCTCGGAAGCGTTCGCTTCGCCTGCCGTATACATGGTTATGCGCGACTTTGCAGTGATATTCTCTGAAAGCTTATCAGCGTCCACCTGCTTTGTCACACCCATATAATCCTGAGTTTTAACGTGTTTATTCTCCTGAAGATCGTCAGCATTGACGGTCTCGGTCTGTCTCATATAGAATCTGTTGAACTTATCGGCATCGTTGTGGGCGAGCTTATTGGCATCAACGATAGGAGTGTCGCTCATATAGCTGCTTTTCTTCCTGTCGTTCTGACGGTGTCCGCCGAGGTCGTTCATCATACCCCCGTGCGACTTGCCGAAGAAGTCCTCGGGATCGCTCTCCTTATGCTTCGTAGCAGAGCCGCCGTCGAAGA
>Ga0247609_10005006_pt1 | contig 13099 bp, 10 predicted proteins | sample 172DNAGHGlowgp2_FD_193487 | JGI IMG/M metagenome (GOLD analysis project Ga0247609, IMG submission 193487) | Sheep rumen microbial communities from Palmerston North, Manawatu-Wanganui, New Zealand - 1728 DNA GHGlow gp2 | ecosystem: Host-associated > Mammals > Digestive system > Stomach > Rumen ...
CATTGTTGCAGCGATACACTCTGTTTTCGGTATGAAATATCTCATATTCTTCCTTGAGGTATTCGGTACAGAAAACATCGGCAGCTCGGTCGGGCTTACATTATCCACGCTCCTGCTCATCTACGGCGGATATTTCCTCGTAACATATTTCAGCAGCAAGAGCATTATCAAAGGCAGAAGATAATAAATAATGACGCAGAGGAGCTTTCCCCTGCGTCATTTTTGTTATTTATACTCTTCCCACCAATGGGAAACCTGCGTATCTGCATCATCAATACTGAACAGGTGTCCGATGACAGGAGTTATCACAGTTGTACCAGACTTGTCTGCGGCGGCTAAAATGTCCTCAGCAGGCTTGTACCAGTCATATCCTGCGTAGAGATAAGCTCCCCAGTGTACAGGTATCACATACTTCGCGTGTACGTCCTGAGCAGCCTTTACGACCTCCTCAGGTGACATATGCGACCACGCAGGCGAATCCTGTCCGGAATCTGCGAGCATCACCTCGGGCTCGCCGAGACGCTCATAGATCTCCGAGAAGGAATCGCAATAGCCTGAATCGCCCGTGAAATAAAGGCTGTGTGAGCTGCTGCTCATATATATGCCGCCCCAGAGCGTCTGAAACTGCTTACCTGCAAATCTGCCGGAATAGTGCTGCGCAGGCGTGAGAGTGTAGGTAACACCACGTATCTCAGCACTGCCCCACCAGCCGAGAGTATGTATCTTATCCTTGTTTACGTCCCAGCTCTCGAGCAGGGAATCAACTCCGAGCGGCACAACATAGTCGCTGACCTTGCTGTCGATCGCCTTGACAGTACCGTAATCGAGGTGGTCAAAGTGGTCGTGAGAGATGCAGAGAACACCGATCTCTGGCACATCATCAATATTAAGAGGCATTTCCGATATGCGCGCCGGAAGTGAATACATCTGAAGAGGCTTGCCCGAGGTAGTGAGTATCGGATCGATGAGGACGTTTTCGCCTCCTATCTGCACGAATGCAGAGGAATGTCCGAGCCAGCTGATGTTCATCTTGTCCGCAGACGCGGGCTCAATGGAGCTGAGCTTCTCCGTAGGTATAAGCTTCTCGCGCTGTTTGAATCCGCCGACATTGACTGTGGCTGACACATCGGTATAATCTTCCTCATTAAAGAACTTCCCGTCGTGATACTGCTCCGAAAGCTTTACGAATTCCTGACGGCGTGCCTTATCGGGATACTTACCGACCGGGACCGTGAAATACTTGAAGAACGCAATAAAGCCAATAACGCAGAGAATGATCAATGTCAGAGCAATGATAAGAATAATTTTCAGAACCTTTGATTTTTTCATTTCAAGACCTCCTGTGCTAATTTCCTTGATAATATATTTTAGCACAAAACGCGAAATAAAGCAACAATTTTTGCAGAAGCCGCAATAATTGGTCTATATACAGCAAAAGCCCCCATTCGGGAGCTGAAAAAAGGCAATAAAAAAGCGCCTGCTTTTGCAGACGCCCCATTGGCTCCCCCTGCCCGGCTCGAACGGGCGACAACTCGGTTAACAGCCGAGTGCTCTACCAGTGTCAGGGGTTTATACTATACACTTACTTTACGCCTTTATCAATTATTCTTTGAGCCCAAGGTCTAACGCTTACACTATCACAATATGGAACCATAATCTGAGCAACGTCGTCATTTTCTATAGATTCCTTAAGCTCTCCATTTCTCTCTTTTATTATTAAATGATCAATCAGATAGTTTTGTACCTGCTGTTCAATTTCTTCATTTGTAGGATCTTTTATGATCATTTTTTTATACTTTTGCTTTATCGAGAAAAAATCCGACAAATCATAATCCCCTTTCAACTGGCGATTCCTAATTAAAACTTCGTCTTTTGGTATTTCTTGCGAAGTTTTTTCTATTGCTTTCTTGTTAGCAATCCGAGTTATATAGTCAATAAAATTTGGAGAGTCTTTATAATATTTAAACACTATAGATTCGAATGAATTATTTACTATCATGCTGTTAATCTTTTTTATTTTACTTGAATGAGTTGTTAATGATAGTTTTAAATCATAAACATCAGAATCATACATACACAACAAGATTTTAGGAGAAATAGGCAATAGGAATTGAATGCCAATATTAGCAAATCCAAATCCACGCTTTAGCCTTTTAACTTCAAATAATTGATTACAAAAGATTACCGGATTATCAGAGGTGATAAAATCAACATTACTCTCATTTATTATAATTCCTATTTTCAAATCATATGTTTGGGGAACAATAGTCAAAGCCGCTTCAATATATGGCAACGTTGGATATTTACGCTTAATTTTAAATTTCCCTTTTATTTTGCAATATAAGTCATAGTCTTTATATGAAAGAATTCTTAAAAAAAGCTTTGTATAGTAATCCTCAATTTCTTCACCTTTATACTTAGTCCTAGCTGACTGGAGTAAAAACAGCAATCTTAACAGTAATACCTCTTCATCAGAAGACGGCAAAGTTCGTGTATTAATAATTTTCTTTATTATTGTATCCCATTTCCCTTCAAATTCCGCAAACGCATCCTCCATTTTCCCATCTTCGCCGTAAAAAAAAGATATATTAAAATTATCATAAATAGACGCATGTGGAATAATTCTTCTTTCTGGAAACCTGTACATACCAACTGATTTGTTATTATCCGAAAAGAATTTAAGATAGAATCTAGGCACATAATGCTGCTTCTCTTTTTCTGTAATCAGATCCATCACATTCTCAACTCCTAATATAATTATATAATCTAAGAACTATTCTACTCCATTAATTACATATGTTAGAATTCTAATCTTACATTCACACAACATGGTCTTCTTTTCTTTCATTTCAATGCTTGTCTTCTCAAGCTGTTGTTTTTATTGCAGTTATTCTCTGTTGAACAGTTGTCATTGCCGCTAATAATGCTACGTAGAGTCGAAACTACGTCCTTGAATTAAGAAAATGCAACCAGTAAAATATCATTTTCAATTAAACATTCAACTATTACTTCTTCGATAGAGTTGCCATGTTAATTTCAAGAATATTTAACATAAAACGTGCCTCTCTCCTTATTCAAATACAAAGATCGATTATAATACTATAATAAGTCTTTTGTGCAAGAAATGGAAGGCACTCAACAGAATTATTGATGCCATACTAGATTATGAGCTTTCAACTCACATATGTAAAAACCAACACTCCTTTTGACCATCAAGTATTGATATAAATTTTAAAATATCAAGTGATTGATTTAAGCCGATTTTATATGTTGATTGATTAGAATAGTTTATATCTAAGTGATTAAGAGGATGAATTCTTCCATTTTGGTGCTCCTCATCATAATCATATCTTACATAGCCAACATCAAATATTAGTAATCTAGTGAGAATGGTGACAACATCTTCATAAAGTATATTTGAATAATAATTATCCATACAAGCTTCAATGCAATAATCTTGTATTCTGTTTATGGAATCTGGTAATGCTTTATCAAAAGAAGCTACTATAGATTTCAGGCAAGAATTAAGAGAATTATTTATTGCAATTCGCGTAAATGACAATTCATTCTGTTCGACATTATAAGAAAATGGAAATACTATACTATATATCTTTCGAACTTGACCATCATTATTCTCAGGAATAAACAATCTGCTCATTTTTTCAACATATAAAAAGGGGCATTTCTTATCAATTCTTTCAGTACATTGAACAAGAGAGTATTGACCATCAATTAGATAATCGTTTGCTTGAAGAATTATCTTTATGATATCTAATCGATTGCGTATTGGATTGGAGTCAATATTCCTAGTAAATGATATTAATTTCATATCCACCCCATTAACCTACAAAGATCTGTTAGTTTCTTTATTATCTCATCATCAGTTTCAAGAGAATTGTATATTTCAAGTGCATTGTTTTCAATTTTCCCTCTTGAAACACCAGGGTTACTTGCAAGAAAACTAATTATTATATCTTCGTATTCACTCTTTTTTTGTTTCTTTGCTTCTTCCAAACGAGTCTCAATGCGTTTACGTTCTGCTTCAGTAGGCTCCTTAATCTCAATGTACTCATTGTCATTAATATCCCTGAGAGCTCGTCTGTATGTATTAAAGAAATCCTCGTTTTCATTTTGGATTAGAAAATATGAAACCAAGAACGAACGTGTTAATACCGTATATATCTGATTTCTTATAACAATGCTATTGGTAATCTTATTGGTACATACGCATATCAAAAAAGGAAATTCCAAGCCTTTTATATTATTGATGTTACTAATATATACCGTCCCTTGTACTTTTTTCTTTGTTTCAAACCCTTTATTACTCTTCCATCCAAATATATCATATATTTCATATGAAATACTATTAACTATTGAAACCATATTATTGTGGTTATGACTTAATACCACTATAGCAATATCGTCAGGAGAAACGCCTTCATAATCACGAATAATGCTTTCTATTGCAGCAATAGTTTCACCAACTTCTTTGTCTTTTTCCATAAGAATGAATCTTATAGTATCTGTTACATCAAGGTCTTCAAATCGGCGCAAAGGGCTTCTTGATAATTGAATTTTTCCATCATAACGTTTTACATTATATCCACAATTCTGCCAGCCCTCATCTGTAAGCCAATTAACTTTTTGTTCTTCGTATAACCCCATTCCGATTGCATGAGCAAACATCAATGTTTTAGGCTCAGTTCTATAACACTTATTCAAAAGAAAATCCACTTGTTCTGTAGAATTATCTGAATCGAATATGTTTTGAAAAATGTCACCAGCAACTATTACTTTTTCTTTAGTGACCTTCTCGCATAGTTGAAAAAACTCTTCACTAAAGTCCTGACTTTCATCAATAAAAACATAATCAAAGCAGGGTTCAAATTCATCTATAGTATTAAGTTCTTCAACCGCCCTGTGACACACAATTGCAAAATCTCTACATTCGGAAAACTTATAAAATGAAATTCCGTAATAGTTTGTAACATAACTATACAATCCTGATTCAGGAAATCCTTTTGAACCCCAACTCGGAAAAGCATGAAGCCTTGTTCCCCATTCTATCTGTTTCCGCACCTGCATGAAATTAAAGAATTGAGGAATTCGGTTTTCCTTCATTTCTGTTGCAAGTACTTTATTAAAACAAGTAAATGCAACTCGTATTGAATCACTTGATAAGTAAATATCCTTTAGTTTATTCATCAGCAACTCTGTTTTTCCAGTACCAGCCAATCCTTGAATAGTTATTCTTTTAGTTGCACTATCATGGCTATAAATGAATTTTGTTTGCTGTCCATCAAAAAGCACGATTTTTCTTTTAACTTTTTCAAGTTTGCTTTTAGGTTCTTCTGTTCCAATTCTATCAATACTGTTGATTGAACCAATTGCCAATGAAATAAGTAAATCTATTGCACGTTCATCAGATTTTTTTATCTCGGTTTTTATATAATTTTCGATATCAAAATCGGATACATCTTTAATATCAAACCAAGCATCAGCTTTCCAATCACGCGGTCTGCCAAGGATCAGAGAATAATCAAAGTTTCTTGCAAGGTACATCAAATCATCAACATATTCATATTTAAAATCTTCAAGTTCCGTTTTTTTATTATTACCATAATTCAAGAAAATGATTTGGTGCTTAGGTATAAGAATCACAGCCACATTCGAAACACTATATTTAGTTTTCTTTTCATTTCCAAGTATTCTGTCAAGTATATATACTTGTTTTGATTCTTTGTCTGAATACAGTTCAAGATATTCAACTATTGGCTCTAAAGAAGTGTTCTGAACATCGTCTATACTACAGTAAAACAAACTGCTTTTTCTTAAAACTTGTTTTTCCATACTAAAGTATCTCCTTGCAAACATAAATATGTATTCCACTATGTCCGTCCGATTTTTTAATCATTGTTGTGGCTTTAACACTCTAGTTGACTCATCAAAATCTGGTGTACGGACGGTCTCATAGTAATTATCGTAATATGTAAGTAAAACGGTATCGAAATCAGTTCGAGTTCAAATCTTCATTTTAATCTCCCTTCCCCAGAAAATGTCAACTCTGTATAACTATATTGAAAAAGTCGATACTTAAGATCATTTGCATACCATTATTATGGATATCCCCAAATCGACTCCTTATAAAGGTCATTTTCTTTATCCTACAAAGAAGTATTAAAAACAGATACCAAAAAGGTTAATCGTCAAAAATATCAACAAAACAACAAATTCCATCAACACTTAGTACTCAGTTTTTACATTTTCTTTTTGTCAACTGCTTTGTCACGTAATTGTTTCATTTCTTCCTTATAAGAATAAATGTCATTGGTTTGAAGAATATAAACTGCCATCAAAAATAGTTTATCAAAACATCTTTCATTTTTTTATTAGTTATTTTGATTTGTGATATTGTGTTATGACGTATTCTAAAGAATTCATGCAAGCAAAATACTCTTCAACAATTGCCGTACATAAACCTTTATACTCCTTGCGGTGCGGCTCTAAATAACAATATATTGAATAAAGTGCAGCTTTTTAAACTCTAAATTATTAATATTTCGAATATCATAGTATCCAAGCAAATAATCTGAAAGTTCAGGTACAAACAATACCGCTGCATCTACGTTAGAATTTCTCTTTTAATAAAAAACTTTGGAAACACTTTTTCCTTCTTTTCACGAATAAACATATTACAACACTGCTCAAGAATGTATTCAGCATTTTGTATTAGTCTTTCCAATCTATAATAATTATACACTATTATCAACCAAATTTCAACACTCTTCTTATCGCCAGCTGTAATAATTTGTAAAAAACAACCAAGTGTCTTTAATAATAAAGATAAAAAGGCTTTTTAAAAAGATCCTTATAATACTCAAGCAAATCCCTATTGTGTATTTCCTCATTCGTTATTTCCATGTTATCAAAAATAAGGAGACTAACGTCTCCTTATTTCCTTATAATATTTCAACTGTATGTGAGAATGGCAAACTTTCAAACATAGTAAATGTCTTGCAAACTAACCCCCAGGTTTTTGAATAATTCATCTTTATATACTCAAAGCTTTGAACATAACTGTCAACTTGTGAAAAATCGAATCCTTGTTTAAGCTGCCCACGTATAATTTTAGTAGAATCAAGCATATGATAGTAATTCTCTAATCTAATAATGTTTATCTTTTTTGTAGCCTCGGTACTATCTGAAGAAAATATCTCCATCAAATCATTACTATTACATATATCACAGAAAGACTTAATGGATTTGTAATAATAGTGCACCGCTTCTATTAAATAAAACTCTATCAAATCATCGTCACTTTCATTTATAGCATTTTTGAGATAACTCTTCGCAAGTACCAATTCATTACAGATGTCATTATCGAAAAGTTGAATACATTCTTCTGGCGTCATCTCTTTGAAAGGATTGTGAGGAATCAACCGTTTTTTGATTTTTTGTATTTCTCGGAATTTTAAAGCATATCGAATAATGCATATTATTAACCAAACAAAAAGAAAGACGAAAAAAGCTAAAGTACCAAGATTCAATATTGTTCGCATTTTTTCTGTTTGACCGTTTTCTGCCAATATCTGACACTCTAAAGATACCAATGCTAAAGAAATTGTTATATTTGTATCTCTTATCCATTCAAATGTCGTACTATTGTTTTCGTTAATAATACTCCTAATTCTTTTTGAAAAAGTCACTTCAAACCATTCAAAATTTCTCTGTGAATTATTAAACATTTTTCTCCTCCAACTATTTTAATGAGGATAATCTTTTTCTACGTTCTTAAGATTACTTAATAGTTTAGCCGAAGCAGCATTATTCAGCGAATCTTGAAGTAAAATAGAATATATTTCTTGCAATACTGCAAAGCAATAACTATTATCTCCATAAGAAGAATTAAATACATTGCTAAGAAGATCTTTTACTCTATTATTTTGTCCTGGAATATCGAATAAAGCTTTTAATAATGCATTAAGAATTTCATTTGAGACTTCAACGTCCATTACAATTGCTTGTCTACCATAATAGCAACGCGATTGTGCCCACTTCCTTATCTTGCTTCTTCTAATTCCTCTGCAGTTTTTTTGTATGATTCTCAATCCATTTTTATGATTGTTATCGTTGATATTTTCCTTATTATAATTCATTCCAATATAATTGATAAAATAAGAATATGGATACGATCTCAGTTTTTCCTTTACGGATATTACAACATCGTGACCAATTGTCATATTATCTCCTCCTCACGTGTGGTTAGTTATAAAATCAACAAAAAAGCAGAATAACAATTACCGTTCTGTTATTAATGCACAATCAGATTCGTGACATCATTCGGTTTTTACAACAGGCGGCAGTGATTCGTAATTCCAATCACTTGCCAGCGTTCATAAAAATACCGCACCTGCATAAAGAATTGTTTTTTTGTTAAAATAATTCTTTAATTTATATTGATATTCGGCACCTCTTATATTGTAATTCTACAAAACATCCCATTTTCAACGCACAATAAGAATAGTTTGTTGCTTTATACAAACGCGCCACTGATTTTTGTGCAATTCCTCCTAAGTTTTGCTCGATATTTTGAAATTTTAATATAAAACTGGGCGCAAAGCACATAAATAAAAATGCCCCTTGTATAATCAAGGGGCATTCGTCTAACAAACGAATAAAAAATTCAAATTGATTTTTATTGTTCATTATTCTGTGGTGTCAATTCAATCAATCCGAGGTCAAGCAAGCAAATAGCAAACAGGCTCATACACCTATAAAGTCCACAATCTATTTTGTTTCTTTCCTCAAATCGTAATACGTCTATGTTGCATTCAGAAAAATTGTCAAGATTATAATTGAGGTCATTTATCATTTCGAGAGCTCTAAACATTTCGGCAGTTGCATGTAATAAAGCTGTGCCATCAATTTTTTGATGATTAATTCCTTTTAATCCAAGAAACGTCTTTAATTCCTGACCTGTTTTAAACTCTAATTCCTTAGCATTGTCCTGAAAACAAGACAGTGTAAAGCTCTCGATAGACGGATAGCTCAGCAGCAACAATCCTTGCCTTTCATCATCAGGATTATCTCTCGAATTAACAAGCTTAGTCAACAACTCCATCAAAAACTCCGTGTCTGTATTTGATTGAGCATCTCGGTCAAACACATAGAATATTGCTGCATTGTCAATGTCAAAATCGTATTCTTCAATTAATTCGTGAAACAGATTGTCCAAAAAACCGTCGTCTTTCCTAATGGACTTTATATTGCTATCTTGTGTGTTGATGACATATACCTTTGAATACGGGTCGTTTTTGGAATTATATCTCTTATAGTTCTTCCCTCGTAGTTTTGTATCAATCTGATAATCAAATATTTGTGTAAATATTTTCTTAAGAATATAGGGCTCGGTTTTAGTACCTTCAACTATAAAAAGCACCTTACCAATTGATTTATCCTTATGAAATTTAATCTTCATATCTTGGAAGTCCACCGAATACACCACCTAAATACATTTTTTCGATATTCTGTGCTTCTCTTGGCTTCTCATCTGAAAAACGCTTGATCTTGCTTCCTTCTTCGCTAAATTCGACTCTATACATTTGATCTGGACGAAGAATGCTGTTTGACAGGAGATTTGTCGAATGTGTCACAAATAACATCTGTGCGTTTGTTGAACATCTCATAAAATAGCGAATTAACAACTTTTCAAGATCATTGTGAAAGCCACTGGAGAATTCATCAAGGATAAGAAGCCCTCCATTGCGCGTGCAATGGAAAAACGCTGGTAGAAACTGAAGTAGATTTTGCGTTCCCGTAGACTCCATTTCATAAATAAAAGGTTCATCAATACCATTTCGTTTCATATAGATATGCTTATCGTCTCCAAATAAAGCGCCTATACTATCCTTTGTTGCCTTCTCATATTCGACACGCTGATCAAAATTATAGTCTTCAAAAAACTTATTGATTTCATCTGTTCCTTCTTCTTCCAAGTATTTCTTCAATTCAATTTTAATTGCTTGATATGCCTTACCTTTTCTCGTAAATAAATCAAGGTAGATAGAAGAAGATAAGAAAGCAAACCAATCCTGCAATGTATGATTTCCTCTGAAACGTGTATTAAAATAAATCTCACGCAAAAACAATGTATCGTTTTGTATATCTGTATATTCTTTCTTTTCTGTTAAAACTGAATTTGCGTAACTATTATTACGTTCAAGAACAGTATTATGGTCAACTATCAATGATTCTTGAATAGCGGAGCTATCAATATTGTACCTTATTAAGTAATCTATCTCAGATCCGTTTATTTCAAAAACAAAGCGCATAAATACCGAAGGATTCTTGCTGAAAATGCAATGATACATCTCAAGCGGATTATCAATAGTACCAAACAGCATATCAATCAAAAGCTTAACAGGAAGAAGCGCGTTAGATTTTCCAGATGCATTTGCGCCAACAAACATAGCTCCCTTCAAAAGATTATGATTCGTATTGGTTTCCTCCAACACCTTATAATTGGTCTTTTCTAAAGAAAACCTTGTCTTGTTCTTAAACGAACGGAAATTCTCAACTTCATAATATTTAAGCATAGCAATACCTCCTATCGTTGCTTTCTAAAGGTATTATACCACTCCATGCAGAAAAATGCAACTATTTTACGGCAAAGCTTTGAAAAAGTGTAAAAAAATTACCGCAGCAAGTTGTTAGCCTATAGTATTCTCTTTTCTCATCCCATTCCAGCCATCGCAAAACTGCTCATACTCCATGTTAAGCGTTATATTTATCTTATATCCCTTGCCTATCTCAATTCGGCTGATAACCTGGGATATTATCATTTTCTTCTGTTCTACGGTAGCAAGTCTGAACTCCTCTGCCCAGCCCTTAAACATCTCATACATTGGTCGCACCTTTTCCATCGAAGCCTTCTTTTGCTCCATTTCATTACCTGTTATTTCAAGCTGCTGATTTATAGCTGTTATTTTCTGCTGAACAGTTGTAATTGCAGCAGATAATTGCTCCGGAGAGTAGAAGCTCTCCCCTATCAATGTATTGGCGATCTCCTCATTAAGCTTATCATATTGTTTTTGGTACTTTTTCAGTTCAGTGCCCAGCTTGGTCTGTTTCGCCCTGCATTTTTGCATTCCCTTGTTATATTCCTTTCTGAGCTCGGCTTCGTCAGGAGCATCACTTATTTTTGAGAATATCGACGCAACTACCTCTATGACTGCCTTATCCACTTTTTCGGCTGAGTATACTGACTGCCCATCGCAGTCACATAGTTTTCGGCTTCTGTGATAACATATGTATCTGAGGTAATGCTTTTCCTTTACCTCCCCTGTTGTTTTTACTGTATATTTCTCTGTATGCATATTCGACGTCATTCGTCCACCACAGTGTGCACAGAACATTACTCCTGACAGCATTGCCTGACTTTTGGTAGATAAGGCTATCTGTCTTTCATCACTGTTTTTCATTGCTCTTTGTTCAAGTATGTACTGAGCTCTCTCAAACATCTGCTTATCTATAATCTGAAGCTCTTTCATATGTGGAGAAACCGTATCCCCTGACACCAAATATCCACACGTCAGCTTATTCCTCAGTATTCTGATTATAGTGTTGCATTGGAACTTGGCTCCACTGTGAGTCCTTACTCCATTTTCGTTTAAATAGGCGGCGAGCCTATGAGAACCGTATCCATATTTTACGGTTTTCTCGAATATCTCCACCACCCATTCTGCTTCGACTGGATTTATTACAAGGTCATATATCTCCTTTCCCCTTTTATTAAGGCGTCCCCTCTTTTCAAGCTGATATCCAAAGGGAACACCACCGCCAGTATAACTTCCTTCCGCTGTAAGCTGCTGCATTCTCGTTTTTATTCTCATGGAAGTTTTCTCGGACTCTCCCGATGCCTGCCAGAATCGGATATAGTTCATGAGCTTGTCCACATGGCTCTCGAACCTCTGCTCCCCCTCTTGGACACTCCATACTCTTATCCCATGCTTCACGAACCACTCTACCACGAATGGTGTCTCATCATCTATTCGTCCGATTCTATCAAACATGAACACCAGCAGTATCTGGAATTCGTTTCTCAGTGCCGCTGCCTTTAGTTCTTGTATCGCATCTCTGTCGGTCGCTGATACTTTAAATCCAGATACACCTTTTTCAAGGAACTCTTTTCCGACAGTCCAGCCCATTCTATTAGCAAAATCTCTGCAAGCCTCTCGCTGCATTGGGATATCATCCTTGACTTTATCTACCTGTTTAGTTGTTGATACTCTGTATAGATTATAGGCTACTTCATTCATTTTCAAATCCCCTTTTTAAATAGTATAAAAAGCCTGTTATCTTTCTACCAACAACTATACCACTTCTCTGCCAAAATAGGAATCACCAATGTAACCGAATTATCCTGACCCATTTTGTGTAACTCCGACTCACCTGCCTTGTTGTAAGGTACAACTTGAAGCATCGGTCATATATTCTATCATTCTGCTTTTAAAGCATTCAAGAATAAGCCATAGAACCTTATCTTTTATATCTTCTGATTTTGACCTAAAAGAAATGCTCACCTCGCACCCGTTGATTTCTCTTATTATCTGCATGATTTCCCCCCTTCATCTTTCTTCTTTTTTCAGTGTAATCATATACACTTCCTTTTATTTCTACATTATCCGCTGCTTTCACCAATGATTTGTTTTGACATTTTCTGAGTTCGTTCCAGCCAAGTTATTTCTGCAATCTATCACGCTCCATCCTGAAACTAATAATATAACGTAAGTGCATAATTGTACTTATGCATTTACGTTATATCTGCGCCCGACATTGCCGCCGGGCGCAGATTATATAACTCTTAAGCCTTCGTCTGATTCTTAGTTCAGACGTTATTGCGTGATATTTGACCTCGCACCCGTCACGCACGGAACAACAAGAACGATCAACAGCTTATTGATCTTCATGGAAATCTCATCCCACTATGGTTCGCATAGAGCCGCCCTCATTGCTTGTGTCTGTGACTGGACGGAAGTATCATTATATTCCTGCTTTTATCGCCTTGCGGAGAGCTGCTCCGCATTTTGAAACGCCATAT
>Ga0247609_10005009_pt1 | contig 13096 bp, 28 predicted proteins | sample 172DNAGHGlowgp2_FD_193487 | JGI IMG/M metagenome (GOLD analysis project Ga0247609, IMG submission 193487) | Sheep rumen microbial communities from Palmerston North, Manawatu-Wanganui, New Zealand - 1728 DNA GHGlow gp2 | ecosystem: Host-associated > Mammals > Digestive system > Stomach > Rumen ...
TCCAGAAATGTTGAACACAATATTTTGCTCAAATACTCCAGAAAGCTCGCTGAATTCTGTAGTGATATCAATCTAGTCAATGTCATGCTGCATTTCATTAAGACGATCAAGCAATCCACCTATTTTTGACATCTATATGTTTGCATCAGGACGTACATGTCTGTCTACTATATAGCCATCAGGTATATTCACTAAGTCACCAGCAACATCCCATACTTTGTCAAGACCAAGTATATATTTCTTGACAATTGGAACTACAAGACCAGTGTCAGGATCATATCGTTTTGTAGTCAAGTCTTCATAGAACACAATGTTTCCCTAGTCAAGATCTTCAACATTGTATTGTATTCCATGTAGTGTTATTATGCCTGTAGTAGGATCTGTTTCAGATGTTCCTAGATATTTGACTTCATTCAAGTTAAGTATACTGTCTAGATTTTCATATTTCTTAGATAGATTTGCAGACAATTCTTGAATCAAGTTTATTGATGGAATATGGTTCAAACTTTCAGCAGATCCAATTTTAATACTAGACAAATCTGCAGATGTTTTAGTTATGTTTCTAGGAGTCAATGATGCCATATTAGTAAACCTTATGCAATTTCTATATTATTTACAACTCATAAAACTATCTGCTAGAAAGTTGTATAATATATTATAGATAAAGTTGTATACAACAAAGGAAACAAACAATGAAGAAAATACTAATGGTAGTGCTAGCGGCGATGGCCGTTTTCTTTACTGGTTGTGACAAGGATCTTCCAACACCAGAAAAGATGGAGACCACGTCACGCGCAATTGGCGTTGCAGCAGGATATGTTGCTGGCCAGACAAAGATAGATGCTGAAGCAAAGGCAGCTGTAGTTGAGATCATGAAGGAGGTCTCAAAGGCAACTCCTGCTAAGGACCAGACCTTTGAAGAGGCTTGGACTCCTGTAGCTAAGGAAGTTGTAGCTAAGCTCGTTGCTAATGGAAAGTTGAAGGAAGGACAGGATGTTCTTGTTCTTGCTGCTTTCAATGTAGCTACGAAGGCACTTGACTATGAGTTCGCTGTCCGTTATCCAAAGGCACGTGAGGTTACTGATTTGGTAGCAGCAGCAGTGCGTGGATTCACAGATGGATTCTTGTCAACGTTCAATGTTGGAACTGTGCTTAAGGCTGCACCAGCTGAAATGGACAAGGAAGCTTATGAGTATCTGACTAAGTAAGTTAAACTCCATAAGATGATTAAAGGCCAGACAATTGTCTGGCCTTTGTTTTTATTATCATAATTTATATTAAAGCTTTATGAATGCACCATACATAAGTTCTTTAAGATAAAGATCCCAAGGCATTATTGCATAGCCTTTAGCTCCCCAACTTGTTCCCCATTGGTTAAGAACATATACGCCTTGCTAGTCATATCCAGCTAAGTTGACTGCATGTCCACCAAGACTTCTGCCACCTTTCTTCAAAACATAGTTCTTGTTGTTGCAATCATACCAAGCTTCATCAATCATAAAGCCAACTTGCAAGAAGTCATACTTATGAATCAAGAACTTAGTAAGCTCAATAGTGTCTTTAGTGTTGTCATTGTAGAAAAGATCTACTTTAGCATTCTTCAAAAAGTCAAAGTCACTTAAGCTTAATGCAGCTTGAAGTGAAAATTCAAGGTAAGTACCTTCTTCATTTGGACTTCCATCAATTGTTTTTGCTTTAGCATATACTTGCTTAGAGTCAAGCTATATGAGTTTTCCTGTAGTCTTCCAATAGAGAGTCTCAATCAAAGTGCAAGCAGCAAAACCAGCACATGCTGGAATGTTAAACTAGTTGTCTGTTGGTGCCATAAGCTAACGATTGTCAATCTTCAGTGGATTTACAATTCCATCTACATTAGCAAGCATTCCATTGCGGTCTTTTGTCTAATAGTATGTCTTTATTATCAGCTTGTCGTTCTTGTATTTGTTTATAAGTTCTTGGTTTATTCCCATAACTATTACCTCACATCAGGAAGCACTTTGTAAAGTTCTTGGCCAAAGTTCTTTGAACCAGGATAGAAAGTTACTCCGCCTCTTATAAATCCATACTGTGGCCAACGATACACATGAGCTTTCATGTAGATGTCATTGTCATCTCCACTTGTGTCTTTGAACATCAAACCATAAGCTTTTTCTTTGTCTTGTAGAACGCAGTTACCATAATGGTGGAAGTCATTTACAATCTTAGTAGCATTCTTGATGAAGTACTCAAGATTGAATATGATGTTGAAAGCAGCTTCTCCATTCCTGTCCATGTAGTTGTTGAATGGAAAGTTTGATATTGACTCACTAAGTTTATTCATGTCATTTTCCTGTGTTGTTTACTCTGTTAGTTGAAAATATGAAGCTCTCCCACACATATGTCTCGTCATTGAACTCAGTCTGCATCATGACATTTGTATTGTTTCTACCATCATAGTACTATGGATTCTGTGGCTTTGACTTGCAGCCAAAAAGCATCAAGCATGAAAGAGTAGCAATTGCAATTATCTTTTTCATTGGCAATATCCTCCATATGTACAACTGTAAGGCCAAAGATATGAATATTCTGGTTGGTCACCTTCATATGCATTTGTCCATGCAAGATCAGCTCCAGCTTCAGTAGCAATCTTCAAAGTGTTCAAGTCATCAAGATGTTCACACTCATCATAATAGTTCTTCTGCAAGATTGTATAAAGCTCATAAGGAACATCTGAAACTTTCATTGCATCTTCATATGACTTGATAGCATCTTTCTCAAGGTCAATCATCAAGTCAATGTAGTACATAGCATCTTGGCCACGTTTCATTCCATCATATCCCTTCCAAGCTTTCTCAGAAGCAAATTTCTTGAACTCTTTGTCTTGGAATGGAACTTCATATCCATAAGTAAATGCAAATGCGACTAATGCTCTGTGATGGTCACTTAGCTCATCATCTGCAATTGTCTGAAATGGCTTGTTCAAAGTTGGGAAATTGTCAATTGGCATCTTCTCAACATCAAATCCTGCCATTATTGCGTTTCTATAAGTCATGTTAGCAAGCATTTCTTCAGAAATGAGCTTGCTAAGCATGTCCTGGACTTTCTTACTGTAGAAAGGATTGTCTATCTTGTTTTCCATATTATTTCTCGTTGTTTTTCATGTAGTTCTTAAGGAATCTTGAAAGTGTACGGTTTGAGATCACCCAAACAGATTCATCTTTCTCAAGCTTCATGTCTTTAGTTCCATTCTAAAATTGCTCTACTGAATAGTAATGGTTCTCCCATGACTTTGTAGTCTCAACTACTGGCTCTTTTGTAGTCATGCAGCCAACTAAAGAAAACATCAAAGCACCTAGTAAAATATTCTTAATCATCATTTTCCATTTCCTAAGTCAAGCAAGTCATCTAATGTTCCATTATTTGCGATATTGTCTATCTTGTCTTCTTTTTCTGTCTGCTCTTTTTGTTGTTCTTTCTTCTCTTTTGACGTATGCCAAGCAATAAGAAGCTCAGATACACTTTTTAATGCATCAAAAAGCTTTATGAGCACAGTTGCTAATGATTTTCCAATAGTCTCTTTGATAAATGTCAAAATTGAATCCATTAGTTTAGTACCTTCCGATATAAATCAGTATTGGAATGTTGATATGCTTAGGTTCTGGATATGTTCTATTAGCTATAGATGTTTCACTTGTGTCATTAACTAGTATGCCAGTTGTGTTAGCAACTAGAACTGCTCCATTAGTTTTGCCATTATTAAGCTAAAATTCAACATTTGACAAATCAATAGTAGCTTCAACATCTATATTGTCTTGTAATGTAGATGTTCCTTGGTGCACATATATTCCAGAACCTTGATTTTTTGATGCGCCAATTTTAAGTGTTGTACTTACTTTTTTATCTGCATTAGAGCATTTAGATTTTTTGTTTATCAACTCATGTGTATGCTGAGGTATTGCTAAAACACCATTTATTAAATCTAAACTTACATCACTTGGTCCGCTATTATATAAATTAGCAGACTTCAAGTATTGGTTTATTAGTGGAATAGTCAATGTTTGAGAATTAGTATTTATTCCAAACGCTATTTTTGCTCTATTGAATTTATTTGCGACATTTGTAATTGTCTAACCATTTGCCCACACCCAACCATCAAAATCAGGTGCATCAGGTGCTTTAGGTTGGAATGACTTGTTTGCTATATATCTTAATGTTCCTATCTATGGTTCAAGATTTGCAGACAAACTATTTATTAAATCTTGCAAGCTTGTTTTCATTTCTTGCAAGATTTTCATTGCTGGAACTTTTGTAGTTGAATTCAATGTAGTTGAATCAGTAGGTGTTGCTGTCACAATATTGCTTGAAAGAAATCTTTTGTTGATTTCAGTCAATGCATATTTTGCTCCCATTACAATTGAGTTGCTGTTAGTTGTTCCAGAAGTTAATATTTGAGAGCATGAAATATAAGTAGCTGAAACAGTTGATGACAAATTGTCTCTTGTGCGGCTTATAGTACTATTAAGATCACTGCGCAATGTAGTGTCAGCTGCTATGTATGCAGATCTTATTGATTGATCTTGCGAGTTCACATATGTTTTTGTAGCATAGTCAGATGATATTCTGTTGCTTAAAGATGAACTTATTTCATTTACATATATCTTCTTAGCATAGTTTACGCTGATGTCATTCTTTATTACGTTACTTAATGCAGTGATGTTGTTTTTGTTTGCAGTTATTTGTCTTTGCAAATTAGCATCTTTAGCGTCTAATCTAGCTAAGTCAGCAGTCAACCCAGCAATTTTCTTTTGCTAAATTGCTGCATAGTCACACACATCTTCATCATGTATAAGAGTTGACAAGTTTTGGAAGAATGAATATCCAAATCTCTAAAATCTTCCTGTAGGTGTGTCTTCATTATCTTCAATTTCAACTGATGTAAAGTCATTCAATACACCATTTGAATATATGTAAGCATAAAGCATTGACACCGCGCTTATTGGTTCATGATGTATATCTTCTTCTGTATTATCCTATGTAGCAGGTCTTCCAGCATGCGCAGCTTGATCATGGTTAAGTACATTTGTTCTATAGAATATGATATCACCATTGTTAGATTCATCAAAATCTGAACTTATATAATACTTTATTCCATCTATAGTTATGATTCCAGTAGCAGGATCAGTTTCTGAAACTCCAATGAATCTAGTATGAGTATGGTTGAAAAGTGCAGATATCTAAGATGATATGCTAGATATGTATATTGACAGCTAGTCAATTTTTCCTGTAGCACCATTGGTTATTGAAGACAAACCACTACTTAGAACATATGCGCTAGTTTGAAGATTAGTAAAATTCTGTCTTAAAACTCTAAAGTCAGCATCAAGAGAATCTACTTCAGTTGAAATCTCAGAAACAACTTTAGAAGATGGAATTCTGTTACTGCTGTTTGTAAGAACATCACTATTTCTATCAACTTTAGGCCAAGTGACATTATCACCATCCATACTGTTTGTCGTGACAATTACATGCTCATTGTTCATTAGATTGTCAACCATTGTCTTTTGTAAAACTACTCTACTCATCTGGTATTGCCTTAAATGTTTATAGTTATTTACAATCTCATAATTATGTATAATATTATTATCTAAGTATAAGGAAGAACTTATGGCAAAAATTCTAAAATATGACTCAGATGTGCGTGAAGCACTTCTAAATGGTGTCACAAAGCTAGAAAAAGCTGTAGCCTCAACTCTTGGACCTCGTGGCAGGACAGTTCTTATAGATGAGGGATATGGCGTGCATGTGACAAAAGACGGCGTCACTGTAGCAGAGGCAGTTGAATTCAAAGACCCATTTGAGAATATGGGTGCAAAAGTAATCAAGGAAGTTGCATCAAAGACTAATACAATGGTTGGTGATGGAACTACTACTTCTACAGTTCTTGCAGCAGCCCTTTATAAGAATGGACTGAAGCATGTAGCTATGGGTGCAAATCCAGTTCTTATAAAGAATGGAATTGAAAAGACAGCAAATGCTATTGTAGAGTATGTAAAAGCGTCAGCAAAGCAGATTTCTACAAAAGAAGAGATAAAGCAGGTAGCAAGAGTCTCAGCAAATGGTGATGAAGAGATTGGTGAGACAATTGCAGAAGTTATGTCAAAGATTGGAAATGATGGAACAATCAAGGTAGAAGATGGCAATACAACAGCTATGGAGAGCAAGATAGTTGAAGGAATGTAGTTTGACCGTGGTTACATTTCTCCATATTTCATAACTAATGACAAGATGGAAGCTGATTTTGACAAGCCATTCATTTTGCTAGTAGACAAGAAGATTTCAAATGTAAATGAGTTCTTGCCAATACTTCAGAATATTGCTCAGTCTGGTCGTCCATTGTTGATTGTTGCAGAAGATGTTGAAGGTGAAGCACTTTCTACATTGGTCATGAACAAGCTTCGCGGACTTCCAGTTTGCGCAGTCAAGAGTCCATCTTATGGCGACAACCGTAAGGCAATTCTGAATGACATTGCAATTCTCACTAAGGCGTCAGTTGTATCTGATGAGACTGGTGTCACCTATTAGAATGTTTAGTTGGGTTCTGCAAAGCGTGTAGTTGTGACTAAGGACAACACTACAATAATTGATGGAGATGGTGACAAGTCAGCAATTGATGCACGTGTAACAGAGCTTCGTGCGCAAATTGAAAAGACAGAAGTTGAATATGACAGAAACAAGCTTCGTGAACGTCTTGCAAAACTTGCTGGTGGTGTTGGAATAATTCTTGTTGGTGCTCAGACAGAAGCAGAGCTCAAAGAGAAGAAAGACAGAGTTGATGACGCATTCAATGCTACTAAGGCGGCAGTAAAGGAAGGAATTGTTCCAGGTGGTGGTGCAATTCTTCTTATGGCTAAGAAGACATATGTCTGTGATCCAGGACTTTCAGAAGATGAACAGATTGGTGAAAGCATAATGCTAGATGCACTTGATGCTCCAACACGTTCAATCTGCAACAATGCTGGAGTTGATGCTTCACTTATAATTGCTAAGATTCGTGAAGCTTCAGACAATGTTGGATATGATGTTCTTACAAAGAGCTATGTCAATATGATTGATGCTGGAATCATTGATCCATGTCTTGTGACTGTAAGCGCTATCAAGAATGCAGCTTCAATTGCTGGTCTGCTTCTTACTACAGACTGCATGATGGCAAATGAGCCAGAAGTCGCTAAACCAACAGATTAGGCAGCTTCAATGGGAATGATGTAATTGCTTAAATGTATACATAATTCCTAGAGGGACATCGAGTGATGTCCCTTTTGTTTTATCTAACACTGTACAATATTTATAATGGATATATTGACAGGAAAAACTTTATTGTTCACAGACATACATTTCGGTCTGAAGCAGAATGCAGTATCTAGATTAAACATCTGCGTCAAAGTAGTGAAGCAGATGTTAGAGAAGATAAAAGAAGAGAACATACAAAACGTCATATTTGGTGGTGATTTGTACCATGAAAGAGTGTCAGTAAATGTAAATACATTGAATGTAGCTTTGAAATGCATGCAAGCAATTGCAAAGCATTGCAAGACATATCTTGTTGTTGGAAATCATGATGCTCACTACAAGAACTCAGTTGAAGTAAATTCGCTGAATATGTTCAAAGACACAAAGAACATAACAGTCGTAGAGAAGCCAACTGAGATTGAGCTTAATGGAAGCAAAATGCTTCTATGTCCATGGCTTTCAGATTTGTTTGCATATAAAAAAGAGACATATGACTTTCTTGTTGGCCACTTTGACATATCATCAAAGTTCTTAATTGCTAGCTACATTGAAGACAACTCTAAGAACTTGCAAGCTTCATAGAGCATTTCTGACATGATTCAGCAAGATGATTTGCTTGCTTCTTAGTCATCAATGCAAACCGCTACAAATGATGATTTTACTGAAGTAGTAAATTCAAAGAAGAAAGCTTCTGACTTAGTTGGTGACTTTGTTGAAGTCGTAAAAAGAACAGGAACAATATTTTCTGGACATATACACCAACATCGTGAGTTTGTAGCTAAGAGACGCAAGTTTATATTCATTGGTTCACCTTATGAACAAACTCGTGGAGATAGAGGAAATGATTGTGGTTACTACATTCTTGATGAGAAGAACAAATATAAGTTCATAAAGACAGTTGGAACACCAAAGCATGTAGAGCTCCGCATGTCAAAAGTCATAGAAGTTGGCATTGATAAATTTGACTTCTCAATAGTCAAAGGAAACATTCTGCATAAAATATATGATTGTGATGTTGACAGAATAGTAGACTCAAAAATAACTTAGAAGATAACTGACTACAAGCCTTATGATGAACTTATTCCAGACTATGAAGTTTCATTGAACTACAATAATGGAGTAAATCTCCAGAATGAGACTATTGCTTTGATAAAGAAGTCAAAGCTTGAATACATAAAGAACTACATTGACAATATTGACAAAGCAGTGCTAGATGAGCAAGAAATTGATTCAACTCGTCTATATAAGATGCTTGAGGAATATTATGAAAAAGTGACAGAACAGCAATGAGAATAAACTTCAGCAAAATAGAGATCCATAACTTCATGTCATTTGCAGATGAAGTATTTGACTACAGTGAGTTTAAGGGAATGAACCTCATATGTGGAAAGAATAATGACATTCCAGGTGCTAAGAATGGAACTGGAAAGTCAACGTTGTTCTCTGCATTAGTATATTGCTTGTTTGGAGATTTGCAGAACTCAGTAAAGAATGAAAACATTCACAATAGATATGTCAATTCAAAAGAAGTAAGAGTAGTTACATATTTCAGCATTGAGGATGATAAATACAAAGTAGCTTCAGGCTTCAACAAGTATGGTGCACCATATTGCCAAGTGTCTAAGATAGAAGATGGAAATGAACTTGACTTGACAAAGTCTTCAATGGCAGAAACACGTAAGTTCCTTGAAAAAGAGATACTCCATTGTGACATGTCAATATTTCTTAGAACAGTAATGCTTTCATCTGACCAGACATACAACTTCTTCAAGCTTCGTAAAGGAGAGAAGAAAGAGTTCATTGAGAAGTTGTTTGACATATCTGTGTTTGGAGACATGTACAACACTATCCATCGTGACATTCTGAACTATGACAAAGACATGCTTGCTTTGCAAAGCAAGTTGATGCTTTTGAACAAGAACAGTGATGCATATCAAAGTAAGATAAAGCAATATGATGATCAGAAGCAATCTAAGCTTGAACAGCTTAAGAACAATCTTGACTAGCTTCTTTCAAAATACAAAAATTTGAAGAACAAGAAGATTGCTGTAAATGATGAAGAAGTAAGCAAATATGAAGCTTTGTCAAGCAAGATAGATGAAGGAATAAGCAAAGTTGGAATACTCATTCGTAAAATAGAGAAAGAGATAAATGAGACTGATGTAAGTCTTCATAAAGCTAAGAACTTGAAAGATTAGAAGCAGAAGATAATTGACAAGTACACTGAGATTCTTGCAAAGCTATGTAATGATTGTAGCAAAGTATTTAAAGACTACTATAACATAACTAACACATCTGAAGAGATAAAGTAGCTTGAAGACAAATGCAATGAGTACAAGCTTTAGCTTAATGAGAAGAAAACAAAGAAGAGTGAGCTTGATGGAAAGCTTGACATATTGACTAAGAAGCTGAAGCTTGTAAGCAAGAAAATAGAAGACCTTACACTTGAAAACACTTAGACTAAACGTGAACTTAGCACATTGAGCCAGAGAATTGACTGGACAAGATCTGATATTGAACGTGAAGAGAATGAAGAAAATCCATACAATGAGCTGCTTGAGAACAACCAAAAGAACATAAATGAAGAGAATGAAAATCTTGAGAAGATGTCAGATGAATACAAGTATCTTAAGTTTGCAGAGTCAATTGTTGCTCAAGACACATTGAGAAAGTTCATCATCAAGGATCTAGTTGGTCTGCTTAACAACAAGTTGAAGCAGTATCTTACTAAGCTTGGTGCAGACTATACTGTAGTTTTTGATGCTGATATGGACTACCAGTTCATCACTGATGGTGGAACATGTGAATACAACAACTTCAGTGCAGGTGAACGTCAAAGAATAATGCTTGCTACATGCTTTGCTTTCAGAGACTTCATGGCAGTAAGAAACAACTTGACTAGCAACATACTTATTCTTGATGAGTTTATTGATGGAAATGTTGATGCTGTCGCAATTGAAGGTGTAATTCAAGTTCTTAGAGACTTCATAATCATGTACAACTAGAACATCTATGTAGTGTCTCATAGAAAAGAAATTGACAACTCGATATTCAACAACATCATCTAGGTGCAACGTACAAACCACATCTCTAAAGTTGTAGTTCTAGATGTATAATATAATATGTTTAGATGGATTCAAAAAATCTTTTCTAAAAAGCAGAAAGAGAAAAGCATGTATTTTGACATATTAGTTTTTGAGGAAGACGAGCTTGCAGATGGTTCACTTGGAATGAAGCAACATCCTGAAAATGGTGTCCAAGCTTCAAGCAGAAAAGAGCTTATTGGTCTATATGCAATGTCTGGCCAAAAAATAAAGATTCTTAGAGAATATGGTGGTGAAAAGCCAACTGGTCCAATAAATGCTGCAGTACAAAATGTTGTTTCAAGCCAGGTCAATGCTGCTCCAGTTCCTCAAGCTTAGAGAAGTGCTCCTTAGCCACCGCCACAACAAGTTGCACAACCTGCTCCATAGAAAACTGCACCACAATACTACAAGATTGGCGATGTTGAAATAAAGATTGACAATGGAGTTTCTTACTAGAAGCAGTTTGTCAGATTGACTGACACTGAAGCTGCTAACATTAGAGTTGTTGATGACAAGACTAATAAAGTAGTAAATCTCAACAACAAGCATATTGAGATGAAGCGCTGGATAAGAGTTGAAACTTCAAATGAAGATGAGACTGCAGCTTTAGAGGAAAGTCTTTCATGAGCAAAATTCTCATATTGATTGTTTCAAAAGACAGTAATTTCGCAATTGACGAGTTTACTATCCAAGACTTCTACGCTAAATGGCCAGAGTATGTTGGCAATGTCGACATCCAAAAGATAAGTAACAACATGATGCCACTTCCTGAGCTTTACAATAATGTGCTTGATGATGTCAAATACAAGACATTTGTGAACAAAGAAGAATATGATTTTGTTGTATTCATGCATGCTGATGTGTCATTGAAGCTTGTAGACTTGATTATGCATATTGAGAAATGCAAAGACAAGTATGACGTAATGGGTCTTTGTGGTTGTGCTAAGTTCTCTGTAAATGAGTCTCCATTGAATTGGTTCTGTGGCTCAAGACAATATCCAGAATCACGATGGGGTTGTGTTACTCATGGCGAAACCGGAAATCAGACATCTTATTTCAGTTAGCATTCTCCACAATAGTTGGACCATTCAGTAGCATGCATTGATGGACTTTGCATTATAATAAACAAGAAAGCGGCTGAACTTGGATTAAGATTTGGAAATGAATTTGCATTTGACTGCTATGACACTGATTTGTCATTGTCAACTGTCTTGAAATACAAGCTTCGTCTTGGTGTTCTTGTTGAGAAGTCACTTCACCATTATTCAATTGGCAAGTCAATTTTGTCTGACAATTTTCTTATGACAGAACTTAAGCTTCGTGAAAAATGGGGATTTGGAATTCCTAAAGGCTCAAGACTTGAAAATCTTATTTCAGCTAATCCTCAGTTATTAGCTTAAACTCATATCCTTTTTCTCTGCAGTATTTTGTAGCTGCAGTCCATTTCGAGAGATTCTTCAAATAAAGAAGATTCTCTTGAATGTTTTTAGGATTCTTTGGCTTCAATGTCTCTTTTTTGCTTTTTACTTCGCAATAGAAAATTTTGTCAGGATTTCCTTTTACGCATACAATGAAGTCAATGTAGTATTTTCTTACTTTGTTTGTTGATGCATCAAAATACTTCAATGGATATGGTTCATACTTCCACCAGCGAACTCCTGGATTTTTGTCAAGATAAAGCATGAACCGTTGTTCAAGACTAGACTTGTATATTATAGTCTTGTTTTCTGATGCATATTTTTCTGGATGAAGCGGAAAATAGTACCCCTGCTTTGCATGGTACTTTCCATTATTTCCGCTATGTGGCCTTATCATTTATCGTCTCTTTCAAATTCCAGAGACCATTTTCAACAAGATACAACTTCATCAACAAATCATCAACTATCAGCCGCTCTAGTTTTTTGGTGTCTGTAAATATATTTACATCACCTTTAGCAAGCACATAGTCATTGATGTCTTTTTGCTTTGTATTAGTGTTGAACCACTTGAAATACTTAAGCTTTCTGTTCTACTTGATGCACTTTATGTAAGAGCAAAGACCTGGTTTGTCATTGTCAAATGATGCAACTATAGTATGATGTGGATATCTTTCAGAAATCAACTTGTATTGGTATTCTGAAATGCTCTTAGTTCCAGTCGCAATTCCATTCTTCACAAAAAGACTATCATAAACTCCTTCAAAGCAGATTATGTATGGCCATGACACATCAACATTGTCAAGACCAAACACAAGCTTCTTTGTGTCTTTTGGGAATATGTACTTCATCTCTCTGTGCTTCAAGAAGTCATTGAGCTAGAAGTAAGCTCCTTCACAACCATTTAAGTTCCAAGGAATAAGAATGTATTCTTCATTCTTCTTGCTGTACCATGAATACAAAGTGTCTTCAAGAAATGGAGCTTCAAGCACTTTTCTTTTTGAAAGATATTCTATAGCTTTGTCAGACAATGGACATTTCCATTCAGGCTTAAGCATTGACTTTATGTCAAACATCTTAGGCTCTTCAACTTTAGTGTCTACAAATGAAGACAATGATGCATTAAGTCCTGACTTTAGATACAGTCTCAAGTACTCATCTTTTATCTATGCATATTTGCTTCCTGAAACAGCTTCAAGAAACTTTATTCCTGAAAGATTTGTTCCACAATTGAAACAATGAAATGAACAAGTGTCATTATACCACCAACCACGTTTCTTAGTTGCAGACTTCTTTGAGTCACCACAAAATGGACATCTAAAGTTGTAT
>Ga0247609_10005012_pt1 | contig 13094 bp, 12 predicted proteins | sample 172DNAGHGlowgp2_FD_193487 | JGI IMG/M metagenome (GOLD analysis project Ga0247609, IMG submission 193487) | Sheep rumen microbial communities from Palmerston North, Manawatu-Wanganui, New Zealand - 1728 DNA GHGlow gp2 | ecosystem: Host-associated > Mammals > Digestive system > Stomach > Rumen ...
AGACTTGTGGATGTTACGAGGAAGGATGATCTTCTCCCCTGCTTTGACCGCGGTCATGATCATGGCGATGATGCCACTAGAAGTTCCATTGATTAAGAAGAAGGCTTCATCAGCATGGCAAGCTTCTGCCATCAGCTGTTCAGCTTCCATAATTACGCCGTTAGGTTTGGCGAGGTTATCCATTCCGACAGGGGCGTTGACGTCGCAAAGGAAAACCTGATGTCCTAAAACCTTCGTCGCAGCGTTATCTATGTTGCCCATATGATGGCCAGGGACATCAAAAGGAGAAACGTCTTTCTTGATGTAGTTTTCGAGAGCCGTGATAAACGGGGTTTGTTTCTGACCCAATTTCATTGCGCATATATAATACGCGCACGATTTCGCATGTGAAAATATTTTTTGAACCCTTAGTAAACAAAAAAATAACCACACGGATTTCGTGCGGTTTTTGTTAGGGATTTTTCAATATTTCAAAACCAATTTTTTATGGCCTTTGCAACGCCTGAATCCCAGACTGCTTCGGTTTTGTTCTTAGCGGCTTTTAAGAGAAGCTCGTCGCTATTCCCCATCGCGTAGAATGTACCGACATTCTCAAGGAGGGAGATGTCCTGGAAGTTGTCGCCGAAACCAACGGCGTCTTCTTTCTTTAAGCCATAGTGATCAAGAATTTTCTCAACTGGGTTTCCTTTGTAGTGCATGGCAGGAACCCAATCGAAAGCGTATTTGAAATACCTGAAGATGATCAGCTCAGGGAACCTCTCTTTGAAGAGATGGTCTTTCTCTTCGCTTGCGAAGACCGTGATGCCCATGCTTGGCCTGCCCTTGTATTCTTCAATCGGGGGAATCTTCTCTACATAGTAGGAGTAGTAATGTTTCGCTTCTTCGGTAAGAGGGGCAAGGAGTTTCCTTTCCTTCTCATAAGGAATTTCGCCGCAAATGCCGAGTTCCTTCAGGAAAGCGACTGCTTCATAGGCGGTCTTCGGATCCATATATTGCTCGAAGACGGTTTTGCCTTCGACGACGCCGATAGCACCGCTATTGGCGATGAAGCCATCCCATTCGATTCCGATATCAAGCGCGCCGAAATCCTTAATGGAGTCGTAGTTCCTCGCGGTGCACAAAAAGCATTTCACCCCTCTTCTTTTGAGCTCATTGATCGCATCCAAAGACTCTTCGTCCCACCTGTGGTTCTTGTGGTCATAAATGGTCCAATCAATGTCGAAAAAAGCGATTTTGAACATAGAAAAATGATATGGGCTTTTGCTTTATGCCGCTATAGTTTTATGAAATATTTAACTTAGTTAAACTTAACGATCTTGTGACCGATGTGGAAGCCGGCTCTGACAAGAAGGGTTCCGATATAGAGAGGAAGGTTCATGACCCAGATAAGGAAGTGGCGTCTGACCTTTCTATACTGGCGTTTGTTGGTAGTCTTGCAGTGTCTGTAGAAATCCTTGAGAGCGGCTTTGGATTCTTTAGTGCCGACGTACTTGGCCCACATGACAGACAAGATCATGTTCATGATCAAGTGATGATAAACGGCTTTATAGGTCGCTTTGTCCTTGATCGAGTAGATGTCGATTGAATCAAAAATGAGTTTTCCATCGAGAAGGAAGTCTTTGTACTTCTTGACGAGGTTGGCGGTGGCCATGGACTGTCCGTCTCTGCCAGTGAGGTACTGATAGACGCTCACAGGGACATAACGGATCTCTTTGACGTAAGCCATTGGGGCATAGATGAAATAGTTGTCCTCATAGGAGACGTGTCCTGGGCAATGGACACCGCTCTCTCTAAGAGTGGATGTTCTATACATCGTGGTGTGTAAGGTGAGGTTACGGTCATAGCGGAATTTCTTGATGCATGACCATGGTCCGCCTTTAGCGGAATCGTAATCTTTGCCTTTGAAAAGGTAGTTGAAGTTGATGGTGGCGTCTTTATTGTCTCTGCCATGCCAATAGGTGTAGTCGGTGAAGTAGAGGTCTGCTTTGCAGTTCTGTTCTTTGACGTCTTTGAGAAGAGCGGCAAAGCCATCGTGATCGACCCAGTCGTCGCTATCGAGGACGCGGAAGTAGATACCAGTGGCAAGCTCTAAGCCATGGTTGATGCCTTCACCATGTCCGCCATTTGGCTGGTGGACGGCTTTGATGAATGGATGCTCAGCGGCATACTTGTCGGCGATTTCGCCAGTTTTGTCTTTGGAGCCGTCATCGATGATAATGACCTCAACATCCTCTCCGAAAGGAATGAGTGAGTCGACGGCGTAGTGCAAATATTCCTCGCTGTTATAGGCAGGGATGCACACGGTTATTAATTTCTGTTTTGTATTCATAAGTGGTGTTCTAGTCTTGCTCAGGGCAAGCCTAGTAATTATACACAATTAAAACTACCTTAAAAGGTAAAGATGGGTTTTTGTAGGGGTTGTCTAGTTTTCGGAGGCTTTTTTGGCAGCGTTTGCTAAGGCTTCGTCGCGAGCTTTCTTTCTTTGCTTTTTGACTTTTCCTTGGCGGAGGAATTCACGTAGACCCTTGAAGAATTTGCCGTTGAACATGGTGATAAGACCACCAAGTTGGCCCCAACCAAGCATGCCGCCAGAAGCGCGGGACATGTTCCTTAATGGGGTGTAGTACAAACCCATCGTCATAGTGTCTGCTAAAGATCTGTTTCCAAATGCAGGAAGGATCTTCATGATGGCACGGATGGCCCATTCAAAGAAGCGGCCAAACCAACCTTTCGCATAGCGAAGGTCGTAAATCGTGGTCTCTGGGGTGACCATGATGCGGTTTTTCTTGATGAAGACGATTGGCTCTTCGATCTTTCTTCCAAGAAGAATCTCAAACTCCTCTTGGTCAACGCGTCTGACCTTACCCTTGAAGTAGGAAGGGAGTTTCTCTTTGTCGTATGGAGCTGGAGCGTTAGTTCCTTCTTGATGGACTTTTCCAGAAAGAGGGAAGGAAGCGCTAGAAGGTCCGACGTATATGTCGTAGTCCCCTGCTTCAATCTCCCACTTATTGGTGAGCACGTTGAAATAACGGAAGGTATATTCGTCGAATGGGATTTTGATTTCTTTTGTCTCACCTGGCTGAATTTCAACCTTGGCGAATCCTTTGAGCTCGAAGGCTGGACGGAAGATGGCGCTTTCTTTGAGAGCGACATACATCTCAGCGACTTCTTTGCCGGCGATTTCGCCAGTGTTCTTGATTTTGAAAGAGACGCCTTTCTCATCTATGACGAGATCGCTGTATTCGAAGGTGGTGTATGAAAGACCAAAGCCGAATGGGAATCTTGGAGCAATGTCAGCGGTCGAATAGTAACGGTAACCGATGAATGGTCCTTCGCGATATTCGACTAATCCATTCTGCCAACCAAACGTCTCAGCGGTTGGGCAATCTTCGTAAGTGTATGGAAGGGTTTCGGAAAGCTTGCCAGATGGGTTGACCTTGCCGGTAAGGATTTCGATCATGGCTCTCGCGCCAGCTTCGCCTCCGAGGTAGCCGTGGACGAGGGCGTTGATGCCGTCGACGAACGGAAGTTCAACAGGTGAACCTGCACTTAAAACGCAAACGATTGGGGTGCCGATTTGACGCAAATTCTCCAGCAAATCCAACTGATTTTTTGGAATTGACATGGTTTTTCTGTCAAGTCCTTCGGTCTCGCTATGCTCATCTAAGCCAAGGAAATAGAGAACTACATCGGCCTTTGAAGCGAGGGCACAAGCCTTCTTTTTGAGGCCTTTGCTCTTCTTGCCGTATCTCTTGAATCCAGGTTCATAACCAACAAAGTTGATACCGGATCCTTCTTCTTTGGCGACCTCAAGAGCAGACTCAACCTTGATTGGGTTGACGATGCTTGATCCTGCACCTTGGTAACGTGGCTTATCAGCAAAGTCACCGATGATGGCGACCTTAGCTTCTGGTTTGAGAGGGAGGATATCTCCTTCGTTCTTTAAAAGAACGACAGATTCTCTAGCAACTTCGAGAGCGGCTTTGTGGTTGGCCTCTTTGTCGGTCTCAGGTTTCTTGTCCTTGAGGTTTTTGTTCGTATAAAGAGCTAAGTCGATGATGCGGTCGATAGCCTCATCAACATATTTCTCATCTAAGGTTCCGTCCTTGACGGCGTTAAAGACATCGTCGTTGGTCTCGCCGCCTGTGGAAGGCATTTCAATCTCGTTGGACGCCTTGAGGCCGAGAATACGATCGTTCTCTCCGCCCCAGTCGGTGATGATGAGTCCTTTGTATCCCCAATCCTTGCGGAGGATGTCGAGGAGAAGATGCTCGTTCTCGTTGGCGTAGGTGCCATTAAGCTTGTTGTAAGAAGACATGATGCTCTTGGCTTTGCCTTCTTTGATGGCAATTTCAAAACCTGTGAGGTAAATCTCACGGAGGGTTCTCTCATCGACGATGGAGTTGGAGGCCATCCTCTTGATTTCTTGGTTGTTGGCGGCAAAGTGCTTTGGACATGCGCTGATGCCGTTTTCTTGAACGCCGGCGATGTAGTTGGCGGCCATCTTGCCAGCGAGGTATGGATCTTCTGCGAAGTATTCGAAGTTACGCCCGCAGAGAGGGTTTCTCTTCATGTTGAGAGCAGGAGCGAGAAGAACGCTGACATCGTTCGTGGCAGCTTCTTCGCCGATGGTCTTGCCCATTAAATGGGCCATCTCAACATTCCAGGTATTCGCAGTGGTCGCGCTGGATGGGAAACATGTAGCAGGGATTGAAGGATTAAGGCCAAGGTTATCTGCTTCGCTGGCTTGTTTCCTTAAGCCAGTAGGCCCGTCAGAGAAGAACATCGAAGGCAAATCGATGCTTGGCAAATCCATGGTTTGCCAGAAGTCTTTGCCGCTAAGTAAAGCGACCTTTTCCTCAAGGGAAAGTTTGGAGATCAAGTCTTTGTGTTTGAGGGCCATATCCTACTCCTTCAAATATTTGTTAGGCGATGCCTAAGGCTTTAAGTTTGTCGAACATCTCTTTGGCGGCGATGATGCAATCATCCATGTCGAAATACTTGTAGACGGCAAGCCTTCCTAAGAAGAAGGTCTTTGGCTCAAGTTTGGCCGAGAGTTCTTTGTATGCGGCAGCGAGGGAATTGTTCTTTTCGTCGTTGATTGGGTAGCAAGGAATCTTGCCTTCCTCGAAAGTGTCTGGGTACTCAAAGGTCACGAGGGTCGAATGGTGGTTCTTGCAGAACGGATCAAAGGCCTTGTGCTCAGCGCAGCGGGTGTATGGCTGGTCGTGAGTGGTGAAATTGATGACCGGGTTGTTCTGATAGCGGTCCATCTGCATCCACTGATTGTCGAAGCGGAGGGATCTGTATTCGAGCTTTCCAAGCTTGAAGGAGAAGTATTCGTCAAGGCGTCCGGTGTAGATGACGTGGTCCGCCATCGCATCCCATTTTTCCTTGTCTTCGAAGTAATCCACGCCGGTTTTGACGTCGATTTCTTTCAAAAGGTTCTCAACCCACTTGGAGTAACCGCCGACTGGAAGTCCCTGCCAGGTGTCGTTGAAATAGTTGTTGTTGTACTCAAACCTGAGAGGCAAGCGTTTGATGATACTGGCAGGAAGCTCTTTGCAGTCTCTGCCCCACTGCTTCTCGGTGTAGCCCTTGATGAGCTTCTCATAGATCGTGCGGCCAACGAGTTTGATGGCTTGCTCTTCGAGGTTCTTTGGTTCATCGATATGTTCCTTCTCGACCTCTTCGGCGATCTTGGCCTTCGCTTCTTCAGCGGTTGTGACACCCCAAAGCTCATGGAAGGTGTTCATGTTGAAAGGCATGTGGTAGAACTCGCCATGGCAGTTGGCAATAGGCGAGTTGATGAACGGATAAACCTCAACGTTCTTGTTGAACATATCCCAGGCGAACTTGTCTGAGGTATGGAAGATGTGTGGTCCGTAGGTATGGACGATGATACCGTCCTGGATGGCAGTTGAAATATTGCCGCCGACGTCGTCGCGTTTCTCTAAAACAAGGACCTTTTTACCGGCGTTCTTAAGTAAGTTGGCGATGGTTGAGCCAGATAGGCCGCTGCCAACAATCAAGTAATCGTAATGCATAAGCACTCCTATTCAGTCTGCTATATTCTACCTTAGTAGAAACCAAAAGTGCTACAATACCGTAGGTAAATTTTATGAGTAAAAACGAAATTATCCGTGAGGCCTTAACAAAAGAAGGCGCCGATGCTTGGGTCATCGTTGATTACGAGAATAGAAATAAGACTTTAGTTGAGTTCCTTGGGAACAGAATGCTTACGAGGAAGATCTTCCTTGTTTTCCCTCGCGATAAGAAACCATTCATAATCTGCCACTCAATCGACACCGTTTTCCTTAGGGACGAAGAAATCACGAAGAACTTTGACCTTAAGGTCTACCATACCTGGCAAGAAATGCTCGACATCGAGAAGAAAGAGTTCGCCGAATACAAGAAGGTCCTTATGGACATCTCTGAGTTTGGCCTTCTCCCAAGAATCTCCTTGGCCGACTATGGCTCAGTCGAGTTCGTTAAGAGCCTTGGCATCGAAGTCGCCTCAAGCGGAAACCTCCTTCAGAGATTCAGCGCCTTATATAGTGATAGAGCCTATGAGCTCCAGCTTCTTGCCAACAAGAAAACCCTCATGATCAAAGACGAGGCCTTCGCCAAAATCAAAGAGCTCATTCTTAAGAACGGCGAAACCAGCGAATACGAAATCCAGAAATTCATCTGCGATAGATTCCACGAAGAAGGCATGGTCTATGATGACCCTGCCATCGTCGCGATCGGCAAGAACGCAAGCGACCCTCATTACGGCCCAAGCGAAGAAGTCTCCTCCCCAATCAGAAAAGGCGATTTGGTCCTTATCGATATGTGGGCGAAAATGGACGACCCTGAAGGCGTCTATGCTGACATCACCTGGATGGGCTATGTCGGAGAGAAAGTCCCAGAGGTGTATGCCAAGAGATTCGAGATCTTGAAGAAAGCCATCGAGGCCGATTTCGAGTTCCTCAAAAACGAGCTTCCTAAGAGAGCGGTCGCTGGCTATGAAGTCGACCAAATCTCGAGAGATTACATAAAAGAAGCGGGTTTTGCTGAGTATTTTGTTCACAGAACCGGCCATAACATCGCAGTTGATGTCTCTCCTCACGGCCCTGGCGTCAACATCGATAACTATGAGTCCCACGACACGAGAGAGATCATCGACGGCGTTACCTTCTCCCTTGAGCCAGGCATATACGCACCTGACTTCGGTATGAGAAGCGAGACCAACGTCTACATCAAAAACAGACAACCGATTTACGTCGCAGGACACCAAGAGGAAATCATTCCGATCCTCAAATAATCAAAGGCCGGCCTAATTTGACCGGCTTTTCAATATTTCATACAATAGGCGGTACTTATGAAATTCTCGTCCTTCATGAAATTTGCTGGTTTTGGCATCAGCACAATCCTCTTTCGCAGGAAGAAGCCTATTTTAGGAACGGTCATCGTCACCGATAAGTGCAACCTCCACTGCAAGCACTGTTCCGTTAATAACATTACCGCCGTTATTCATCCTTATGAGCAGATCAAAGGTGAGATGAAACAGCTCTATGATATGGGCGTGCGCATCCTTTTCTTCTGCGGAGGAGAAACTTTCATGTGGAAGGATGGCGATAAGACCTTAAGAGACCTTGTCATCGAGGCCAAGAAGATGGGTTTCCTCATCGTCAACGTCGTCACGAACGGCACCTGGCCAATCGATTTACCAGAGGCGGACTTAATTTTATTAAGTCTTGATGGCGACAAGGTCCACCACAACATCATCAGAGGCGATACCTACGACACCATCTTCGAGAACATCTCCAAAGCGACTTCTGACAACATTTGTTTCTATATGGCCGTGAACCAAATCAACAAAGATTGCATTCGCGACGTCTGTGAGAAAGCCCGTGACACCAAGAACGTCAGGGCCGTCTCCTTCAACTTCCATACACCTTATCCGGACACTAAGCAGCTCAAGCTCTCCAAAGAAGAGAAAGCCAAGTGCTGCGACACCATCAAAGAGATGATGAAAGAAGGTTGCCCGGTCTTTAACCTCAAAAGCGCGTTCCCTTACATCATCGAAAACAAATTCCCAACTCCTTGCTATCAATGCGTCGTTATGGAGAATGGAAAGCTTTCGACATGTGGCCGCTGCATCGAGGTCCCTGGCCTTTGCGAGGAATGTGGCTACTTCTTCGTCGCCGAATACACCCTCCTTTTCAGAGGCAACCTAAAGATCGTCTTCGAGATGCTTAAAACATATCTGAAATACATCTAATGAGCTTTCTAACTTCACTTGCGAGATCCTGGCTCACAAGATCCTTAAAACCGTTCACATTCAAGAACGATTACGACCAGGAACTTCCGTATCAAGACCTCGACAATTTAGGCCTATACGTTCATCTTCCTTTTTGCAAAAACATCTGCAATTTCTGCCCGTATTGCAAAAAACTCTACTCAGAAGAGGAGAGTAACAGGTATATCGACGCTCTCATAAAAGAGATACATATGGTGGGTTCTCAGAGCCCTGAAAAGAAGAAGGTCACGAGCCTCTATTTCGGAGGCGGAACCCCTGCTTTATCCGCCCCAAGGATCCACGAGATCATTGAGGCCATCAAAGAGCACTTCATCATCACCGAGGGAATCGGTCTTGAGCTCCATCCAGACAACGTCAACAAAGAGACCCTTCAGATTCTCAAAGATGCCGGGGTCACAAAAATCTCAATCGGCATTCAATCCTTCCGCGAGAAATACCAATCCATCTTAGGAAGAAGAAGCGTGGATACCAAAGCCATGAAAGAGGCTCTTGAGGCCGTGCCTTTTGAGACCGTTTCAATGGACTTCATCTTCGCCCTTCCGTCCCAAACCTACGAAGACCTGAAAGCGGATGTCGACGAAGCCTTCGATCTTGGAGCGAACCATGTAGCCATTTATCCGTTCATCGATTTCACTTTCACTTCAAGTAAGGTCAAAGCGTTGCCAAAGAAAGAAAAGAGAGCCCTTCTCGATGCCATAACGAAACACTGTCAAGAGAAAGGCTATCCAAGAAGCACGATCTGGACCTTCTCAAGCAAGCCTGAAGCCAAGTATTCCTCAATGACGAGGGAGACCTTCTTGGGCTTTGGCTGCTCGGCCACCACTCTCCTTAGAGACCAGTTCAAAATCAACACATTCGATGTCGATTCGTATATCCAAAGGATAAACGAAGGGAAGCTCCCAACATCACTCACAATCAGATTCAAGAAGAGGCAAAGAATGGTTTATTGGCTCTTCTGGACCGCTTATAGCACGAGCGTGGATTCTAAAGATTTCGAGAAGTTCTTCGGGGTGCCGCTTAAGAAGATGTACCGCTTCGAGCTATGGCTCGCCAAAAAGATCGGTTATCTCACTGAAAAAGATGGTGTATACACGATGACTCTCAAAGGAGCCTTCTACTACCACTACTTCGAGAACTTCTACACCCTCTCATACATCGACAAGATGTGGGGCATCATGAGGAAAGAAGCTTTCCCAAAACAGATCAAACTCTAAAACAAAAAAAGAGGCGCGGAGTAAGGACGCCTCTTTCTTTTGTTAGTCGAGATAGTTGGTATGGAACAGCGTGAAAGGAGTAGCCGCTGTTACTAGTTGATTGAGATGTTGTGAACCAACTCTTTCTTCTCTTCTTCCTTAGGGAAGATGAGGGAGAGAACACCGTTTTCGAATTTAGCGTTGATGTCCTTTTCGTTGGTCAAACCAACATAGTAAGTCCTAGAAGCAGAACCATAGGTTCTCTCGTGGCAAACATACTTGCCTTTGGACTTCTCATCCCTCTTGTCTTCGCGCTTGGCGGAGATGGTTAAGTATCCATCTTTGAGGGTGACGTTGATGTCTTCTTTCTTAACGCCAGGAAGCTCTACATCCATCATGTAATGGGTTTCGTCTTCTTTGACATCCGTCTTCATGGAGATGGTGTGATTTTCTCTTCTGCTAACCGGAGCGAAGAAATCGTAGAATGGATCAAATCCGTAGTTGACTAAATCAAATGTCATTGTAGTTACCTCCTTGGGATTTATTAGCACTCGGTCTTCCTAAGTGCTAACTATATATTAGCCCTCTTTTTAGCACTGTCAATAGGTAAGTGCTAATTTTTTTATGCAAAGTTTTTCGCCCTCTCATTCATGCGCGCGAACGCATTAAATAATAAGGATGATATCTGCTTTTCGTAGGCGCCGAAGTCGATCAAAAAATAATCGCATTTTGTGTTTTCTCGGAATAATTTTTCCACTTCGAAATTGATTTCTTTAACCATTTTCTCGGCGCACACATCACAGATTTGTTGGTACCTGCTCATGTCAAAACCCCAGCCTGTGATAAGACCTGCCGTGTCTTTCAAGGTCTTGGAAAGCTTCTCCCTTAAAGCGGTCATTTTGAAAGATCCTTTGAACTGCGATGCGTATGGATCAAGCCCTTCGGAAATGAGCTTGGCGAAGTATGCAAGGACTTCGGTTTCTGTGTTTTCGTAAATACTGTTATTCATAAAAGCCTCCACTTCTCATATAGAGGCCGAATCAAAAATATTCGCGAAAAAATAAAAAAGGACCGACGAATCGGTCCCTAAATTGCTATTTGTTCCTTACTTAGCAAGGAAGGCTTTGACGCCGATGAAGAGTTCAACAGCAGCGCCAAGGAGAGCGGAGATCGCCGTAGCGATGAATCCCCAAGCAAGGGTGAGCTGGAACTGTGGGGCCTCAACCATGGCAGGAGCAAGGAAGGCTAAGATGCCAGCAACGGCCATGCAAAGTCCACCGACGATGGAAAGGAATCCACCGAACTTTCCGCCATACCATCCGAAGGCGACTCCGAGAAGCTCGAAGACAGCACCGACGATGAAGAGAACGAACATGGCGACAAGTCCACCGGTAGCGCTGATTGTGAATGGAGCAGCTGGGTTGGTGAAGACGAAGTCATAGCCACGAACGAACTCATCCGCACCGGCCTGGACGCCAGGGGCGATTGGGAAGAGGAACGCGCAAAGGGTGAAGATAAGGGCGATGATGCCGAGTAATCCACCTAAATTAGAAGTCTTTTTCATATTGATAGTCCTTTACTAGAAACGAGTTAATCTTACTAGCCTTGTTTGTTATGTTCAAGGTTTCTAATTGTATTAACAATTATTTGAGGTATCCTCCAAGTCTGAGTCTAGCGGTTTTGGGTCGCCTTTAGGTAACGGCTCTTTCTTTGGGCCTTGAGTCAATCCGACGACCAAGAGTACCACGTATAGGGCGACGTCAAGGGCGCAGAACACATTCCAAAAAAGCGTAAGAAGGGTACCGCAAACAATACCAATGATACCGATGATGGTGATCGCCTTCTTTTTGCTGCCGTCTTTGTTGCAGCAGACTAAGACTATAAGAGCTACTTCGAGCATGATGTTAATTTTCTTTGTTTCCTAATGCAGCTTCGAGCTGCTTTTTCTTGTTTTGTAATTCCTTCAAACCAAGGTTAAGCTCGTTGGCCTCACCAGGCTTGAGATGACGAACCCTGTCAATCTGGGCCTCGATGGCTTTGACCGCCAAGGCTTTCGAATAGTTAGGGTTGTTGATGTTGGCGTTAAGAATCTGATCTTGCTTCTGAGTCTCGGCAAAGCCGGAGCTGTGAGTGACAGGTTTCTTAGGCGCTTCTTTTTTAGCTGGCTTCTTTGGCTCGGCTTTCTTTGGTTCAGCCGGTTTGGCCTTTGGAGCCGCTTTCGCCTTAGGCGCTGGTTTTGGTTTAGCCACCGCCACAGGTTTAGGTTTGAGAGAAGCGTAGAAGTCGTTGTTCTTCTTTTCGAAGATGATGGTCGCGCCGCCTTTAAGTGGCCACTCTTCCATCATGTCCGGTTTGAGCTGGGAGAGCTCTTTATCAACGCCTTTGAGATCTCGCGTGGTCACGTCGTAGGCGCCATGAACAGGCGCAAAGTATTCGACGTCTGGGTCTCTGAAGATCCAACCATTATGATCACCGAGCTTCTGAAGGGCGAAGCTTGGGGTTCTTCCGATTCCGTAGAAAATCTTTGTTGCCTCAGGCTTTGGTTCCGGGTTCGGAGCTGGGACGGCTTTCTTTGGTTTGGCTGGCTTTTTAGGTTCAGCCGGCTTGGCTTTTGGAGCAGGCGTTAAGCGTTTCTTCTCCTCAAGCAGTTTTTCTTCAGGGTAGCGGAGTTTGAGACCGGCTTTCTCGGCAGGCTTCATAACCGTAAGAAGAGCAAGCTGTTTATCAATGTCCTCGAGCTTCCTTGAAGAAGGATAGTTAGGGTTGCTGAGATTCGCTGAGAGGGCAGAATCTGCTAAAACCACAGGGGATTTGTCAGTGGTTTTTGGTTTTTCAGGGGCTTTTTTAGGAGCTTCCTGTTTGGTTTTGATTGGGGTTTTGTTGATCCTTGCTGGAGCGCGTTCCTGCGGCTTTTCGCCGTAGTTGATCTCTAAATCTCCATTCCTACCGATGCGGTAGACGTGGATGTTTCTTCCCTTCTGGGATTCGAGACCGTTTAACCCACGGATGTCGTTTGTAAGTTTCTTGTCTTGTGTGATGATGAGAATCTTCTCGGCGATTCTCAGATCGGTGACTTTGGCAAAGATTGCTCTGTCCGCAAAACCGTCTTTGTGTGTCGGTTTTGTGATTTCAATGGTTTTGCCATGACGCTTATTGTGTTCAAGGATTTTGATGGCGAGCTTTGCTTCTACGAACTTATCGCCGTCCTTGCTCTTCGAATGCTTTTTGAGTTCTTCCATGCATTCTCCAAGAACAATAACTTTCAAACCGTCTTTCCAATATTCATGGGATTTGACTAAGCAGTCCATGAATTGGGGGAACGAGTCTTCCATCAAGGAACAGGTGTCCATGAACACTTTGTCGAAATTATTCAGTAATTTCGCAAGGTTCGAGGGCTTTGTTTCCTCGCTGTACATTAAAAGTACCTCCTTTACGAGTCAATTTTACTATATCTAGAACCAAATTGGTTCTGCCTATTTTTAAGCGATGAATAAAGCGGCCGCGCCGACGACGCCGGCATCGCTGCCCAAAGCGGAGACGAGAACCTTAACTTCTGGAGTTCTCTTGAAGCCATAATCCTTGGCGGCGAGTTTCTT
>Ga0247609_10005013_pt1 | contig 13092 bp, 8 predicted proteins | sample 172DNAGHGlowgp2_FD_193487 | JGI IMG/M metagenome (GOLD analysis project Ga0247609, IMG submission 193487) | Sheep rumen microbial communities from Palmerston North, Manawatu-Wanganui, New Zealand - 1728 DNA GHGlow gp2 | ecosystem: Host-associated > Mammals > Digestive system > Stomach > Rumen ...
GACATTGAACTTACTGAAAAGGATTCTTGTTTTCACAATGACACTCCCTACACGCTCCGCTTTGCTACGCTTCGTAGGGAGTGTATTTAGGGGATGAGGAGGATGGATAGGTGGAGTATCTTTGTTTTTAGAACCTTTGTTTTTAGGGTTAGGTTAAGCGATTACATCATCACCTCCTCCTACCGGGGAACGCCCCAAGGATACCCAGGAACCCTCTTAAAAATAACTATTTTTTAATTAGTAGAATACCAAAAACCTAATGAAAGTACACCGTTATTACCCCAGCCTAACTATCTTCTTCGTAGATAATTCCTTGCTTGCAGTTTTCTATTGCACCAAATTCATCAACGCTTCATAACTGTCCACCACACCGTATCGCACTTGCCCGTCGCTTATACGATCGAAGAGCTTTCGGGCGCAGTCGGTCTTTGCCTTTTCCACCCCCCGTAGTTCCATACCTTTCAGACTGCCCTTTGTTTCTGCCACAAAGTAGATATGCTTCACAGTGCCTTCGTTGAAAGCAATAGCCCAGTCGGGGGCGTAGTTGCCCACAGGTGTAGGAATCTGGAATGAGCGCGGCAACTTGGCATATACGCATACCTCCGCTGACTCGTCCAAAACCTTGGCGAACTTCTTTTCCACGCTTTCCTCTGCATAACCATCGGTGAAAACGTAATCTTGGATGCTTTTGGCACTTTGATAGGCCTTGCTGACTGGCTGGGAGGATTTTTCTTTGGTAAAAATAGTGCTATCATATACCCGATCGAGCGGATCATATTGGATGTGCTCCACAATCATCGTGGCTTTCTGCTCTCTGATGATCCGCGAGGTGTTCTTGATAAACTCTTCAGGGTTGTTGCGGAACATCGCCAACTTTATCGGATTGATTTTGCGGAGAATTGTCGCCACTGTCCTACGGGTTAGCGTTGTTTTTCGGGCAATATCGCCCACCAAGTCATAGCGGACAGAGGAGGTACAAACGGTGGAAAGCTTGTGAGTTGAAGTGGCCTTACTTCCGAATGTGTCCACCTCTTGCTGCTCGCCTTCCGTCATCACATATTTGAGTTCCGTGACGGAAAGTTCGGCATTCAACGCCACAACAGCCTTACTGATAAGTTCCTTGCTGTCATAATGAACCGTATAGACATACTGGCGATTGATTTGGTTCCAAAGCGTTTGAAACTCCTTCTTGTAGAAGTTGTCATTGAGCTTGTTCTCGAAAGAAGCGGAAGCATTGGCATCTTCCACCATACTTTCCAGTTCCACACTTTCATCGAAAATAGAACGGACAAGTTTGTGTACTTCTTGTTCAATGGGCTGTAATCCAGGGAAAACGGGTTGCAAGGTTCCTTCTGCGCTGTCTTTTTTGTATTTTTCGGTAACTTGGAATTGGCTGTCCACGTAACCACAACCCATCAAATAGCCTGTGATCATCACAGCATCTTGCTCGCTGATAGTGTATGGTTGACCATTCTTCTGTACCATCTTGCCCTTGAAATAATCTAACGTAGCTTTCGACGGGCGTTCACGTAGTGCCTCGCGGGTTTCCTTCTGCAAACCATCCACAAAATTCTTGTAGCTTTCGTTTGCCACAACGGTTAAGGTGTTTACTTCTTGAACGGTTTCTCCACCCAATTCTTCCAAGTCCATCCGGTTACCGAATTGGTCCACGCAGATGCGAAGTCCGCGTCCGACCTCCTGACGTTTGGCGATGGTGGAGGAAGCGTGCCGAAGTGTACATATTTGGAAAACATTGGGATTGTCCCAACCTTCGCGCAGTGCTGAATGGGAAAAGATAAAACGAGTGGGTTCGTCGAAGCTCAATAAGCGTTCTTTGTTTTTGAGAATAAGGTCGTATGCAGAGATATCATCTGATATATCGCTGCGCCGACCCGTGGAACTGTTGATGGCGTGTCCCGTCTTCTTGTCAATGGAAAAATAGCCATTGTGTACCTGATCTGGGGAAAAACGAAGAAGGTAACGCTGATACTCATCCTCAAACAGAGTGCATTTCTCCTGTAACGCGAGTGCGTATTCTTGCTCGAATATTCTCCAAAGAGGGCCTTGAACCATTTGATTGTCGGAATCGTATGACTTGTAGTTGGCCACCTCGTCAATAAAAAACAGCGAAAGGGTTTTGATGCCACGCTTGAAGAGTTCGCGTTCTTTCTCGAAGTGGGAGGCAATGGTCTCTCGAATCTGTACACGCTGCATTGCTTCCAACGAACTGTCGCCATAGACCTCACCTTTTCGGATAACCTCGCCGTTGAGGAAAACCACCCTATTGGTGAGCGGATCTATTTCAGAGATGGTGAATCCGTCGTATTGGGCCAGTCCCTGTGATTCGTCATAGAGGGAATCACCGTATCCTAACTTATGGCGTTCGCGACGAATACCGGTTTTTCCTTGTACTTCCAGCTCAATGCGAGCCATCGGTGGCTGGTTCTTGGAAAGAATGATGTCATCCAAGTAAAGATAGGAGCTGATTCCCTTGAGGTTCTTGACCTCAAACCCTTTCACCTGAATCTTCTTGACGAGTTTCTGCTTGTAGGCATCCAAAGCGTCAAGGGCATATATGCAGTTGTGGGAGGTCTTGTGCGTGGCCGAGTAATACAGCACAAAGAGCGGATTGAAGCGTTGCAAGGCCGTTTGGGTGGCCTGTCCTTCCATTTTCTGTGGTTCATCCATAATGATAATAGGATGATTGGCCGCTATCACATCGATGGGCTTGCGGGAGTTGAAGTCGTCGCGCTCAGTATAAATGATACGGCTGGCACCACGGGTGGCACCTTCCTTCATATCGGTGGCGAAGGCCTGTGTGTTGATAATCATCACATTGATGCCTGCATCGGAGGAAAATGTGTCTAATTGTTGCAGATTGGAGGAGTTGTAGATGAAGAATCTCGCTTTCTTGCCGTAGTGTTCCATAAAGTGGTCTTCCAGCATATTAAAGCTCTTGTTCACACCCTCGCGAATGGCGATAGAGGGAACCACTACAATGAATTTGGTCCATCCGAAACGCTTGTTAAGCTCGAACATAGTCTTGATATAGACGTATGTTTTACCTGTACCCGTCTCCATTTCAATATCAAGCCCCAAGCGACCTAAGTCGTGCGACAGGTTCTTGGATTCAGGAATGTTCCAGCCACGTTGCATTGCACGAACATTGTCCAAAAGTTGCTGGTCTGATAGTTCTATGTCCGCATTGCGATATCCAGCATAGTCGGCATCAAGGGCATATTGACCTTTTTGCATCTTGCCAAGGTCGCGCCGATATTGGAAAGCATCACGGGAAGGTTGCCCGTTGAAAACGCCCACCGTGCTTTCCACCGCGTCCGTTTGATATTGCTGTATTTTGAATTTGAATTTCATTATCTATTAAGTATTGGATTAAACGCCCAATTATTAGGGTCTTCGACTATTTCTTCTGTTTTAGTAATTGTTTTTATATCTTTCCACTCCACTACTACTTTGCGTTCAGGAGCGTTATCGGCCATAACAGTATACCAAATAGAAGGTAATGAGCTTATGTCATCCACATCTGCAAAACTCAATTTACGACTATGATCTCTACCCGTTACACCAGGTAATAATGGATCATATCTGGCTGGACCATATTCTTTATTCATATTATTAAATCCTGTTACATCTCTAACGGTATTATCATCGAAAACAACAAAGCTGCGGGTCATTTTATCCACATCGTTTGGTTCTGACTCTTTGTCTGGCTTTAACACCAATGGGATGTATATAAAACAGTTAATGTATTTAGCATATACTTTACCTTTATTCACGAGACGATACTTCAACTTATATTCAACCTCTGTTCTTTTCTCATCGTCTTGTTTGGTATTCAACAATTGGCTAATAACAAAAGGCTTCTTAGTGATATTCTTTATGGTTTTATGTAATTCAAACTCAAGTTCTATCACTGGATGTTTGCTCCTGTTCATTACATCACGAATTTCATAATCTTCCATCACCTCAATAGTAGCGTTCCTTCGTTTATAATACAGGTGGGTCAACTTGTTCTGGTGAACAGTATTGCTTTGAGGAATCTGCACCACAAAGAAGCCGCTTTTGTTATCTTTGGGAATTACTGTTATTTCAATATCATCAATAAGCGGTTGGATGTTAGATGACAACAATTGAGACAGCTTGTCTTTAGACATTTCCGTGTATTGAATTGGCAATAATTCATTGGGGATGGCGTGACCACTTTCTCCAGCCTTTTGCCTGATCCCATAAATAATCGTTCCACCGTTTGCGTTGGCCATTGCACTGACATCTTTTGCTAATTCAATTTTCCATTTCTTATTCTCTTTGTCGATGCCAAAAGAGCTTTTGTATTCCAACTCTGTGGACTCTTCAATTTCGTTGTCAATTAACGACTGCAGGTCTTCTATTGTACTAAACTTCATCATTTACAAAATTCTCCTAATAGTGTCTTTGCTATACGCTTTCCAAATCTGCTCAAAATTATCTGCAACGTTATCTGTAGCCAAACTGCTGTCTCTCATCACAAAGTAGTAGGGTTGCCTCTTGGCCACTTCTTTGATCACATCCTCATTTACCTTTTCGTCAAAGCAAGCAATGAGATAGCCGTCATTGACGGAGAAGACCTCTTTGCTGGAAATCTTTTCGGTCTCGATCTTGGCTGAAAGCGGCAGGTTGCACTCTAACATCACCTGAAACAGCAGGTCTTCACCCGAGCGATCGGGTTTGACATTATCCTCGAAAAGTGTGGCCTCCGAGGAATCCTCCGGTCGGTAATAGACATCTTCCATATTGCTGGAGTCTAACTTCAACACACGAAAACCGACATCAAGGTCTTGTGTTGTCAATGGAAATTCTTCTTTTATCTTTTTACCTGCCCTTCGGATGCGTTCCTTGCCTAATTCGGTCAATTTATGCTTAAATTTATACTTGTCACAGAAACAAATAGCATTCTCAATAATGGGTTTAGTGACAGCATCGGCTTTTTTTAACGCTATGTCCAAATCCTCTGGCAATTGAACATTAATAAATCGTATGTTCTTATGCTCTGATTCAGCATTATACCTAATAACAGCATCTGCTGTTGTAGATGAACCTGCAAAGAAATCCATTACTATATCATTTTCTTCTATTATGAAATTGATTAAGTACTTTAGTAATGTGACTGGTTTTGGATAAGAAAACACATCCATACCATCCATTAGTTCATTAAGATATGAAGATGCATTTTCATTTGTTCCAACATTATTATTTGGTTTGTCAATTATTGGGGTTGTGTACTTTTCTTTAATAAAATTTGTTGGCCTTTTAAACCCTTCTCCAGCCCTAATAAACCTAATAGACAATTCTCGACTTTTTATTATGAAAGTCGTACCTTTTTTTATTTCTTCATTTAAGAATTCTTGTGTCCACTTGAAAGGTCCTTCGAGTCTAAAGTTACGCGTTGAATAACCGTTTTCAATTGTGATTTCATCAAGAAGATCTACTTTTTCGCCTGAAAATGGTTGGTAGTCATCATTTGGGTACTTGTCTTCTTTGAAATACACAGTTTCTTTGGGGAATTCTAATACTCTTATAGAATTACCTGTATTAAGCAACGGCTGGTCGCCTCCATCAAGAAGTTCCCCGTTATATTTGATTTCTGATTTATTTCTTTCATAGCATAAGATATACTCGTTAGTTTTTCGGGATTTTTTTGCCAAAGATGGTGGCGTGGCAGTCTTTACCCAAGAAAAGATCTCAATAAAATTCTTTTCTCCAAATATTTCATCGCATATTGCTTTCAATGAGGTAACCTCTTCAACACCTATACTAATAAAAATAACACCATTATCACACAATAAATCCTTTGCCACTTTCAGACGTGGGTAAATCATATTTAACCAATCGGTATGGAAGCGGCCGTTGTTATCCGTATTTTTTTCCAGCTCTCCGACAAGAATATTGCCCTCTTCATCGTAACTTCCAGAGATCTCTTTATAATCGCTATTCTTCCTAATGAAATTATCCTTATAAACGAAATCTCCTCCCGTATTATAAGGCGGATCAATGTAAATCACCTTCACTTTGCCAAGGTAGTTTTCACGTATAAGTTTTAAAACGTTGAGATTATCGCCTTCTATATACAAATTTTGCGTGGTGTCAAAATTCACACTTTCTTCACGACAAGGGCGCAGAGTATCCGTGATTGGTAGATTTGACAACCGTATTGCATGACGTTTATCTGGCCAAGTAAATTGGAAGCGTTCCTTTCCGTCTCCTACTGCATCCTCGGATAGTTCCTGTTTCAACTTTTCAAAGTCAACAACCATCCTTAGATGTCCCTTATCATCTTTTGCTTCGGTGAGGCAGTTCGGAAAGAGTTCGCCGAGGCGTTTTATGTTTTCATCCACGATGTTAGTGGTTTGTAATTTGAGTTTATCCATATTAATGATTGTAATGTTGCAACATTTTTTTATATGACGATGCTACTGCTCGATTGAATGGTCTTTCCCGAGGACAAGAGGGATAGAATATCTGATTCTGCTAATAGATTGATTTTCTGTACTTTTACTTGTTTCAACACCTCCGTGCAGAATTTGAGCTACTTTAATTCCGCCACCTCCCTTTGTCCCATCAATTTCAGTAGCTGTTACAGCAACATCAAAGTCGACATTTACGGCATGAGTATAATGCCCACTACGGTCAATGTAACTATCGCCCGTCGTTGATCTTTGAATGCCACGGGTCACATACGCATTATTTTCAGCCAATTGTTCGTTTGCTTCGTTCACCCCTTGAACTATTTGAACTAAGGTCTCTTTGGTAAATTCTTTCAAATCCATAATTGTATCTATTTGTTTTTTTCAAGTATTACTTTCAATTTCTGCAACTCTTCAAACAGCTCCAACTTCCTTCGCGGTTGCTTTTCTGCTCTTACCTTTTTCTCCAAAACCTCAATCTGTTTGAGCAGTTTGGCTCGGGCTTCGTCATAGTGAATCTGCTCTTCAAGCGTGTTTCCCTCTTCTACCTTAACATCTCCGACCTTCTTCACCAAGTTGTCCCAAACGGTATCGATGTCCAAACCCGAAAGTTCAATTTCCGGTTCCTCTCCCCAAGGACTGGTCAATAGCTTGGTGTGGAAAAGGGCGAGTTGATACTTCTCTTCATACCGCAACAAGAACAGAAGGTTCTGTGGTATTAGTTTGCAAAGCAATTGGATGTTTTTTGGGGCATAGTTCTGACGCTTCAGGATCACCTCTACTACATAGATGGACTCTTTGGTGTCGCCAGCAGGCAGGGCAGGAATGGTTCTTGGCGAAATCACGTTTACAATGGACATCCGACTTACATCCGCGTCAAAGCTTTCCTTTTGGGAAGATTTGAGGTCGAATTTCGCGAAGATACGTGTCTTCGGAAGTGCCTGCGTGAGTTCGGTAGATTTCGGAAGTCCTAACATAGCCACTTTCTATTTGATGACTAAGAAACAGATGAGCTCGAAATCATCAATGCCCGTCACATTATTAGTGAAGAGATCGCCCTGCATTCCTTCAAGGAAAGAGTCCAAGTCGCTTTCCTGCTTCACATTAATCACACTTCCGATGGCATCCCCCAATAGTTTTGAATAGTGTGTCATCTTGAGTCCGTCGCGGGTCTCTTTGTTGAACTGGCGGCAGAGAGCGGTTTGGGGTTCGTGTTTGCCCTTACAAAGACTGCGGAATTTGTCCAACAGCTCTTTCGGGGCAAGATGGTTGATCACCACAGAACCGTCGTTGCGAACATAGATAATGTAGAAAGGATGAAGACGGTTTTTCTTGTCGATATTGACCTCTTTGTTGCGATTCTTCAGAACAAAAATGACTCCTGGCTCGGTGAAATTGTTTTGTCCCACCACCGCGTGAAGTCCGAAAGGCGTGTGTTCCACATCCTTGTGGGTCTTCATATATTCCAAAAGATCCATTCGGAATTCGTTGAGGCCGAGATCCATAATGGAGACCCCGCTGTTCATCTCTTCAATATCGACAACTTCCTCCTGAAGTTTCTTGAGTTGAGCCTTACGGTATTCCAAATCGCCTTTCTCTTCGGGAGAAATGGGATTATCATCGCCCGTGGAAGTGAGCACAGAAACCTTCATACGAGCTTCCACGCGTCCCTTGAGGTCGATGTATTCGTCAAGAGTCATATCCGGCCAATAGTTCACCAACTGGATGACACTGTTGCGCGATCCGATTCTGTCTATTCGACCAAAACGTTGTATGATACGCACGGGATTCCAGTGAATGTCGTAGTTGATAAGGTAGTCGCAGTCTTGCAGATTTTGGCCTTCGGAGATGCAGTCGGTGGCGATAAGCACATCAATTTCCCCGTTTATATGTGGATAAACCGATGCTTTCTCTTTGGAGATGGGCGAGAAAAGTGTCAGCACTTTGTTGAAATCCAGTTTTTCCCGTAGTTTGAGTGTACTTCGTGCCTCCACGTCGCCCGTGACGAGAGCAGTGTCTAATCCGTATTTTTCTTTAATCGGCTTAGCTAAATTGTCGTAGAGATAGACCGCAGTGTCAGCAAAAGCCGTGAAGACAATTACCTTTTGGTTTTCCCCATTGATAGGGTGAGTGAATTTGTAGCGAAGGTCCGCTACTAACTGTTGGAGCTTACTGTCGTGCTCGGGTGTGATATCGTTGAGCATCAGCATAGTAAGTTCAAGTTCGGCTTTGTCGCGTTGGAGATAATGTTTCCAAGCGGTATAGTCCATATCCTCCAGGGCGATTTTGTTTTTCTTGGTACCGATGAAAGCGTCGTTCTCTGAGTCTTCAATGTCAAGATCATAGCCCTGAGCTTCTTCCACATCAATGAAGGTTTCGTGTTGGTCAATTTTCTCAATTGTAGAAGAAATGAGTTTGGTGACACGTTCCAAAGTAAGGCGGAAGGAATTGACGGAACTCTCCAATCGTTTGAGCATCAAGATGCACATCAAACGCCGAATACCCATTTCACGGCCGATCAAGGTAAGACCTGCTCCGTGGGTTTCTGGGTCAAGTTGGTATTTCTCTGCCTTGCTGGCCAAGATGAATTCAGATGGCGTATAGATGGCCAAATTGAGTTTCTGTAGCTGAGCGAAAATTTCGTTATAGTTTATGGCTGTGGGAAGATCGGTCAAGGATGGCCTGCGGGAAATAGGCGGGAGTCGTGTTGGAAATTTGCCTACGGCCTCGGTATCGTAGTAAGCCTCTATGTGCTTACGACTGCGGGCGATGGTAACGGAGTCCAACACCTCGAAGAAATCAAAGCTGAGCATCACGAGGAGTTTGTCGGTGGTGCGCTGTTCATTGGGAAGTTTTGCCCAGTAGTTGTAGGCTTTTTGAGCTTGACGGAAAATATCGTCGATGGAAGATTCCGTGTCTAAGAGAGCGTCCATCCGTTTGACATCACCTTCGTAAGCCAGTTGCAATTGATTTCGCAAGTCGTTGAAGCGATTGTTGACGGGTGTAGCGGAAAGCATCAGCACCTTGGTCTTCACTCCGGAACGGATAACCTTGTTCATCAGTCGCAGATAGCGATTTTCGCGAGGATCCTCGTCTTCGTCCCCCCAAGTGAGCTTTCCACCATTGCGAAAATTGTGTGATTCATCAATCACCACGAGATCGAAGTTACCCCAATTGACTTTGTCCAAGGTAATGCCGTTGGAAGATCCTCCAACGCGGGAGAGATCCGAATGGAAAAGGACAGTGTATCCCAAACGATCACCCGCTATGGGGTTGGTAACGTAGTTGTTTCGGTAAGTCATCCAGTTGTCGGAAAGTTTCTTGGGGCACAAAACCAAGACTGATTTGTTTCGCGACTCGTAATATTTGATGACGGCTAAGGCAGTAAAGGTTTTACCCAAACCCACACTGTCAGCCAAAATGCAACCGTTGTACTTTTCGAGTTTGCTGATGATAGCTCGTGCTGCGACTTTTTGGAAATCGTACAGTTTGTTCCAAATTTGGCTATTTTTGAAGCCGGTGGCCTCGTTAGGCAAAACGTCCTCAGAAATATCTTCAAGAAACTCGTTGAAAATGTTGTAGAGGGTGACAAAATAGATAAACTCCGGAGAGTTTTCTCGGTAAATGTTGGAGATATAATCGATGATATCGTCTGTGACATCGGCAAAGTCTTTCTCGTTGTTCCAAAGCTCATTGAACACGCGGAGATACTGGCGTGCGTTTTCGCCATCGACCTTGTTGACGAAGTTCATCATACTGTTGCCTCGTTCACAGCCCAAGTCAGTGGTTGTAAAGCCATTCACAGGCGTATAGGTGTGTAATTCGTCACCGTCCACGTTCATAAAGCCCGGAAGAGTGTTGTTCGTGGTGTTTGACTTGAAGCGGACTTTCTGCTTAATCCATTCGGCACACTCAATGGCGATGGCCTTTTGGGTGAGCTGGTTGCGAAGCTTTACTTCAAAGGGAGATCCGTAGAGGGTACGCTCACGATCGATACGCGGGATATAGAACTCACGTCGTTGTTTGTCAATCTTTTCTGCGGTGAACGTCGGTGAAGTGAAGAGGAAGCGGAACTCCTCAATATCCTTCAGCTGCTCTTTCAGTTCCTGAAAGGCATAGATAGAGAAACAGCAAGCGGCCATCGAGATTTTGCTTCCCGCTTTGATTTCTACAGTCAGGTCGTCGCGTAGCGTCTTGGTGATGTTATCAATGAGTCCCATTTGAATAACTTTTGGTTATTGCGTTTTGCCTCTCACCAAGAACTACACAAAAAAATCCGTGAACTTCTGTCGTGAACGGAGGCTCTGGACTGCCTTAATCCCAAAACAAGAAAGCCCACGGATATACCGTGAGCATTTCTGCTTTCTCGTTGGGATTAGAAATTGTCCAGATTTCCGTACACCTTGAAAAGCAAAAACGCTTTATTTACAATATGTTCTTAAAAATCAATACTTTACTTCGGTCAACAATCTTTTTAGTTACACAATAACACATTTCGCAGCCATAATTGGCAATTACGGTGCAAAAATAGTCATTATTGAGATATGATTTGCAATTTTGTGAAAAAGATGAATTTTTGCCGCGAGTTGTTTGAGTCAATAAATAGTGCGCCCTTCACGGTGATCCTATTTCAAACAATGACTGAATCATCCCGTGCATTTTTTGCCCTAAAAAAATGCACCGAAAAAAAATATTATGCTAACCATTACAACGTGTGTTCATTTAAGTAAATATGTGTGTCTTGTTGGTATTCATAAGTGCTATAATTATAGAATATTTTCAACGCTCGCTTATCGGCGGGCGTGTTTTTTTTTCACTTTTTCGAGTTTTTTCACTTTCCATTTGTTATATTTAGAATAAACAAATCATTTTTTTATTCATAAAACATACAAATATGATAGATTTTAAGAAAATTATGGGAAGTAAGAACACTTCCACCAAAACCATTGCAGAAAAAATTGTAAAATTCGCAAGTGAGGACTGGTTCTTTGACTCTGTCCAATTTGATGAGAATTCACAAACATTCACCTTCGGAGTAAATGTGTTATCCGTAAACGCAACTTTGGAAACACTGGATGACAATTGGTTTCGTGTCCGTTTTGACGACAGTAGTAACACTGCGAGATTTATCAAAAACACTGATTACAGAAGCATTTACAACCTCATTGAGACGGTTAAGGATGAATTTTTCTCATTGAACGACAAGATGATGTTGAAACTCTCTGGTTGGGAAAAAAGTAGTCGTAAAAAGGATAAAGAGGTACCATTAAACACTTTATTTTAGAAAATTTCGATGAAGACCCACTCATTCTAACAGTAATTTTCCAACACTCACCATCTGGTGGGTGTTTTTTTTTCGCAATTGCAATTCTTGTAACAGCCCTCCCCCTGATCCCCACCGGCCACCTAACGCCCTCACCCGTTCCCAACGTATCCCACTGACCCCCTGACCCATCCCACATTGGTCTCCACCCGTTCCCCACCGGTCCGGACACTATGCAACCGGAAATCCGGCCACCGGTTCGGAAATATCGGGAACTCGTGGAACCTTCGTGTAGCCGGCCGAAACTGGAACGGGTATGCAACGGCCAATCACCCTTTGAACCCTTTTGCATTCGGAGAGCCATTCGGAAATCCTGCAACTTTTTCGAAGCCAATGGGATATTTTTGAAACCGTCGGGTCATCACGGTCAAAGAGACTGATGAACCCGGAAAGGACGGGGTGCAAAGGGAACCCGGAAAGCTGTAATGAACCCATAAAGCCAATGAACCCATAAACCACCAAAGATATGAATGCAGTCATCTATGCAAGGGTCTCATCAACCGGAGACCGTCAATCGACCGAACGTCAGGTATTAGACCTGACCGACTATGCAACCAACAACGGCCTGGCCATCCAACAGGTCTATGAGGAACATATCTCCGGAGCCAAACGGAACTCCGAGAGAGCCGTCCTCAACGAGTGTCTGACCTACTGCAAGGACAACGGAACGGACATCCTCCTCGTCTCCGAGTTGAGCCGGTTGGGGAGGAACGTGGATGAAGTCCTGTCCTCCATCCGGTGGGCCAAAGAGAACCACCTGAACATCTATTTGCAGAAGGAAGGCCTGCACATCTACGACCGGGACGGGAAGGAGAACCCCTACCTAACGATTATGATAGCAGTTTTGGGGACAGCAGCCCAGTTGGAGAGAGAAAACATCGCTTTCCGTTTGCAGAGTGGAAGGAGGAGATATGTGGAACGGAACCTGGCCCTGACCGGAAAGAGTGGCCTCGGCCGAGAAGGATACCGGAAACCGAAGAAACAGAAAGCCGAAGAGTATCGGGAGACCTTGAAACTGTTGAGGAAGGGTTATCCCTATCGGAAAGTAGCCAAGCTCACCAACGTCTCGGAGAGTACGGTGAAACGGTTGAAGAAGGAGTTTGAATTGTGAACGGAATGAAAGCCATCAGTCTCGGAGACCCGTAGCCAACCAGTGTCTCGGAAAAAAGTTCGTTGCAGAGAGCTTTTGCATCTGAAAAAGTTATACTTTTGCAGTTGTTTAAAATCTGAGACCAATTGTCTAACTGTATTTTGAAAAATAAAGATTATCAATGAGATAAGGAGAATGAGGCCAGTTACCTCCGGCTCCAC
>Ga0247609_10005015_pt1 | contig 13088 bp, 11 predicted proteins | sample 172DNAGHGlowgp2_FD_193487 | JGI IMG/M metagenome (GOLD analysis project Ga0247609, IMG submission 193487) | Sheep rumen microbial communities from Palmerston North, Manawatu-Wanganui, New Zealand - 1728 DNA GHGlow gp2 | ecosystem: Host-associated > Mammals > Digestive system > Stomach > Rumen ...
CGAGTCGGCATCGTGTATTGATGCAGTCATTACAGATCGCCACGGAAACAGTCTGCACAGCCAAGGGGAGGAAGCCGTTGATTTCGACCTTGACGACTGGCATGCTTTGCTTAGTCAAAACCATGGTGACTCGCTCAGCGTAACGGTCTCGGCTAAGTATGAAGACGGATGGCATACCTATCGCCCTTTCTCCATCCATGTAAGCACGGACAGCATTGACTACGGCATCTGCTATCGGCTTATCGAGCCAGGCTACGAGGTATGGAGCAAAATGGGAATCTACGAACGCGACCTTTCTTCGTTCGATGAGTGTGCGTTGATTGAGAATACCCAGTTCGAAGGTTGTGTCAACTGTCATAGCTTCAATCGCGGTAAAACTGATAAAATGAGCCTGCACATCCGTGGCCCGCATGGTGCCACGCTGCTTCGTCAGAACGATGGCACCGTTACCGCTTATAACACTAAGACCGATCAGACGCTCGGCCTCTGCGTTTATCCCTACTGGCATCCCTCGGGCCGCTACATCGCTTATTCCACCAATACCACGAGGCAGTTGTTCCATAGTGCCGATTATAACCGCATCGAGGTCTTCGATGAAGCATCTGACATTCAAGTATATGATGTTGAGAAGAATGAACTGATTCTTTCATCCTTGCTCAAGCAGGATTCCATCTACGAGACCTTCCCTGTCTTCTCTGCCGATGGTCGCTCGCTCTATTTCTGTGCGGCCCGAGCCCTCCCCAAGGACAGCCACCAGTTAGACTCCGTCCGCTATAACCTCTGTCGCATTGATTTTGACCCTGAAACGGGAACCTATGGCGATCGTATAGACGTCGTCATCGATGCTGAGGCTCAACATAAGTCCATCTCTTTCCCACGTCCCTCATACGACGGACGCTTCCTTTGCTATACACTCTCTGACTATGGACAGTTCAGCATTTGGCATCATGAGGCAGACCTCTACCTGCTTGACTTCTCTACCGGACAAAGCTGTCCTATGAAAGAAGCTAATTCCAAGGACACAGAGTCGTTCCACAACTGGAGTACCAACTCGCGCTGGCTCGTATTCAGCTCCCGTCGTGACGACGGACTCTTTACACGGCCCTATTTCTGTCACGTCAGTGATAAAGGCGTTGTCACCAAACCCTTTATGTTGCCGCAGCGAGACCCACGAAGTTTCTATCAGGACCGCTTCCTGTCTTTCAATGTGCCTGATTTTATCATAGGACCTACTCATTTCGATAGCCAGCAGGCCAGCCGTGCCATCAGCAATGAGTACCGTAAGGACTTTGGCGTAAGGAAATAAAAATACCTTTGAACTTCCCCATTATGCAGGGACGTTCAAAGGTAGAATATGTCTTGAACGAGGGTTTTCTGCTTACAAAGTTTCTAACATCCGCTTAATAACCACTGAGCACGATATCTCACGGTTGGCGGCCTCGGGAATGACGATGCTGTTGGCTGACTCGATGACATCGTCGGTGACAATCAGTCCGCGACGTACGGGCAGACAATGCATGAATTTTCCGTTGTTGGTCCATGACATGTGCTCCGTGTCAACGGTCCACGACATATCCTTGCTGGTAATCTTTCCGTAGTCTGCAAGGTTTGTTACACCAGGGTTCGACCAGTTCTTTGCATAGATGAAGTCGGCTCCCTCAAAAGCCTTCCGCTGGTCGTATTCCACACGGGTGTCACCAACAAACAGCGGGTCGAGCTCATAACCCTCGGGATGAGTCACCACGAAGTCCACGTCAGCAGCCCGCATCCACTGGGCAAACGAGTTAGGAACAGCTTGCGGCAGGGCGCGGCAGTGGGGTGCCCAGGTCAGTACGACCTTCGGACGTTGCACTTTCTTGTATTCTTCAATGGTAATCAAGTCGGCAAAAGCCTGCAGCGGGTGTACCGTTGCCGTTTCCATGGCGAAGACGGGCTTGCCGCTGTACTTGATAAACTGGTTGAGTACTGTCTCGGCATAGTCGTATTCGCGGTCGGTCAGTCCGGCAAACGAGCGAACACCAATCATGTCGCAATAACAACCCATGACGGGAATGGCCTCCAGCAGGTGCTCGCTCTTGTCACCATCCATGATGACGCCGCGCTCCGTCTCTAACTTCCATGCACCGGCATTTACGTCCAGCACAATGACATTCATCCCCAGGTTCATAGCGGCCTTCTGAGTAGAAAGGCGTGTACGAAGTGAGTTGTTGAAGAAAATCATCATCAGCGTCTTGTTCTTGCCCAGATGCTGATACTTGAAACGGTCGTTCTTGATTTCCATTGCTTCGGCCAACGCCTTGTCCAGCGGGCCGATATCCTGTACGTTGATAAAACTCTTCATATATTCTTAAGTCCCCTAAGTTAGGGGGATGGGGGCCTGAACAAGCGAAATCAGACCATTTATAATTATAGTGGAGGCCTGCGCTTGTTCAGACCCCTGTTGCCCCTAATTTAGGGGGCTTATACTACGGACGTGTTTGTCCTTCGCCCTCAATGAGCCATTTGTAAGTGGTTATCTCTTCCAATGCCATGGGACCGCGTGGACCGAGTTTCTGGGTAGAGATGCCAATTTCTGCACCAAGCCCAAACTGGGCTCCGTCGGTGAACGATGTGGGGGCGTTCCAATAGACACAGGCAGCATCAACATGAGCCTGGAATTTACGGGCAGCAGCCTCGTCAGCGGTTATAATGGCCTCGCTATGTCCACTGCCGTTCTCGTCGATGTGAGCCAGTGCCTCTTCGAGAGAGGCAACGGTCTTGATGGCCAGTTTGTAGTCCATAAACTCCGTGCCGAAACTGTCATCCGTAGCATGCTCCAAATAGGGGTACTTGTTGTCGAGGGCGGCAAAAGCCTTTGTATCGGCATAGATGATGACCTTCTTTTCTGCCATCTTCTCACAAAGAGCGGGCAGGTCAGCGAGTCGACTCTCATGGATGAGCAGACAGTCGAGGGCATTGCACACAGAGACGCGACGGGTCTTGGCATTCGTGATGATGGCACGGCCCATTTCGAGGTCGCCGTCCTTGTCGAAATAGGTGTTGACAACACCGGCACCGGTCTCAATGACGGGGATGCGGGCGGTATCGCGGACGAAGTCGATGAGCTTACGACCACCACGGGGAATGCAGAGATCGACGTAGCCTACGGCATTCAGCATCTCACCCGTTGCCTCGTGGGTAGCAGGTAACAGGGTAATGACATCGGGACAGACGCCGAAGCGCTCCAGCACCTCATGAATCAACGCTACTCCCTCGCGATTGCTGGCATCGGCATCCTTTCCACCTTTCAGCACGCAGGCATTGCCGCTCTTGAAACAGAGCGAGAAAACGTCGTAGGTGACGTTGGGACGCGCTTCGTATATCATGCCGATAACACCGAAGGGCACGCTGACGCGGCAGAGGCGCAGACCATTGGGCAGTGTCTTCTGCTTGGTGACATGTCCGAGGGGCGAGGGCAGGGTGGCGACGTTACGCATGTCGCTGGCAATGTTCTCTAATCGCTTCTCGGTCAGTTGCAGACGGTCATAGAGCGGATTGCTCTTATCCATCTTAGCCAGGTCCTCGGCATTGGCCTTGAGGATACGTTCCTTATTATATATAATGGAATCGGCCACGGCCAGCAGTATCTCGTTGCGCTGGTCGTCTGTGAGCAGTGCCAGGCTCTTGCTGGCGCGCTTCACTTTCTCAAAGGTTTCTTTTAGTTGCATGGTTGGAATTCTGTATGAGGTGTTGTCTCGGGATGCTCCATCAGTTCGGTCAGGATGTCTTCGCGTTCACCATTGGCTATGATAACGCGAATACCGGCTTGGGCAACCTTTGTGGCTGTGGTGTATTTGGAGTGCATACCGCCGCGTCCGAAGGCACTTTTTTCCTCCTTGATGAATTGCGAGAGGTCAGTGCCTGGAGCTACGGTACGGATGATTTCCGACTGCGGGTTGTCGGGGTGTCCGTTATAGACACCGTCAATGTTCGAGAGCAAAATGAGCGTGTCGGCCTGCATCATCCGGGCGATGAGTCCTGACAGTTCGTCGTTGTCGGTGAACATCAGTTCGGTGACGCTCACGGTGTCGTTCTCGTTGACGATGGGCAGTACGTCGTTCTCCAACATCACCGTCATGCATGCCTGCTGGTTTCGGTACTGTTCGCCGGGCTCGAAGTTCTCCTTCATGGTGAGCACCTGACCTACATGGATGCCGAACTCGCGGAACAGGTCATAGTACAGGCCTATGAGCTTGACCTGTCCGAGTGCGGAATACAGCTGCCGCTGTTCAACGGAGTCCAGCGCGTGGTCCACCTTCAGCTCGCGCCGGCCGCAAGCCACGGCTCCCGACGAGACGAGGATAACCTCTACGCCTTGCCTCCTAAGCCCGGCAATCTGATCGACCAGTGACGACATGCGGGTCACATCGAGTTTTCCGTCCTGACGCGTCAGCACGTTGGAACCCACTTTTACAACGATTCTTCTCTTCATTTCTGGTTGTCTTTTTGTCTGATCTCTACGCGGCGTATCTTACCGCTGATGGTCTTCGGCAGCTCATCGACAAACTCCACGATACGCGGGTACTTGTAGGGTGCCGTCTCGCGCTTGACGTGCTGCTGTAGTTCCTTGACAAGGTCGTCGCCGGCTTTGTCCTTCCACTCCTTGCCCAGTACCACGGTGGCCTTCACCACCATGCCGCGGATGTCGTCAGGGACGCCCGTAATGGCACATTCCACAACTGCGGGATGGGTCATGAGTGCACTCTCTACCTCGAACGGACCAATGCGGTAGCCGCTGGACTTGATGACATCGTCAATGCGGCCCTCGAACCAGTAGTAGCCGTCCTCGTCGCGCCAGGCCATGTCGCCGGTGTGATAGACACCGTCGTGCCATGCCTCGTGGGTCAGCTCCTTGTCGCGGTAGTACTCCTTGAACAGACCGATGGGCTTCCTGTCGCCCACACGCACCACAATCTCGCCTTTCTCACCGTCTTCGCATGGCGTACCGTCGGCACGCAGCAGGTCGATGTCGTACTGGGCATTGGGAATACCCATCGAACCGGGTTTCGGTGTCATCCAAGGGAAGGTGCCCAGTGTCATGGTCGTCTCCGTCTGACCGAAGCCCTCCATCATCTGGATGCCCGTCTTCTCCTTGAACTTGTCGAAGACAGCGGGGTTCAGCGCCTCGCCGGCCGTGGTGCAGTATTCGAGTGACGAGAGGTCGTACTTGGACAAATCCTCACGAATCATGAAACGGTAAATGGTGGGAGGAGCGCAGAAACTGGTCACTCTGTATTTCTCAATCTGACGCAGCAGCGTGTCGGCATTGAACTTCTCATGGTCGAACACGAAGACTGTTGCCCCGGCAAACCACTGACCGTAGAACTTGCCCCAGACGGCCTTGCCCCAACCTGTGTCGGCCACCGTCAGGTGCAGCGACCCTTCGTGCAGATTGTGCCAGAAGACACCGGTCGTCAAGTGGCCCATGGCGTACAGGTAGTCGTGGGCTACCATCTTCGGCTCGCCACTGGTACCGCTGGTGAAGTACATCAGCATGGTGTCGTCGTTGTTGTTGACAAAGGCTGGGCGCTGGAACTTCGGTGCCTTCTGCCACTCGCTCTGCCAGTCGTGGAATCCTTCAGGAATGGGCTTCCCGTGATCGGTGATGGTGACGTATTGTTTCACCGTAGGACTCTCGGCCTTGGCAGCCTGAATCTGGCTGACCACGTAGGCATCATCAACACAGATAATTGCCTTGACAGAGGCACGCGTGTTGCGATAGACAATGTCGTGCTTCGTCAGCATGTGGGTGGCAGGAATGACAATGGCACCAATCTTGTGAAGGGCAAGCATGACCACCCACCACTCGTAGCGGCGCTTCAGAATCAGCATTACAGGGTCGTTCTTACCTATGCCCAGCGACTGTAGGTAACTGGCGGCCTGGTCGCTCTGCTCCTTCAGCTCGGAAAACGTCGCGCGGATTTCTTCGCCCTGGTCGTTCGTCCACAGCAGGGCCAGACCGTCGGGTTTCTCCTCTGCCCAGGCATCCATCACGTCGTAGGCGAAATTGAAATTCTCGGGAATGATGAACTTCAGATGCTTATTGTAATCCTCAACAGACGTGAACTGCGTCTGGCTTAAAAATCTCTCAATCATGTCTGTCTGGTTTATTCTACTGTGAATGCAAGGAACTTTACTGCTTTGCTGCCCACGGCCAACATGCCGTGAGGCTTGGAAGAGTCGAAGTAAATGGAGTCGCCCTCTTCCAGCACAATGGTCTTACCGCCGATGAACAGCTCCATCTTTCCTTCGAGCACAAGGTTGAACTCCTGTCCGGGATGGGTGTTCTTGTAGATGGTATGTGCTTCGGGCTTCGGCTCCACGGTAACGATGAACACGTCGGCCTTGTGGTTGACGAAACCACTGACCAGGCTGCGGTACTTGTATGCCTTGGTACGCTCCACCGACATGCCCTGACCCTTGCGAACTACGAAGTATGACTTCATTTTCGGGGACTCGGCAAACATCAGCTCTTCGGCCGAGACACCATACTTATGGGCAATCTTCATGAGGTTTGAAATGGTGATGTCAATTTCTCCGGCCTCAATCTTTTCATATTTCTCCGAGCTGATGCCAATGGTGTCTGCCATCTCGCTCACGGGGATGTCGAGCACGTCACGCAAACCGCGCAGACGTTCGCCAATCTGTTTTAGTTGTTCGTCCATATTTTATTTATTGCAATTCTTTAACCTTTTAATCTTTCAATTCTTCAATCCTATTTCGCTCCGGCCTTCAGTCCGCGGATGACGCTACTGGTAAAACCGGCATGCTCCATCTCGTTCAATCCCTTGATGGTAACACCACCGGGAGTCGTCACCAGGTCGATGGCTGCCTCTGGGTGCAACCCCGTGGCCTCCAACAACTCTACGGCACCACGCATGGTCTGCATCACAATCTGCTTGGCATCGTCGGCCTTGAAACCTAACTCCACACCTCCTTCTGAGGCTGCGCGGATATAGCGCATGGCGTAGGCAATGCCGCAGGATGCCAACGTTGTGCCGGCTGCCAGGTGTTGCTCGTCGGTCAACAGCGTGTGTCCCATGGAGTCAAACAGCGCCTTTACCTGCTCTGTCTGCTGGGGTTGCGCCTCTGCTGCCGGCACCAGGAATGTCATGGACTGCAATTGGGCAATGGCAATGTTGGGAATGCACAGGAACAACGGAATCATCTTGTCATCCTTTGTCAGCCATGTGGTGATGTCCTGAGATTTCACTCCAGCTGCTACCACAACCAACAGTTGCTGATTATAGTCCAGTACGTCGCGCAAACTGGTCAGAACCTGTTCCACAAGCCAGGGCTTGACGACAACACATACCACATCGGCCCCCTGAGCGGCCAGTTGATTGCTGGGAGTGGCAGTAACGCCCATGTCAGCAAAGCGTTTCCGTGTCTCGGCTACTGGGTCGCTGACGGTGATGTCTTCGTTCTTGACATAGTCTCCTTTGATGAGGCCTTCGGCAATAGCACCTCCCATGGCACCTGCCCCTATGATTGCTATTTTCATTGTCTTTAATTATTTAGTTCTTCAATTCTTCAATCCTTCAATCTTCCTCAGGCTGCACCCTGATAAGCCTCTCGATGAAGTCGTCGGCTTCGGTCTTTGTCAGGCAAAGTGGGGGTAGCAGACGCAGAATGTTTTGACCGGCACACCCTGTAAAACAGTGCTCGTGCTTGATGAGTGGCTTGCGCACCATCTTGTGGGGCATGTCGAGCTCGATGCCAATCATCAGACCCCGACCGCGAACGTCTGTGATGTGTGAACTGCCAATGCCGCGGATGCGTTCCATCAGGTAGTCGCCCACTTCACGGGCATTTTCCACAATGTTTTCTTCCTCAAAAACGTCGAGTACAGCCAATGCTGCTGCACAGGCCAGATGGTTGCCGCCGAACGTCGTGCCAAGTTGTCCATAGACGGGTTCGAACTCGGGACTGATGAGTACGCCACCCATCGGGAAACCGTTGGCGATGCCCTTGGCTACGGTGATGATGTCAGGCTTAATGCCTAACCATTGGTGGGCGAAGAACTTACCCGAACGGCCGTAGCCGCACTGTATCTCGTCACAAATCAGTGTGACACCGAAACGCTTACAGGCATAGGCCAGTTTCTGGGCAAAGTCGGGAGTGGCCATGCGAATGCCGCCAACGCCCTGTATGGGCTCCAGAATGACAGCTGCCACTCCACCGCGTGACAATTCTCGAACCCATGGCTCAATGTCGTTCATGGGCAGGAAACGCACGTGGTGGTTGTCGTTGAGCGGCGATACAATCTTCGGGTTATGCGTGACCTCTACGGCCAGCGACGTGCGGCCGTGGAAGGAATGCTCGCAGGCCAGAATACGTGTGCATGACGGGTTCTTGAACGATGCCAGCTTCAGCGCGTTCTCATTGGCTTCGGCACCGCTGTTGATGAGGAACAGTTGGTAGTCCTCATAGCCGGAAATCTTACCCAGACGTTCCGCCAGCTCTACCTGAAGCTTATTAACCACGGAATTGGAGTAGAAGGCAATCTTGTGCAGCTGCTCCTCTACCTTTTTTATATAATGGGGGTGAGAATGACCAATGGAGATGACGGCATGTCCGCCGTACAGGTCTAAATACTCCTGGCCTTTGTCGTCCCAGACCTTACAGCCTTGTCCCTTGACAATATTCACGTCGAAGAGGGGATAAACGTCAAATAGTTTCATTGTGATGTCGTTTTTTTTCGTTATTTCGTAATGCTGATATGCCGTTATTCCTTAGAATGCGCTTGCTTTCAGCCGCAGACCGGTGGTTTCGTCAATGCCAAACATCAGGTTCATGTTCTGCACGGCCTGACCCACGGCTCCCTTCAGCAGATTGTCGATGGCGGACGTTACAAGCAGTTTATCGCCATATTTCTCGCAGTGGACCAAGGCCTTGTTGGTGTTTACCACCTGCTTCAGGTCGATAGACTGGTCGCTGTAGTGGGTAAACGCAGCGTCGGCATAGAACTGCTTGTAGGCCTCAATAATGTCCTCAATGGGTGCCTTGGTCTTGATGACGGCTGTGCAGAAAATGCCACGGGAGAAGTCACCACGATAGGGGATGAAGTCAATGTCTGCGTCAAGATAGCCTTGCACCTGCTTCAGACTCTGGCGTATCTCGGCAATGTGCTGATGCTGGAAGGGCTTGTAGATGCTCAGGTTGTTGTTGCGCCAAGAGAAATGCGTAGTGGCACCGGGCTTCTGCCCGGCACCTGTAGAGCCTGTGATGGCATTCACGGCGACATCTTCTTTCAGCAGATTGAGATTGGCGGCAGGTAACAGCGCTACCTGTATGCAGGTGGCAAAGCAGCCGGGGTTGGCAACATGCTGGGCTTTTTGGATTTCTTCCTTGTTAATCTCCGGAAGGCCATAGACGTAGTCATGGTCGCCCTTGATACGGAAGTCCTGTGCCAGGTCGATAATCTTGACATGGGCGGGGATGGTGTGCTCCTTCAGGAACTGTTCGCTCTTGCCGTGGCCGAAGCAGAAGAATACCACATCCACGTCGTTAAAGGGCATCTCATCGGTGAACCTCAGGTCGGTATCGCCGATAAGTCCCTCGTGTACGTCTGATACCAGATTGCCGGCATTGCTCTCAGAGTTAGCAAACACAATCTTGGCTTCAGGGTGATTCAGCAGCAGGCGGATGAGTTCTCCGCCTGTATAACCTGCTGCGCCTAATATTCCTATTCTAATCATCTTTTCTCGTCCTTATGGATGCCGTAATATACGCGAAGTGGTGTTGAGCTGACCTTGATGAAGCCTTTGGCCTCGTCGGCTGTCCAGCCGGTCTGGGTCTCGCCGTATTCGCCGAGCTTCGACTTTGTCAGGTCGTTGGCAGAGTCAATACCTACGGTCTCGAAACTGTAGGGACGAAGTTTCAGAATGGCGGTGCCGGTCACGTTGCGCTGGCTCGAGGTCAGCATGGCCTCTATGTCGGGCATGACGGGCTCCAGATACTGGCTCTCGTGCAGGAACATGCCGTACCAGTTGGCTACCTGGTCCTTCCAGTACTGCTGCCACTTGCTGAGCGTTGACTTCTCCAGCAGGCGGTGTGCCTCGATAATCAGCTTCGGGGCAGCAGCCTCGAAGCCTACGCGGCCTTTGATGCCGATGATGGTGTCGCCTACGTTGGCATCGCGCCCGATGGCATAGCTTGCGCCAATTTCCTCAATTTTCTGGATGGCCTTTACCTTGTCGTCGAAATGCTCATCATTGACGGCAACTATCTCGCCCTTCTCGAACTGGATTTTCAGCAACTGCTCCTGCTCTTTGGCGGTCACGTGCTTCAGGTAGGCATCTTCTGGCAGACCTTGTGTGGGGTCGAGCAGTTCGCCGCCGCAAATGGATGTTCCCCAGATACCTACATTGTATGAATACTTCAGTTTGGTGAAATCAGCAAAGAAACCGTGTTCGTTCAGGTAGTCAACCTCTTCCTTGCGCGTCAGTTTCTTGTCGCGTGTCAGTGTGATGATTTCCACGCCGGGAGCCATGACCAGGAATGTCATGTCGAAGCGGATCTGGTCGTTGCCGGCACCCGTTGAACCGTGTGCAATGGCATCGGCACCTATCTCCTTGGCATAGCGGGCAATGGCGATGGCCTGGAAGATGCGCTCGCTGCTCACCGAGATGGGGTAGCAGTTGTTGCGCAGCACATTGCCGAAAATCATGTATTTCAACGACTTCTCGTAATATTCCTGCGTCACGTCAAGCGTCACGTAGGCCTTGGCGCCTAACTTAAAGGCGTTTTCCTCGTTGGTCTTCAACTGTTCTGCACTGAAACCGCCTGTATTGGCGCATGCTGCATAGACGTCCCAGCCGTCCTGGGTCAGTTTCATCACGGTGTAGCTGGTGTCCAGTCCACCACTGAATGCTACTACTACTTTTTTGTTTGCCATATCTTTTCTTTTTATTTGTTTTTACTTTGTCTTGTACTACTTAAGCGATGTCAGGAGCGTTACTCCTTGTACTTCTTGTACTTCCGAAACTTTAAATTGTTTTACCTCTAAGCATCAAGTACCTTGATGCGTTCAATGACATCCTCAGGTATCTTGGCCGGAAGATGTTCTTCCGGGTCATAAAGCATGGCTGTGCAGATGCAGTATTTGCGTCCCGTACGGTGCAGTACATCTACGTTGACACACCCTTCACAACCGCGCCAGAAGGCTTCGTCATCGGTCAGGTCGGCAAATGTTACCGGCTGGTAGCCCAGCTCCGTGTTCATCTTCATGACCGCAGCACCGCTGGTCAGCGAGAAAATCTTGGCATGTGGCCAGCGCGTACGGGCCAGCGAGAAGGTCATGTCCTTGATTTTCTTTGCCACACCGCGACCGCGAAAGTCGGGATGTACTATCAGACCACTTGTCGTTACGTATTGTTTGTTGCCCCACGTCTCTATGTAGCTGAACCCGGCAAACTGGCCGTTACAAAGAGCTATGACGGCTTTGGCTTCTTTCATTTTCGTAGCCAAGTACTCATGTGTTCGTTTGGCAATACCCGTGCCGCGTACTTTTGCTGCATCGGCTATCGTCTGCAGAATAGTATCTACGTAGGCCTCGTGCTCGGGGCCAGCCACTAAAACTTCTATTTCTTCTGTCTGTTCCATTATTTTACTATGAAATCTTTACAATGAATTGTAAACTGAAAACTATTTCATGTTTGGTACAACTTCACTCAGCGCATCAATGACCTCCTTTTCGCTGTAACCCTGCTTGATGACAATGAAAATGGTATCGTCTCCGGCAATGGTTCCCAGAATCTGGGGAATATCGCTGTTGTCAATGTTCCATGCAATAGAACTTGCATACCCGGGACGGGTCTTGATAACTCCCATGTTGGAAGAGAAATTGATGGACACAAAACCTGGCACCTGCATCATCTCTCTTACTTGTTGGGGAGTGCTGACACGTTTATACATGGTCTCATTGGGCAACACATAGACGTAGTTGCCACTCATGGAGGCTGCTTTGGCAACTTTCAGCTGTTTCAAGTCACGGCTCAGCGTCGCCTGGGTCAGTTTGTAGCCTTCTTGCTGCAATGCGTTCAGCAACTCTTCCTGACTGCCTAACTGCTGACTCGAAATAATCATTCGAAGCGCCTCTAATCTGTTGTTCTTAATCTTCATCAATCGTATATTTATACTAAAACGGCTGCAAAATTATACAATTTCGCGCATTCTGCCAAGGCTTCATGCATTTTTAACGCATTTTAAGGTGAAGTTTTCTTGAGAACGTAGCTATAATCACATTGTTTTACGGCACTTCTCCTGAGAGAAACGCCGAGTAGTAGGGACGAAGGTGCCGAGTTGAAGGGACGAAAGCGGCACCTTCAAGGGGAGAAGGTGCCGCTTCCTCGGGGTTTTCACGGGTGTGAAAAACACTTTGCACGCCCGTGAAAAACACTTACCACGCACGTAACAATCACTTTCCACGGCCGTGCAAAACCTTTCCAATCCAAATATCCTTTGTAACTGCCGTATTTACAATACGTTTGCAATACATACTGCAAAGATAATATATTTCAGGCGAAAAAGCAAGAAAAAGGAAATATTTTTTTTGTGATGATGCAGTATGAAAGCAAATGATCAGTCCCTTTTTATTTATTTTGTTCACGCGCGCGTATATATAATATGGTGTAATATTCTAATGCGGTTGACAAAAATCAAGAGAAGTGATTATTTTACACTTTTCTTGCAAAAAAGAAGCTAAAAAGTTTGGAGATTCAAAATTTATTCGTACCTTTGCATCCGCTTTTGAGGGACAGCCCCTTGAGAGTGAATAAAGAAGAGTTCTTTGAAAGACTTACATAAACAGACAAGTAGTACAAGAAGCGAAGTGGCTACGTGCCCCCTAAGTTAGGGGGTCGGGGGTCTGAACAGGTCTCCGGTGGTCATTTTGGGTAATTGAACGAACCGTCGATTTTTAATAAAGAAGGAAATCGGACATCTTAGAGACAGAGAAAAATAGAATTTTACAATGTAGAGTTTGATCCTGGCTCAGGATGAACGCTAGCTACAGGCTTAACACATGCAAGTCGAGGGGCAGCGAG
>Ga0247609_10005018_pt1 | contig 13081 bp, 6 predicted proteins | sample 172DNAGHGlowgp2_FD_193487 | JGI IMG/M metagenome (GOLD analysis project Ga0247609, IMG submission 193487) | Sheep rumen microbial communities from Palmerston North, Manawatu-Wanganui, New Zealand - 1728 DNA GHGlow gp2 | ecosystem: Host-associated > Mammals > Digestive system > Stomach > Rumen ...
CTGGATATCCAGCTTTCTCAGGCTCCTTATGGCGAGCAGGAGTTTTTCTTCGGTTATTTTGGTGCCGACGAGAAGAATGCAGGTCAGAATATCCTGAGTCTCTATCAGGGTGGTTTGACTCTGGGCCAGAAGGAGTATTATCTTGAGAACGATAAGGCTACAGCCGAGATCCGTGAGGCATTCAAGAAGCACGTGGTAAAAATGTTCCAGCTGTTTGGTTTCAGCAAGAGCGCTGCTACCAAGAAGATGCAGAACATTATGAAGGTAGAGACTGCGCTGGCCAAGGTCAGCAAGAGTCAGACCGAGCTTCGCGATGTTGAGGCTAACTACAATAAGATGACTCTTAAGGAGTTTGAGAGCCGTTATCCCAACCTGCCTCTGGTAAAGGTGATGAATGCTAAGGGCATCGACACTAAGTATTTGCAGGAAATGGTAGTAGGACAGCCCGAGTTCCTGGATGGCGCCAACAAGCTGGTTGGCAGCATCAAGCCAGCTGAGTATCGCGACGTGATGGAGTGGAGCTTCATTGAGGGTTCGGCCAATTTCCTAGACGATAAGACCGTAGCCGAGAACTTTGACTTCTATGGCAAGAAGAAGGCTGGTCGTAAGGAGAACCATCCATTGTGGAAGCGTAGCACAAGTCAGGTTGAGCGTGTGATGGGCGAGGCTCTTGGTAAGATCTATGCCGAGAAGTACTTCCCTGAGGCTGCCAAGCAGCGTATGCTTACCCTGATTAAGAATCTGCAGATAGCACTCGGCGAGCGTATCGCCGCACAGAGTTGGATGGACGATTCTACCAAGGTAAATGCCCTGCTTAAGCTTAATACATTCTATGTAAAAGTGGGCTATCCCGACAAGTGGACAGATCTGAGCGGACTGGAGATAGATCCAGCGAAATCTTATTACGAAAATATGGAAGAGTGCTCTAAGTTCTGGAACGCTTGGCGCATCAATCATACAGTAGGTAAGCCTGTGGATCGTGACGACTGGCACATGAATCCACAGACAGTAAATGCCTACTATAATCCTACAACCAATGAAATCTGCTTCCCTGCAGGTATTCTGCAGTATCCGTTCTTCGACATGAACGCTGATGACGCATTCAACTATGGTGCCATCGGTGTGGTTATCGGCCACGAGATGACTCACGGATTTGATGACCAGGGACGTAACTATGATAAGGATGGAAATATGCACGACTGGTGGAAAGAAGCTGATGGAAAAAACTTTATAGAGCGTACGGGAAAATATGCTGATTTCTTTAGCGCTATCGAAGTACTTCCCGGTTTGAATGCCAATGGTCGTCTGACACTGGGCGAGAACCTTGCCGACCACGGTGGTTTGCAGGTAGCTTGGGCTGCCTACAAGAACGCTACCAAGCGCGAGAAACTTGCCGATAAGGATGGACTCACAGCCGACCAGCGTTTCTTCCACGCTTATGCAGGCGTTTGGGCAGGTAACATTACTGAGGCCGAGATTCGCAATCGCACTAAGAGCGATCCTCACTCACTGGGTCGCTGGCGTGTTAACGGAGCACTTCCTCACATCGATGCCTGGTATGAGGCATTTGGTGTGAAAGAGGGCGACAAGATGTTCATTCCTAAGAGTGAGCGCCTCGATTTGTGGTAATCTAAATCAAAAAAATAACTATTTTAGCGTCGTAAATGTAAATTTACGGCGTTTTTTTTTGTTGTATTGAAAAAAATATTTATTTTTGCACCTAACATTAGTTAAAACCCAACAACGATGAACGATATTACGCAAAACCCAGATCGAACAAGCCGAGGTGCGGAGCCGCTCTATCGCGAGCGTTCAGCACAGCAGCCTCAGTATCAATATCAGCAGGCCGTGCAGATGAATGCTGCTAACGGCGTGCCCTGTCCTCATTGCGGAGCTATCAATGAGCCCGATGCAATGTTCTGTGGCACGTGTGGTAATGCCATAGGAAGTGCAACATGTCCTAATTGCGGAGCCGAGATTGATGCCGAAGCTGATTTCTGTGAAACCTGCCGTCATTACATACGAAAAGATATCTGCTCATTCTGCGGAGCCTATCTTAATGGTTCAGAAGCATATTGCCCAGAATGCGGTAGCCCGCGTGGCGGAATCGTATGTCCTGTATGTCATACGCTGAATGATTTCTCATTCTGTAAGCAGTGCGGAACTGCACTTACAGAAGAGGCTCGCCAGATGCGTGAGAAGGTTTTGGCAATGCCTGAATACCAGCAGATGCAGAAGTTGGCTGATGAGCTTCAGAAGCTGGAAATGCAGATTCCTTACACTACCGAAGCTGATAAGGAGCGCGACCGTAAGAGTCAGGAGTTGCGTCAGCGAGTGCTGATGCTGTTGGCTCAGGATCGCGGTCTTGATCGTGTAGATGCTAACCTTGCCGACCATAAGGTGATGAGCAGAGAGGAATACGACAAGAAGAAGCAGGAGCGTATGGATATGCTTTCGCGTCTGCTCGACCAGATGGCTCAGGCCCCACAGCCCAAACCTGCCCAGGTGCGCAACTATGCGATGGCCTGCAAACCTCAGGGTGTGCGTCTGGCTTGGGAGTGCAACTTTAAGCATGCGCTCCATTCAAGTCCCTGCGGATGTGCTAAGCCGCAGATGGGCGGGAAATGGATTATTCTTGGCAGAGGAACGAAAAAGGAAATTAAAGACGATATCTAATGAGTACGGTTCGAACTCCACAAAATAGGGTAAACGATAACGAAGACGTGAATCTGGATAAGACCAGAAGAGCGACAAGTTTCGAAATGATGCCGGAAACTCCTCTAGGTGATATAGAGGATCAGCCGCTTGATGGCACAATCCGAGCACCAAAGATGCCTAATATGCCTAAGATCGACGTGATCCCATCGGCTAAGCCAAAGGATGTAGCATCTTCAGCAAAACCAAGGATTGATGTTCTGCCGAAGATACAGGTTGTCTCAAAGATCGAGGTGGTTAAGAAACCAACGGCACCAGCTGCCGAACCGAAGACTCCTGCCGAGCCAAAGGTAGACGCTGCTCCAAAGATCGACGTTGTCCCAAAGGCAGAACCTGCTCCCAAGGTAGAGCCTACAATCGATGTGGTTCCAACAGCAGCACCTAAGGTTGAAGTGAAGCCAACAATTGACGTTGTACCATCGGCAGAACCTAAGATGGATGCAAAACCTCTGGATGGAACTGTTAGAGCTCCAGGTCTTGATCAGCCGATAATGGCTGAGCCGATAGAACCTTCAGAGCCCATTACTACCACGGCTCCTGCGGCACCAAAGGCTCCATCGCTCGATGGAACCATTCGTGGTGTACAGATGCCAATGGATATGCCCGCTCCAGAGCCTATTCCATCAGCATCGCCATCAGCAGGCGGAACCACTCGTGGCGTTCAGCCTCAGGTTCAGCCACAGATTCGTCCTAATGTCAATATCTCGATTGTTTCGTCGGCCAGCAGCACTCAGCGTGCCAATAAGCTCAAGCAGCAGCGTGCTGAGATAGACGATAGCATATTTGTACTGCGTGGTCAGAACTATAAGCGCAAGCAGGTTCTTAGCGAGAATACTGGTGAGGCGCAGGTATTCCTGGTTGAAAAAGACAAGCAGGAATACGTGCTTAAGATTTACTATCCCAACTTCGACGTAAATCGCAAGATACTGCAGACAGTGCTTAACTTCGACTTCGAGATGGTAGTGAAGGTTTACGATTTTGGTAAGACCTACGTAGACGGAAAGCATCGCTACTACGAGCTGATGGAGTATCTGCACGGAGGCTCAATGGCCGAATATAAGCTTGATGGCGATATGGACAAGTTCCGTCGTATAGCCCTTCAGGCAGCTGCGGCTTTGGCTTACTGTCATCAGTGCCGCATACTTCACAAGGATATCAAGCCAGGCAACTTCTTCTTCCGCGATAAGGAGCACACCGAGTTGGTACTTGGCGACTTTGGTATCTCAAGTATGATCGAGGACGATGGTAAGGCCCACAAGACCACACAGGCGCGTACTCCAATTTATGCTGCTCCTGAAATGTACTCCGACGTAATCGATGGAGTAGTGGAGATTTCGCCTAAGGCCGACTTCTATTCTCTGGGTATCAGTCTGATGACGCTCTGGTTGGGCGAGTCGCCGATGAGTACCAACGAGCGTGTGATGATGCGACAGAAGAACGAAGGTCGTATTCCACACATGAACGAACTGCCAGAGCGTATCAAGCTGCTGGTAATGGGTCTTACGGTAGTAAACCCGATAAACCGTTGGGGATACGAGCAGGTAGAGCAATGGTTCCTGGGCGAGAGTCCTAAGGTCGACCTTTCGTCGCCGTTCCTTAAGTACAAGAGCTTTATCGTTGACCCAGAGCGTAACCTTGTGGCAGATAATATCCACGAGCTCGTCCCAATGCTGTTGGCCAACGAGAGATTGTCTATCGGTTATCTTTATAACGGCCGCATAACCCAGTGGCTCGAGGCTTGCGGAAACAGCAAGCTAAGCACCATCGTTAAGGACATCATCACAAAGAAATATCCTATCGACCAGAAAGCCGGACTCATGGCATCGGTCTATGCGATGGAGCCAACTTATCCATATAAGGATCTGAGAGGTGGTCTTTGCGACGATATCCACAGCGTATGTATCTCGTTGTTGAGCGATCAGGACGAGTATGCAATGACGCTTAATAATCCTAACGACAATTTCTATCTATATATCGAGACCCATACCAGTTGCGATGTTGATCGTCTGCGTTCTTACTTCCATGGAATCGACCGAACCAGCAAAGATCAGGTTAGGGTAGCGATAATGAAGATAGTGCTCGAGGTGGATCCTGAGATTCCGTTTATGACCAGACATCCATCGTCGACAATCAATGAGATAGTAAGTGCATTTAGCAATGCCGACATTACCGAAGACGAATGGCACAGTCTGACCGATGGTCGCCTGCTGGCCTGGATGTATAGCCACGAAGACCCGATGGCTTGCGAGAGTCTGCGCATTATGCTTCATGGTCATGAGTACTCGTCGAATCTGGCGTATAAGGTCCTCTATAACCTTAATCGCGAATCGGCTTACGATCTGGCCAATGCCTTTACTCCTATGCAGGTTGGCGAGTTGCTTAACGAGCGACTGCACAAGGCACAGAACATGAGCGACAAGGAGTTTGAGGAAGAGATGAAGGACTTCCTCGAGCTGGATGGCAGATTTGCTTACTATGCCCAGTTGCACGGCTGGAACGAGATGTACAATGAGCATAATCGCTGCTTCGACTTCAAGAGCGATGAAAATAAGGAGCGACTTGGTGCTTACGATGCCAAGACTGCAGTTTATAGATTCTGCCGAATCCTTGGCGTAACACCTACTTATATTATGCCCGATGGCATTGAGTATGCCGACGGTCGCAATCTGCAGATAGGTAAGAAGATTCAGCAGTTCCGCAACGAGATACGTAGCGGTTCGCTGGCCCAGTGGATGTCGGCATTCTATCACGAGGATCCCAATGTCGACTTCAGTCAGGAGTACTCTTACGAGCATGCTATCGAAGACTGGTTGATGGCGATGGGAAAGATAGATCCGGGCCAGCGTTACTACAAGCGCTTTATCGATGCCCGCGACGAAACGATGAAGCGTGTAAAACACGTTAAGGACAGTTGGCAGCGAGCTAAGAATAAGGAGAAAATTTGGCGTATGGTGTTCTATGCCTTGAGTGGTGTATGGATATTATTTGTGTTAATATTCGGAGTGACCAATCCAGAGTATATCCTAAGTCATACATTTATTAGTATAGGCTTGCCTCTCGGAGGTATGACTGGAGTTATCGTAGCCACACGTTCGTTCTTCAAGGGCTACGACTTCCTGTTCTCATTCTTCTGGGGACTGGTAGGAGCGTTCACGTGCTTTATACCTATTATTATATTAAAGTATATAGGAGCATCTCATCCCACGCTGTTTAATATAGCCGTCATCGTGATTACCCTTATCTATATGCTGGTATGTCACCTTACCGACTTCCGTGGAGATGAGAAAGCAGATAGCAGACTTATTTCAGAGGTTCTTGAGAACGACGTCAAGTCTAACCTGATAGAGCCGCTGTTCTATACCTTCAAGGCCAGGTCGTATAAGTTCAAAGGATCTAAGTTCGGCCTGCTCAACGATGTTACCGATCAGGTTCGCTCCATCAGTGGTGAGAGTGTGTTGCACTATGTGCTGTGGAGCCTGCTGATGCTGGTATTCGTTATCTCGTTTGTGGTGTTCAGTCCTAAGATGCTGAATATCGCCAACCCCAACAGCCACATGAAGGAAGCCCCTGCTAACATTATTAAGAAAATAGATAGAGACGCATAATATAAAATGGTTTGTCAGAATTGTCATAAAGAAAACAGAAGCATTGCAAAGTTCTGCAAGTGGTGCGGTCAGCCACTTGCAAGTACCGACTTGCTTGATAAGCTGATAGGACTGGATGATGTGAAGAGTCAGCTTAAAAACATTGTCGATACATATACGTTTCTGCGCTCTCGTAAGGATATCTCCAACGCCCGCATTTCGCTCAACACCATAGTGATAGGTGAGACTGGAACAGGTAAGACCGCTCTTGCCGAGATACTGCGCGACTACTTCTATCAGCATAAGATCATCGAGAAACCCAAACTGACGATGGTAGACGCGGTAGATTACCAGCGATTTGTTGACAAGTGGGATGAAAACATCAAGAAGGCTCAGAATGGTATATTGTTCTTCGACAATGTGCAGAAGCTTTTGCCAGATAAGTATTCTAACCAGGTGAATCCGCTCGACAAACTGTTTGTCGAAATGGATAAATGGGAGGATAACCCGATAGTAATCATCTCGGGACTGAACAAGGGACTTGAAGACTTCCTTGAGAGTAATCCTGCTGTGGCCAACCGATTCAAGTATACATTCCGAATGACCACTCCTGGATATAAGGAACTCACAGAGATATGTAAACTCAACTTGCGTCTGAAGTATGGCATCACCGAGTACTCGCCTGAGGCTGACAACCAGCTCACACGATTCTTCAAGTATCGGGTTAAGATTAAGGACGAAACCTTTGGTAACGGACACTTGGCCAACAAGACAGCAGAGGATATCTTCACCCAGTATATCAGTCGTGGTGCGAGTGCCACCAGGGTAGAGATTGGCGACATCAAGGGCTATGTGCCTGAGGAGCGTTCTATGGAGGATATCCTTAAGGATCTCGATACATACATCGGAATGGATGAGGTTAAGGCTGCCGTTAGGGAGATGGCTTACTCTGTGCAGAATGCTATGCAGCGTGCGGAGCGTGGACTTGGTGAGCAAGAGAAGATGTCGATGCACATCATCCTTACAGGTAATCCTGGTACAGGTAAGACCACTATCGCACGTAAACTCGGTGAGATTCTTGCAGCAATCGGATATCTCGACAGCGGACATGTGGTCGAGGTAGACCGCGCTAAGATGGTTAGTCAGTATCAGGGCGAAACACCTAAGGTGGTAGATGCCCTATGCGATAAGGCCAAGGGCGGAATCCTGTTTGTGGACGAGGCTTATACCTTGGCTCCAGTCAGTGCTTCGGGCGATCGTGACGCTCAAGGAGCACAGGCTCTCGAGAAGTTGATGAAGCGCATGGAGGACGATCGCGGACAGTTCATCGTGATAGCCGCAGGTTATCGTACCGAGATGGAGAACCTGTTCCGTGTGAACCCGGGATTCCGCAGCCGATTCAACTACTTCCTCGATATCAAGGACTACTCGCCTGCCGAGCTCTATCAGATTATGCAGGTATTCGCCAAGCAGAAGAAGTATATCTTCTCGCCCGATGCGGAGGCTCTTACACAGAAGATGATCAAGGAGATGTACGACTCGCGCGACAAGGACTTTGCCAACGGTCGCACCATGCGTACACTCTTCGACCAGATTTGCAAGAAGCAGGCTCAGCGTCTGCAGGGCTTGAACATCTCGGCGATGAGCAACGAAGAACTGATGACTATCCATCAGGAGGATATACCATACGATGCTCCACAGACCGTAAGTGCCGACGATTGTCTGAAGAAACTCGATGGACTTGTTGGTCTTTCTGGTGTCAAGAGAGAGATTGCAAACCTCACCGCATTCCTCAATCTGCAGATTGCACGTGGCGAAACCAACACGTTCCAAGGCAAGCACTATGTGTTTACAGGTAACCCAGGAACAGGTAAGACCACTGTTGCCCGCATCATGGCCGACATTTTCAAGACTCTCGGCGTAGTAGCAAGAGGCCAGTTGGTAGAAGCCGATCGCTCTAAACTTGTTGCCGGATTCTCAGGTCAGACAGCCATCAAGACCAACCAGCTGGTCGATCAGGCTATGGGCGGCGTGCTGTTCATCGACGAGGCTTATACTCTAAAGTCGAGCGACGGCGATACCTTCGGTGCTGAAGCTATCGACACACTGCTGAAACGTCTGGAAGACGATCGCGGAAAGTTCATCTGTATTGTGGCTGGTTATACCGACCAGATGCACGACTTTATCGATACCAACCCAGGATTGAAGAGCCGATTTACACAGACTATCCACTTCGACGACTATACACCAGACGAGTTGACCGAGATATTCCTGAAGCTTGCTGCAGGCAAGAACTTTACTGTCGACGAGGATACCAAGGCTGCTATTCACAGATTGTTCGAGCAGCTCTATCTGCGTCGCGACAAGAACTTCGGTAATGCCCGCGAGGCACGTCGCATATTCAACGAATCAGTAGAGCGTCAGAGCCAGCGACTCATCAAGCAGATGACAACTCCTGGATTCCAGGAGAGCGATATGTTCGCACTCACCAAGGAAGACCTGCCCATGTCGCAGAGCGAGGCAGCACGTCCACTCGATGTGGTACTCAACGAGCTCGAAGAGTTCATCGGTATGCGCAGCGTCAAGGATTCTATCCGTCGACTTGCTGTACAGAGCATGTTCATGAAGCAGCGTGCAGCTATGGGCGCTGGTAATGTTCAGCAGATGGCTATGAACTTCATCCTTACTGGTAATCCTGGTACAGGTAAGACCTCTATTGCCCGCAAGATGGGTGAGATACTCCAGGCTATGGACATTCTCCCGACATCTCGCGTCATCGAGGCCAGCCGAGCCACACTTGTAGGTAAGTATATGGGTGAGACGCCTAAGATCGTCAACAATATGTGTGATAAGGCCATGGGTGGAATCCTCTTTATCGACGAGGCCTACACGCTGAGCGATGGAGGCGATATGTACGGCAAGGAGGCCATCGATACCCTGATGAAACGTATGGAGGACGATCGAGGTAAGTTTGTAGTGATAGCTGCAGGCTATAAGGACAAGATGGAGGAGTTCCTGATGATGAATGCCGGACTGGCCAGCCGTTTCACCCATAAGTTGCATATCGACGACTACGATCCCGACGAACTGCTTGCCATCTACAAGCATATGGCTCAGAAGGAGCAGTACCAGCTGTCGCCCGAGTCAGAGGTCAAGGCCCTCGACAAGATCTACAAGATGGTACTTGCCAAGTCAAATTCTTGGGGCAATGCCCGCGAGATGCGCAACCTGCTCGATACAACTATCCAGAAGCTGTCGCAGCGTGTATCCATGCTGCCACCCGATCAGGTTACAAAGGAAACATATCAGATTATACTACCAGAAGATATATAAAGAAATATGATAATTTGTCCAGCTTGTAAAGAACAGATAGAAGACGATTCCCATTACTGCGACCAGTGTGGACAGGAGTTGTTGTTCTGTAAGCAGTGCGGTCATGTGGGACTCGGACGTCGTTGCACACGTTGCGGCGGCTTGATGGTTTCGCGTCATGGTGCTGCTGTCGAAAAGCAGAAACAGCAAGATGTGAGCGTTGCTGTCAGCAGCATATCATCCAGCATGTCAATGGGCCCCAGCATATCTTTTTCTCAGGCAGCTCCTTCGCGTGGAGGACTCCCAGTACTGACGTTGGCTAATGACAGCCTCAATATACGAATTGTTGCAATGAACGGTGCGATCATCGGTCGCCGCAAGGGCCCATACATCCAGTTCTTCGAGCAGCATTCTTATGTTTCGGGTGTTCATGCTCAGCTAAAGTATAAATCCGATTCGGGTTGGTGCGTTATCGATAAGCACTCATCCAATGGTACGCGTGTAAATCAGCGCCCCATCCAGCCCGATGTTGAAATGACGTTGAACAATGGTGATATACTCACTATTGCCAACATTAATTTACAGGTGATAATTAGATAAAGAATATAATATGTTTACAATACACATGACAGCAGCCAGTAAGGTTGGTTGCGTTCGTAGTCAGAACGAAGACATGGTGCTGGTGGGAAGTCATTTCGTGCGTAATGATGGTTTCGATACACGTGTCTCGTTGACTAATAACGACCGTTATATCGTGGCCGTAGCCGACGGTATGGGAGGTCATAATCGTGGCGATGTGGCCAGCAGCGATGCTCTACACAATCTGCAGTTTTTCTATCACGATCTGCCCACAGGTTTAACTCCCAGTGCCATCAACGAGATGCTGGTAGGTTGGCTCGATTCCATCAATAACATCATTGCTTCGAAGGGCCGTTCCGACGAGCAGTATAAGGGTATGGGTACTACACTTGTGGGCTTGGCATTCTACGAGGGCGAGTTCTACTCGCTAAACTGTGGCGACAGCCGTCTGTACCGTTTCCGCGATGGCGAGCTCACACAGCTCACATCCGACCACTCGCTCAGCAATATGCTTGGTTCGTCTAAGCACTCCAACATCATTACCAACTGTATTGGTGGCGGATGTTCTTCGTCGTTTATGGATATCGTGATGATTACCCAGGATGTTAAGGAGGGCGATGTATATCTGCTGTGCACCGACGGTCTTACCGATATGCTGCCCGATCACGCCATTACCACACTGCTCGAAAAAGGTTCCGACGCCAACGCGCTCTGCGATGCAGCAGTAGCAGCCGGAGGACTCGACAACGTGTCATGTTGTGTGATGAAATTCTAAAAGTATAGTAAGAAACAGAAAATGCCACTAAGATTACCAGACAGATTGCCCGCAATTGATATTCTCAAAAACGAGAATATATTTGTGATGGATAACTCGCGGGCCACAACTCAGGATATACGTCCGCTTAAGATAGTGATTCTCAACCTGATGCCTCTGAAGATAACTACAGAGACCGACTTGGTGCGATTGCTATCAAACACTCCGTTGCAGATGGAGATCAATTTTATGAAGCTTAAGAGTCATACACCCAAGAATACCCCGATCGAACACATGATGATGTTCTATCGCGACTTCGAGTCGATGCGTAACGAGAAGTTCGACGGAATGATCATTACCGGAGCTCCTGTCGAGACTATGGAGTTCGAGGATGTTACCTATTGGGACGAGATTACCGATATCTTCGATTGGGCCAAGACTCACGTCACTAGTACATTATTTATATGTTGGGCTGCTCAGGCCGGATTGTATTACCATTACGGAGTGCCCAAATATCCATTGGAAAAGAAGATGTTCGGCATCTTCCCACAGACATCGCTCGACAATCGTCTGCCCATATTCCGTGGGTTCGACGATGTGTTTATGATGCCTCACAGCCGTCATACCGAGGTTCATCGCGAGGACATCCTTGCTAATCCCGATCTTACTCTTTTGGCCGAATCGCCCGAGAGTGGTGTAAGTATGGTGATGGCTCGTGGTGGTCGTGAGTTCTTCATCACAGGCCATCTTGAGTATGCACCAAACACACTCGACAATGAGTATAAACGCGATCGCGGTATTCGCGACGATGTGGATATGCCAAAGAACTACTATCGTGATGACAATCCCGATAATGAGCCTCTGGTTACTTGGCGCGCTCACGCCAATCTGCTGTATTCTAACTGGATAAACTATTACGTTTATCAGGAGACTCCGTATAATATCGACGAAATCAAGTAAGCCTAGTGACTCCGTTAGAACTATTAGCTCCTGCCAAGAATCTGGCTTGCGGTATTGCTGCCATCGATCATGGTGCCGATGCCGTATATATCGGAGCACCCAAATTCGGAGCGCGTGCTGCAGTGGGAAACAGCATCGATGATGTGCGCCAACTTTGCGATTATGCACACCTGTTTGGCGCTAAGATTTACGTAACGCTCAATACCATCGTTTACGACAACGAGCTTGATGAGGTTCATCGTCTCATTGACCAGTTGGCCGAGATAGGTGTCGATGCGATATTGGTGCAGGATATGGGTTTGCTGCAGTTTATGCAGGACAAACCATTCGAGATACATGCTTCTACACAGACTGATAACCGTACGGCCGACAAGGTCCGTTGGTTGCAGCAGGTAGGCTTTTCGCGGGCGGTTCTGGCTCGCGAACTATCTGCCGACGAGATAGCCGAGATACATCGCGAGGTGCCCAATATCGAGCTCGAAGTGTTTGTTCATGGTGCTTTGTGCGTAAGCTATTCGGGCATCTGTTATGCCTCGCAGCATTGCTTTGGTCGTAGCGCCAATCGTGGTGAGTGCGCCCAGTTCTGTCGCATGCGTTTCTCGCTGGTCGATGCCGATGGGGCAGAGATAGAGCACGAGCGCTATCTGCTGTCGCTCAAGGATATGAACCAGAGTGAGAATCTCGAGAAACTTATCCAGGCTGGTGCCGTTTCGTTCAAGATCGAGGGCCGACTCAAGGATGTGGCCTACGTCAAGAACGTAACTGCCGCATATAGCGAACTGCTCAACGCCTTTATCCGCAAGCACAAGGATGAGTATTGTCGCGCCTCAAAGGGTCGTTGCGATTATACGTTTACGCCTAATCTCAAACGTACGTTCAATCGCGGCTACACCACATATTTTGTTAATGGTCGTCAGCCCGATATTGCTTCGTTCGACACACCTAAGGCCGTTGGCGAGTTTGTGGGTAAGGTCAAGGAGATACGTCACGATTCGTTTAATGTAGCAGGCACAGCCAGCTTTGCTAATGGCGACGGATTGTGTTTCTTAAATGCCGACCGCCAGTTCGAAGGTTTCCGCGCCAACCGCGTGGTGGGCAACAGGATTTATCCATTCAAAATGCCTGCAGGATTGCGCCCGGGGATGTCGCTCTATCGTAACAACGATCAGGAGTTCGA
>Ga0247609_10005021_pt1 | contig 13078 bp, 13 predicted proteins | sample 172DNAGHGlowgp2_FD_193487 | JGI IMG/M metagenome (GOLD analysis project Ga0247609, IMG submission 193487) | Sheep rumen microbial communities from Palmerston North, Manawatu-Wanganui, New Zealand - 1728 DNA GHGlow gp2 | ecosystem: Host-associated > Mammals > Digestive system > Stomach > Rumen ...
ACACTTTTTCACCCTTTTAGAGTCCATGATTACACCGAACTGAAACAGGCTTTAAGCGATGGAAAAGTAAGATGTTTTTAATTGGATAAACTATTGATAATCAACAATCCTAAATAGATTAGTTCTCTTTTTTCTTAATGAAAAGCACCTGCAGAATAAGGATAAGCAAGTAGGTTATTATTGTGTTGATAATGGTAAGTAGCAGTACCGACAGAATTTCACTGAAATTGAAAGCTTCGAGCATAAGATAGGCGAAACAGTATATGGCAGTGAGTATTAGCGTGTAGAACGAAAATTGCTTGATGCTTACCGAGCGAATCGAAGGGGATTCGACCTCTTTGTCGTTTTGTGTTATCATGCGGTCGGCAAACATAATCCTCATAAAGCCGATAAGAGTGGCGGCAAAGGTATGGAAACCAAGGGTGTTTGAAAAAATATCGACGCACAGTCCCGACAAAAAGGCAAGGAAAAGCAAAAGCAGTTTGTTGGTGTTGGTTGGGAGCATCAAAATGAACAGTATGTAAACCACAGGCACAACGCCCACGCCCAGATAAACGTTGTTCAATACCAGAACCTGAAAGGCAATGAGTAGCACGAAACGTAGTATATTATTGATTATCAGCTTGCTGTTCATCGTTTTCTTCCATTTTTTTGTTTAAAATCTGTTGTTCCTGGTAGAAACTGTTGTTTATCACATACACATAGTCGATTTTGTTGAAATCGGTGGCAAAGCGTATTTTCACGGTATAGAAACCGTCGCCGGAGTTTTGCGAGGCGCTTTCTACAAATCCTACCATAATGCCTTCGGGGAACTCCTGCGAGTAGCCGCTGGTTATTATGGTGTCGTTTTTGTATAGCTTATGAGTGGTAGGTATGTCGGTAAGTGTGCCGTAGCGGAAGTCCTTGCCGTTCCAGGTAAGGGAGCCGGAAATACCTGTGCGTTTCACCTTTACGCTGTTGCGACTCTCGGGGTGCAGCACCGACATCACGAGAGCGAAATTGCGGGTGGTGTTCACAACAATGCCCACAATGCCTTGCGGCGACATCACAGCCATGTCGTTTCTCACCCCGTGCGAGGTGCCTTTGTTTATCATTATGTAGTTGCAGCGTTTGTTGTACGAGTTTTTGATAATCTGTGCCTCGATATAGCTGTATTGACGTTTGTAAACGGTGTCGTTCACCTCGAACTCCTTTTTGTCGTAGCGGATGTACGAGCTTGCCAGCTGTTCGCGTAGGCGGGCGTTCTCGCTAACCAGCTGACGGTTGGTCTCGGCCAGCTTGAAATAGCCCGACACCGACGACACGGCACTGTAGCAGCGTCCCGAAATGGCATTGCCCCACGTGATAAGCTTCGAGCTTTGGTAGTAGCTGTTCTGGACAATAAGTATTATGGCTATTGCCTCCAGCAGCAAGAACAAAAACACGTAGCTGTACCTTTTTAAAAATATCAAGAGGTTACTCATTTCCCGTTCAGAAAGTTGTTTACAATGGTTTCCGTTTCGTCGATGGCGGTCTCGAGGTCGTCGTTAACCACCACTACATCTAGCTGGTTGCTGTATTGAAGTTCCATTTCCGCCCGCTCGATACGTTTACGCAGGCTCTCCTCGGTTTCGGTGTTGCGGTTGCGCAAACGCTGTTCCAAAACCTCTATCGACGGCGGCTGTATGAACACCGACAGGGCTTTGTCGCCGAAAATCTTTTTCAGGCTTACACCGCCCAACACGTCCACGTCGAAAATCACCACATTGCCTTTCTGCCAGATACGTTCTATCTCCGATTTCAGCGTGCCGTAGCAGGTGCCTTGGTACACCTCCACCCATTCCACAAATTTGTCCTCGGCCACTTTTTGTTTGAATTCGTCATGCGAAAGGAAATAGTATTCCCTGCCGTTTTCTTCGCCTGGACGCGGTTTGCGGCTGGTGGCCGAAATGGAGAACTCCATATTTGGAATGCGTTTCAGCAAATGGCCTATTATGGTGCTTTTGCCGCTTCCCGACGGAGCCGAAAAAATAATTACTTTTTGGTTTGTTTCCATGCTTACAAAAGTATTAACGGTGTGGAATAGCGGCGTTTGTAAACCGACATGAACAGCTGCACGGCCATCGACTCTTTGTCCCAGTTGTGGAGCGTGGCGTTTTGCTGCACGAAACTACGCGCCTCGTCGAGGTCCTCAATTTTGTTCAGAGTGTTGATAAACTCGTTGTAGTTGCGCATGTCCTTTTCGAAAAGGTCGTTGATAAAGGTGAACTTGTCGTTGATGCCTATTATGGAGCGTAGGTCGGTGTATTTGGGTGCGACGGGTGCGGCCGGAGTTGGTTGTGGCGCTACAGGTTCGGGAGCTGGTTCGGGAGTGGGGGCAGGGGCAGGATTGATGATAGTGCTGGCTTGTGGCTGTGGTTCGGGAGTGGGCTCAACCACAGGTTTTTGCGGTGCAGGGGCTATGTTTTCCACCACACGGCTTGCCCCGGGCATATAGTCGAACAATGAAAATTGTGGCTGAGACTCCGTGGATGATGGTGTTTCCGCACTTTCGGCGTGTTCGGGGGCTTTTGTGGCGGAGGTGATTGTATGTTGCTGCGAAACAAGGTTTTCTATAGCGTTTTTGCGGTTCATCACACGTTCTGCAACATCGGCTTTTTCTTCGGGAGTCGGCTCGTGAACGGGCTCGGGCTCTGACGCAGGTTCGGGTTCGGGAGTCTCTTCCTCGTCGGAGTCTAGCGACTCGAGTTCTTTAAATTCTTCAGGTATTGGTCCGTAGAGTTTGGGTTCTTCTTCCATCTCCGGCACGGGAGTTATTTCCGGTTCCTCGTCCTGAGGCAGTTCGGGCTCTGGTTCTGGAGTGGGTTCCGGTTCGGGTATGCTCTCTTCCGGTTTTTCCAACGACTCAAAGTCGGTGTTCACTGTCGGCGTTTCGGGCTCTGCAACAGGTTCTTCGGCTTGTGGAGCGACTTCAGCCTTGCTGGGGTCGAAAGTCTGCGGACCTTCCTGCACAAAATCCTCTGCGCTTTCCACCTCGTTGTGCTCTTCGACCTTCGCCTCGATTTTCAAAGCCGTGGCGTAAAGGTTTTTTATCTGGCTGAGCAACAATTCTTTGTCCAAAGGATGTGCCATTTCCGCATTGTTTATGCGTTCCACGCTGGCCGTGATTTCGGCTAATTGTTCCAGCAACTTCCTGTCGATGTTCAGATAATCCATTCTATGAGTCATTTTATATAATTGTAATAATATAAATAATTGAAATACAATACATTATAAAAATAATGCATTGCAAAAACGCAATGTAAAATTACGATATTTTTTTGCCTCTTTTTTGCAAAAAAAAGTATAGTTATGAGCTGTCAAAGTTGATAACTCATAACTATACCGTTATTAGTTGATAATAAGCTGTTTGCCTTATTTGAAACGGATAATGTCTATAAGTCGCACATCGTCCATCCAAACAGCGATGCATCCCACAATGCCGTCGGCGTCGTTCCAGTCGGACACGGGTTGCAGGGTTACGTCCTCCACAATCTCGAAATATTCGGGATCGAAGGCGGGGTCCTCGGTGAAAACGTCCATAACCCATTGTTTCACCTCCGCAACGCTCATGGTACCAGCCTTTTGTGTGGCTTCGCTTAGGGTGGCGTGGATTTTCGGGGCTTTGGCACGGTTTTCGGGCGACAGACGTTTGTTGCGCGAGCTCAGCGCCAGACCGTCGTCGGCACGCACTATGGGGCAGGGAACTATCTCGATGTCGTAGTTTATTTGCTTCACAAGGTTTTTGATGATGGCAATCTGCTGGAAATCCTTCTCACCGAAATAGGCTTTTCGGGGCTCCACAATGTCGAACAGACGGCGCACCACCACGGCCACTCCCGAGAAATGTCCCGGACGGCGCGGACCTTCCATCACCTCCTCTATTATGCCGAAACTGTATTTGTCGGTAACGGGGGTGGGGTACATCTCCTCCACGCTGGGCGCGAGGACATAGTCGCAGTCAACGCTCTGCAGTTTGGCCACATCCTCGTCGAGGGTGCGGGGGTAGGTCTCGAGGTCGTGCTGGTTGTTGAACTGTATGGGGTTTACAAAATCGCTCACCACCACAATGTCGCACTCCTGCTTGGCGCGACGCACCAGCGATAGGTGACCTTCGTGCAGTGCACCCATGGTTGGGACAAGTCCGATGATTTTGCCCGCTTGGCGCAGCGGCTCAAGCTCGTCGCGGAGCTCTTTTACAGTATTGAAAACTTTCATATCTTTTGTGTTATAAATCTGTTTTTTTATTTTTCTTTGTTCTCCTGCTCGCCTTCGGCTCGCGAGATTTTATTGATTTTTTTATTTTCCTGCTTGTCTACGACAAGCGAATTGCGCAGCAATCGTGAACACCTTTAAAATAAATTCAGCCTTGTGAACAAATCATGTAAATCTTGTAAATTTTGTTCGCTTCGCTCACTGAAAACTGACTACTAACAACTGATTACTGACAACTGACCCCTGACAACTGATTACTTTTCTTTATATTCATCAGTAACATCCTCGTATTCAGCTTGGTCGGTAACGTCCTCGTATTCTGCGAAACTGTCGTCGTTGTGGTTGTTGTTGTGCTCGTTGTAGTCGTGGCGTTCGCGTAAGCGGTTGGGCAGCTCGAGCAGGTAGTTGATGGCAGTGATGATAAGTGCCGCCAGCAGTGCCGTGCCAAAGGAGTCTATCACGAAATTTGTAACGAGTTTCGACGCCAGCCATATTATCACTGCATTGACGACAAAGATAAAAAGTCCCATTGTTACAATGGTGAAAGGTATTGAAAGCACCAGCAGTATGGGACGCAGGAAATTGTTGAGCAGCGCGATGACCAGTGCCGCAATAATGGCGGTAAACACGCTGGTGATATGCACTCCCGGCAGCAGGAGTCCCACCACCATCAGCGAAAGCGTCATGATTATGGTCTGCGCCAGACAGCCGTAGTTGTCTGATTGATTGTTGTTTCCGTTAGTATAATGTACTTCCATCACTGAATAAATTAGAGTGCAAAGGTACGAAATTTTAGTTAATAGTGAAAAGTGAAAGGTGAAGAGAAGAATGTTTTTTTGTAGTATTGTTCGACAATCCAAAAATTTTGCGTATATTTGCAAAACATAAACCAATTTAATACCAACAAAAAAAACAGAAAGAAAAGTAAAACATAACATATTATAAACCATAGCGTTTGCTATTTATTCGGTTGCTCCGAAACGTAGGAAATTTCAAGGCAACACACCGGGTAAGTCAGTAAATGTCTGCGCTTTGCGTGGACTTGACTTATCTAGTGTTGCGGCATCCTACGGCCCGGAGCATGGATTTTTCAGGTCCATGCTTTTTTTGTGGCTGTGATGACCGCAATCCGAAGGATGAGTAAAACGCCCAAAAACGCGAAGCAAAATAATGGAAGAAGAACAAATAAAACCCAAAGATGGTTATATCATAGACTATATCTCGGGAAGGCAAGTGAAAGCATCTCCCGAAGAAGTAGAAGCCACACAAGTTTTCTCCAAAATTTTGGTTGAAGACTACGGTTATCCAAAAGAAAATATCCAAACTCGCCCACAATTTCATGTAAAGGTTCGTCCAAGCGACACAAAAAAGGAATATCCTGTTGACATTGCCGTGTTCAGCGATACGGAAAAGACAGATGACAGCATTTATCTGATTGTAGAGTGCAAGAAGAAAAATCGGAAAGACGGGCGTACACAATTGGAGAACTACCTCACACTATCAAAAGTCAACCTAGGTGTTTGGTTCAATGGCGAAGAACGTTTTTATCTTTTAAAGCAAAATACCGATGACGGTAATGTAATATTCAATGAAATACCCAATATTCCGAAATTTGGTGAGCGATTGGAAGATATTGGAAAATTTAATCGAAAAGATTTAAGGCCAACTCATAATCTAAAAACAGTGTTCAAGGCAATTCGGAATCATCTTGCGGGAAATGCCACAGGTACAACCATGGACCAAACCATTGCACAACAGATAATCAACATCATTTTTTGTAAAATATATGATGAGAGATTTACCAAAATGGAGGATAAGGTTACTTTTCGTGTTGGAGTAAATGAAGACAACCAAACCGTTAGCACCCGAATCAAAAACCTTTTTGCAAAGGTCAAAAGCAAATATAACGAAGTGATTGAAGTCGCCGATGAAATTAAACTAGATGACACAAGTATAAAATATGTGGTTGGAGAACTACAATCTTATTGTTTGATTGATACAGAGCGAGATGTTGTAGCCGATGCATTTGAGGTTTTTATACAGTACGCATTAAAAGGCGGTCAAGGACAGTTTTTTACGCCACGAAATATTGTAAAATTGATGGTTGAGTTAGTAAAGCCGCAACCGAATGAAATAGTGATAGACCCTGCTTGTGGTTCAGGAGGATTTCTTGTTGAAAGTATGCGTTATATGTGGCGTATTTTAGAGGAACAAGCTAAAGATTATGGTTGGAGTGAAATTGCACTTGAAGAAGAAAAGAAGAGTTGTGCTATAAAATACATAAAAGGTATTGAGAAGGATTCCTTTCTTGCAAAAGTTACCAAAGCATATATGGCAATTTTGGGTGATGGCAAAGGGGGAATTTTTTGCGAAGATGCTTTGTTGAAACCCTCGGAATGGAAAGTCGCCACACAGCAATCAATAGGATTAGGTCATTTTGATGTATTATTGGCAAATCCGCCTTTTGGTAAAGATATAAAAGTCTCTGGTGATGAAAAACTTAAGCAATATAAGTTGGCTTATAAATGGAAAATAGAAGACGGTAAGTTTATTAAAACTAATATTTTAAAAAAGGAAGAGGTAATTCAAATCATCTATATTGAAAGATGCCTTTCTTTGTTGAGCGATGGTGGACGAATGGGTTTAATTATTCCAGAAACGTATTTCCATGCACCAAAAACAAAATATATTTTGCAATTTCTGCTGAAAGACAATAATGTAATGTGGTTGGTTGATTTGCCACACAACACTTTCCGCCCATATAACAATGCAAAATGTGTAGTAATTGTTCTGCAAAAGAACAGACCACAACAAGATATGATTAACATGGCTGTTGCAGAACAGATGGGACATGACCATCAAGGCAAGGAAATGTTTCGGTGGAATAGCGAAACGAAAAAGATTGATACTACCAAGTTGTGGGATGATATTCCACTAATATTGAATGAGCTAAAGGACAACAGATTTGACAAATATTGTTTTTCGGTTGACAATCAAATTGTTGAGAAGAAAGGTGTTTATGTTCCCCGATATTATTGGCAGAACAAAATGCAAGAAATACGGAAACAGGCAGAAAAAGACAATCAAATTCTTGTTCCAATAAGCAATTTGATTCGAGATAAAGTTCTTGCATTTTTTGATGGTCATGGTTCTCCGGAAGCTGAAACAAAAGGCAAGGGAGAAATACCATACATCCGTGTGAAAGATATAGTTAATTGGGAGGTATACAAAGACCCAACATCACGAATTCCTATTGAAACGTATCTTGAAAAGAAAGGGAATAAAAAGGATATTAAAACATATGACGTTCTTTATGTTAGACGTGGTAGTTATAGGATTGGTAGCGTAGCAATGGTTTCCCCATTTGATACAGAAGCATTGTACACAAGAGAAATACTTGTTTTGCGAGTAAACAAAGACAATGACTATGGGATAACACCGTTTTATCTGTTGTACTTGCTGTCCCATAAACTAACACAAATTCAAGCAGCGAACAAAATTCTAATTGAAACAACATTGCCGAATATTGCAGACAGATGGAAAGAGCTTGAATTACCAATTGATAAAGACAAAAATAAAATCAATCAAATAAGTGAACGGATTGAGAATGTGATTAAAAACAAATGGAAAGCGGCTGAAGAAATCACAAAACTTTGCGAAGAACTCGGGAATTTGACGACATAATACAAAGTTGATGAAGTTCCTGATTGCTCTGAGGTACGGGAAACCAATCCGCAAGACGTTTGCATATTCAAAATATTTATAAAGAAGGCGAGCTTAATAAGGACCAACATGTAAGGATTTCTTACAACTTCGCACGAACCACACCTCCTACACCTTTTTAAATTATAAACCTCTAATTTTCAATCATAAAATTCACAAAATCCCGAACCACCACTTCAGATTTTGTCGCAAAATCTGAAGTACAACTCCATTTTTTCATTCAAAAAAGAGGTGGAAAAACATTTTTACAATAATTTCCACCTTTCTGCGTTATTACTTTTTCGTAATAAAAATAGTATTCAGTAAAAATTGAAATGCTCCTTGCCGCAAGCGGCAGAAATCTTGGAAATCTAAACAATATTTCGCTGAAAGCGAAAGTTATTTACAAGATTCCCTAAATTTCACGAGCCGAAGGCGAGTAGGAAAGAAACAATAAGATTTACAAAATCTCGCGAAGCGAAGCTGAGCAGGAGAATAAAACAATTAATCATTATGACCAAACTCAGTGTAAATATAAACAAAGTGGCCACCATACGCAACGCGCGCGGCGGCAACCTGCCCGATGTGGTGAAATTTGCCATCGACTGCGAGCGTTTCGGTGCCCAGGGCATCACCGTGCACCCGCGTCCCGACGAACGTCATATCCGCTACGCCGATGTGCGTGAGCTCAAAAAGGTCGTAACCACCGAGTTCAACATCGAGGGCAACCCCATACCCTCGTTTGTCGACCTTGTTACCGAGGTGCGTCCCACGCAGGTAACCCTTGTACCCGATGCCGAGGACGTGCTTACCTCCAACGCTGGATGGGATACGGTGAAACACTTCGATTTCCTGAAAGATATAGTAGCCCACTTCCACAGCTACGGCATACGTGTCTCCATCTTTATCGACCCCGTTCCCGAGCTTATCGAGAAAGCCAAACTCACCGGCACCGACCGTGTGGAGCTTTACACCGAGGCCTACGCCTCCAACTACTCCGCCGACCGTGAGGCAGCCATCGAAAAATACGTGCAGGCCGCCAACGTGGCCCACAGTCTCGGACTCGGACTCAACGCCGGCCACGACCTCAACCTGCTGAATCTCACCTACTTCAAACAGCGCATACCGTTCCTTGACGAAGTCTCCATCGGTCACGCCATCATCAGCGACGCCCTTTATCTGGGTATCGAAAAAACTATCCACGAATACCTTAATTGTTTAAAATAATAGTTTAATACCATAATGCCCCGGAAGGGTAGCGTTGAGAACCAAAAAAAGACGAACTATGGGAATGTTTTACACACCGTCGCCACGACGTTTCACCTACAAGCCCCGCTACTACAGCGAGGAAAAAGAGGAGCTGGAGATGCTCCGTGCCAAGTATGCCAACCGCAAGGAGGGCGAAGCCGAAACCACCGACGAGGAGCTTAAATACTACCGCGATTTGGTGGCCTCTTTCGACCAAAAAGAAGAAAAGCCGTCGCTTTCCGGACTGCTGAAACGCAGGCAGGTAAGGCAGTTCAGCTACAAGCCGCGTTTTACCGACAACGGCGAGCCCATTTCTGAAAAGCAGGACGAGGCACCGAAAGGCTACGGACGAAAGATAGAGCTGAAAAAGGCAATGCACGAGCGGCACTCGTCGTACACAGCCGAACCGGTGCCCGCCAGCCGCATTTTCATCTACGCCGCCATCGTCTCCATCATCGTTTTGTGGATTCTGTTCGGCAATTTCGAAAAAGTCGTTGAAGTGTTCACTACCTTTGGCGCTGGAAAATGATAGTTAACTGTTTTCAGTAATCAGTATTCAGTGAGCGAAGCGAACCCAATTTACAAGATATACAAGATCTCGCGAAGCGAAGCTGAGCAGGAGAATAATAACTTCCGAAATCCGAATTAAAAAAAAATCGTACCTTTGCAAAAATTTTGAACGATGTACATAAACGTCTTAAAATCTAAAATACACCGAGTTACGGTAACTCAGGCCGACATGGATTATATCGGCAGCATCACCATCGACGAGGATTTGATGCGTGCCGCCAATATGATTGAGAACGAGCAGGTGCATATCTACAATATCACCAACGGCGAGCGTTTCAGCACCTACGTGATAAAAGGCGAGGCGGGCTCGGGCGTCATAGGCATCAACGGCGCCGCCGCGCACAAAGCCGGTGTCGGCGACCTTATCATCATCGCATCCTACGCTATGATGGATTTCGAGGAAGCCAAACAGCACACCCCCACCGTTATCTTCCCGCAAAACAACCGTTTGCACTAAACATCTCCCTCTTATGAAATCGAAGATAGGCAGCGTACTGAAATTCGTCATATTTCTCGGCGTTGGCCTTTTTTTCGTTTATTGGTTTTTGCTCAAGCTCGATGACGAGTCGAAAGCCGCCATCTGGCAGTCGTTCCGCAGTGCCGACTATTTCTGGGTTGTGGTGGCGATGCTGGTGAGCATCCTCAGCCATATCGTCAGAGCTTTGCGGTGGAACCTGCTCCTTGACTCCATCGGTTACAAAGTGTGGGTTAACCACTCTTTCGGCGCCGTGATGGTGGGCTATCTGGCCAACCTTGCCGTGCCGCGTCTGGGCGAGGTTATGCGTTGCGGCGTGCTCCGCGACTCCGACACCGTTCCGGTGCAGAAATCCCTCGGCACCGTGGTGGTGGAACGCACCGTGGACATTCTTGCCTTCGGCATAACACTTTTGATTGGCTTGGCGTTGGCTTTCAGCACTTTGAAAGACTGGCTCTACGACCAGCTGGTAACAAAAGTGTCGTCGTTGCCAAATATGTGGACACTTTTGGCGATAGCCCTCGCTGCCGCAATTATCGTAATAGGCGGATACCTTCTTTTTTACAAGAAATTACTGAAATACAAGTGGTTCGCTAAGATTCACCGCATTATTGTGGGCTTTTTGGACGGACTTAAAAGCATAGCGCACCTCAAACGTCCGTGGCTCTTCGTTTTCTACAGTGTGGCCATCTATGTGCTTTACCTCCTTGGCGGATATATCATCTTCAAAGCCCTGCCCGAAACTTCGTCACTTGGAATGATGGCGGCTTTGGTGTTGTATATCTTCGGCACTGTCGGTATGATGGTAACTCCCGGAGGAATAGGACTTTATCCTGTGTTGGTTTGGCAGGCCGTGGCCATCTACGGAGTGTCGCAGGAGGTGGGTCTGGCCTCTGGTTGGCTGTTGTGGACTTCCCAACAAGTGGTGGTGCTGATACTTGGATTTGTGTATCTTATCAAGTTTTCAATACTTAAAAAACAGTCGCGGCAATGAGTAAGAAATTCAACACCCTTGTCAGGGAAAAGATAGTCACCGCCGAGCAGTTGGCCGATATACTGCGTCAGCATCCAGAACGGAAGGTGGTTTTCACCAACGGCTGTTTCGACCTTGTGCACCAAGGACATATCGACTACCTCTCCAAAGCCCGCGACTTGGGCGATGTGCTTGTGGTAGGACTCAACACCGACGCTTCGGTTCGTCGCCTAAAAGGTCCGCGCCGTCCCATCAACGACGAGTACAGCCGTGCCCTGCTCCTTGCCTCGATGCTGTTTGTCGATTACGTGGTGTTCTTTGGCGAGGACACCCCATACGAGCTTATCAAAACCCTTCAGCCCGACATACTGGTGAAAGGCAGCGACTACAGGCCTGAGGACATCGTGGGTTACGACATAGTTATGGCCAAAGGCGGCAGGGTGGAGACCTTGGATTTTCTGCCAGGATTTTCCACCACGGCCATAGAAGATAAAATATTGAAAAACAGAGAATAATTTGTTTTTCAAGAACTCCATTTTTCGTTCGTTACCGGACGATGCTTTGCTTTTTTCACCTTCAACAAATGTTAAAATACTGACACAAAGAACTTTTACACAAAAGTTTGTTTAAAACAAAAATGCAGAAAAATTTGGTTTTTTCGACGAAAAAACGTAAATTTGCAAAGTTTTTTAACACGGCACTGATATTGTTGTAGAATGTTGGTTTTGCGTGTTATTAAACACGATGCGAGAATTTGAGGCATCATTTATTGCTTATTATTTAAGAGGTAAATGGGCTTGAAAATTGCAGAAAACGCCATAGGTCATGACATTTTATGTTACTGACCAAGCCTTTGGCGTATCCAAAAACGAATCAAAAGAAATAATAATATAATCTCTATAATGATGAAAATCAATAAATTTATCTGTTTTGGTATGGTGATTGCAGCATTGGCTTCGTGTACGGTGCCCAAGGACATAGTATATATCCAAGACGCACCTCGCAACGAGAAAGTAGCAATAACCAACGAATTTTCCAGCAAAATCCAAATTGACGATTTGCTCGGGATTTATGTGTCGAGTACGGTTTTGGGAGCAAATGTGGCTTCGTTCAACAAAACCAACGAAACGGGAGGGAAATCCAACAGCTCGTCGGCCCAAGGTTATCTTGTCGACCGTAACGGAGAGATCAACTTCCCCTACCTCGGACTCCTCAAAGTTACAGGCATGACACGCGAACAGCTGCGCGACACTATTGAAGTGCTGCTTGCCAAAGAAGACCTAGTGCCAGAGCCGCATGTTACGGTGAACCTTTTAAATTTCAGGTTCTACACGCTTGGAGCCACAGGTAAAATGTCATTGCAAAATGCAAACAACAACAATATGATGCAGGGCGAACGTCTAACTCTGCTCCAGGCCATAGCTATGAGCGGCGACCTGGATATAACCGGCAGGCGCAAGAACGTAACAATCATCCGCGAAGTAGACGGATACAGGGAGATAGGCACTGTCGACCTTACGTCGAAAGAGCTGTTCGATTCGCCGTATTATTATGTGGCACAGAACGATATCATTTACGTGGAACCCAACGACCGTATGAAACGTCAGGCCAACCTCGACCTCACGCCTCTTACAGTAGTAACCAGCGTTTTGTCATTTGCAACGTCAATTTTGACATTTGTTTACATATTCTTTAAATAATTATAGCCGTGGAAACAAACAACAATGGAATGCTGAATCAGCATAACAACGATTTCGACAAGGAAGCGTTTCGTTTTTCTTTCAAAGACCTTTTGTTTATGTTTATAAACAACTGGTACTGGTTTATCATCTCGATAGTGATATGTGCCGGCGTGGCAATGTTTATCTATAAGACAA
>Ga0247609_10005023_pt1 | contig 13074 bp, 8 predicted proteins | sample 172DNAGHGlowgp2_FD_193487 | JGI IMG/M metagenome (GOLD analysis project Ga0247609, IMG submission 193487) | Sheep rumen microbial communities from Palmerston North, Manawatu-Wanganui, New Zealand - 1728 DNA GHGlow gp2 | ecosystem: Host-associated > Mammals > Digestive system > Stomach > Rumen ...
CTCCTGATTAAACCACTTCATAAATGTTTTCTGAATAAATGAGATTGATTCCCATTGCGGTCTTGTACCATCTGGAAATACAAATTCCCCATACATACCATGAAAATACGGTTTGTCAAAGTAACCGAAGTTAACAAAAGCAGATTGAAAACCTCTTGCTGCTGCTGGCTGGTTGATACCATAGACAACTTGTTGGAAATATTGATGTATTTGTCCCTTTATTGTTCTTGTTCCATCACCTAGTTTTACAACATAGTCTGGATTATGCTTAATGTTTTCTATATACTCCTTTAGTTCACCTTTAGTTAAAGGTCTTTGACTTTCATATACTATTTCATCACGAATAGCATTCAGCTCATCGCTTCCAAAATCATGCTCAGATAATTCTTTTATATTATTTGTCCAATAATGAGATTTCTGTAAAAGTTTCCTTAATTTAAAACCAACCTTATAAAATGAATCGGATTCTTCATAATAATCATCGCCCCATTCTTTTCTTGCGAAATAATCAAACATATTGAAAAAACCAGAACAAGCCACTGCTCCAGCAAATTGTGATGATGTTGCGAAAATTAAATTCACAAACATTCCGCAGAATGAATCAATATTTTTTGGTGCGGCTGATAATCCACCAAGTCCCTTAAGCCCATCCGTCAAAAACGGAAATGACTGAATAGCAACACAATATGGTGCATTAATACCAAATGAACTTTCATCATGTTTGTAAATTATGTGATTTTCAAGGTCCTGTGTATACTGCTTGGCTAACTTTTTTGAATATAATTTTTGAATTCTTGACGCAGTATTTTTTCTATTAAACATTATATTGCCGAACTTAGGTATTTCAGCATTTAATGTTGCAATATTTTTAGTTCCAACATTGGCGTTTGAATCATATTTTGAACCACTCGATGCATTTTTAGCATTAATATAGTTACTTATAAAATCATCACGTTTTTTTAATTCATTAGTTGATACTGAGTTTTCTATGTATGATTTTGCCGCCTTCTTGTTTACTGACATCAACCACTCCTCAACTTGTCTTCTAATTTCTTTTGTTGAGATATTGTTGTATAAATAAAAATTCTTAGATACTATCTCTAATAACACGTCATTACATTCCTCGCCTACCGACTCAAAAGCCGCGCAAATACTATCTTTCAGTTTTTCTTGACTAAATTCTTCCTTACTTCCATTCGATTTTATAATATCCATATAGTATTATTTGTTTTAATTTTATTACTCGTTTGTAAATTATAATTAGTTTATATTGGTGAAAATTTTTGTCTCAATTCTAAAACAATCTCTATCTTGTTGATTATTCGAATAGTTTTTTTTGTTAAAAAGTAGTAAAAATTTTATGATTATATAACATAAAATAATACAATAACTTACACTGATAACGGATGCTCGTCAGTGTGCTGAAATTGTACCAAAAAAAAATGAAAAAAAGAAAACAAATTACATTTTTCTCTCTTCAATAAACTTCTCAAGCGATGTAATCCATAATATTTGATTTACTCCAAAATCCTTACAGAATTTCGAACAATCTAGAGTACTATTTTTAGGTCTTGTAGCTTTTGTTGGATATTCTTCGGTTTTGCATGGTTCTATGAGATTATTTGTAATGTCTGATTTATAATGATTTTTATATATAATATATTCAATCTCCCTCGCAAACTCATACCAAGTTGCAATTCCCCCATTTGAAAAATGATAAATACCATTTTTCCCTTCGTATTTTTTGTTCTCTACAATATAATAAATTGCATTAGCCAGGTCGTGTGCATTTGTAGGCGTGCCGTATTGGTCTGACACAACACTAGTCTTTTGCGTTCCGATAATTCTTGATTTAATTGTTGTGTAAAAATTCTTACCATATTCGGAATAAAGCCATGACGTTCTAATGATAATGGTATTTGGATAGCATAATGCTGAAATTTCACCATCATATTTACTCTTACCATAAACATTTAACGGATTTGGTTCATCTTCCTCATTGTGTAGTGTTTGGACTCCCTTGCTTCCATCAAATACGAAATCAGTTGATATATGTATCATGTATGCTTTGTTTATATAACAAGCATATGCGAGATTATCAACACCAACAGAATTTATTTTATATGCTAGTTCCTCATTGTCTTCTGCCGCTTCGACATTTGTGTATGCCGCACAATTAATAACAAAATCTATCTTTAATTTTTTTATTATTTCTACCACATTTCTCCTGTCTGTAATATCGAATGTATTGTGGTCTAAAAAAATATAATTATTTTTACTTTGTTCTGATTGATGATTTAGATAAACCTCATCTTTAATGCACCTTCCAAGTTGTCCATTGGAACCTGTTACAAGTATGTTCATGTTTATTAATTTTAATTAAAAATAAAAGTATTTTTGTTAAAAAGTAAATAAAAAAAAAACAGTGAATTGTTTCACTGTTAATTTATGATTGTCCAAATTTCAATCAATTTATTAAATTCATCATATGGTATCTTAGTATAACCACCAAATCCAAAAGCTGTACCCCATGAATTCCTTATTATTATACCGTCGCTTGTATAACCAGCTAATGATATTGCATGATAACCTTCAAGATATCGTCCTGGCTTGTTTCTCCAAAAGTCAAATTCGTTTGAATACACAGGTAAAGCACCAAGACATGGTCCGTTCATAACTAAAGCATGTTTCAGGTCCTCAATGGTGTTTATCATACCGTAACTGTTGATTTTTATTAAACCATCATTTGACATAACACCTTCTTTCCTTAAGAAACTAAAAGCGTCTTTAAAAGTCATTCCTTCGCCAGCTGTCTTCTTGCTTCTGTATATATCCATTAGTGCTATACAGTTGTCATCCTTTGAACCATCTGATAAATTTTGTCTCCAATTTAGATATGCCGATATTGAACATGGTACACAAATTGACAATTTGCCTTGATTTAATACCGTTGGAAGATAATTTGTGTATGAAAACTCATCTGGTAATTTTATTTCAGACGGAGCGCTAAATACTATTTCGCTACCATCTATTTCTGACGGTATGAATCCTAATTGTGATAAATTTTCTATTTTCATTCGATAATTCGTTTTTCAATTATAAACGGCTCTTCCTTATTGGTAACCACATACATTATCTGTATGTCTGTGTCTATATCAACAATATGCAAATATTTGTAAATGTTTTCATTTGTTTCGAAATCAGTGAAAACACGCATTGTCCAATCTTGTAACAATGGAAGTGTGTCATGAGCAATAATTGAATCTAATTCAGATAGTCCTATTGTGTCAATATAAGACATTTTCATCAGACTTCCATATATTGTTGAATCTTGTTGGTTGGTTATTGTTGTCGGTTGCTGGTTGCTTAAAATAAAATCACAACACGGTAACATAAAAATCATCATTAATATGATTATAATTTTGTTTGCAAATTTAATCATGGCTTTACTTGTTTTTTCTATCTATAAATAGTTTTGCTTTTATCATTGTTTTAGTGGTAAATCATCTAAGTTTGTAAAAACTTGATAATTTTTGTAATGTGTGTTTTGTTCTTCTGTAATATATGATTTATTAATGTCTGTAGTGAAATAAATTAAATTAATATTATTTTGTTTGGATAAAAGTTGTTTGTTTTTATCAAGTTCAACTATTCTTTTATATTCATTTTTACTCCATCCGTCACCTCTTCCTGCGAAATCCGTTGGTTGAAAATGTTGTATTCCTTGACATTCGATTGCTATATTAAAATCTGGTAAGTAAAAATCTATTGCCTGTTTATGAAAATCTTTATTATGTTTGTATTCTGAAATAAAATTAATATTCTTTTCTTTTAAAAAGTGTCGTACTTCTCTTTCTAGTTTACTTTCACTGCAACCAGGACAACCAATCCCTTTTCGTATATTGTGTGGAGACATTAAAAATTCACCATGCTCTGGACATATAACAATAGCTTTATCATGTGTTCTAACATATTCAAATTTCGAAAAATCATACCTTTCTTTAATCCACGATGGTAGTGAATTGATAAATTCTTCTGTATTATATTTATGATTCCCACTACATTTTGGGCAACCACATTTATGGTCAATATGTGTTGTTGGTATTTGCCAAAATTCACCGTGTTCTGGACATATTATACATATTTTTTCTTTCTGATTTATATAATTTATTTTTGAATAATCATATTTATCACCATGAATTTTTTTTGCTTTTTCAATAAATTCTTCATTTGTTAATTTATTTTTTATCGAAACAGAGATATATCTACATACTGGACATCCTCTACCTTGTACATGTCCATCTGGTGTTTGCCAAAATTCACCGTGTTCTGGACATATTATACAAACTTTATTTTTACACCCATGATATTCAACTTTAGAATAATCATATTTGTTACCATGAACTTTTCTAGCTTTTACAATAAATTCATTTACATTAGATTTAGACATAATATTTATATATTTATACATAAATAGTTTAAATCCTGAAAAAGTTTTTTTTGATGACTTTTAAAAAATAAAAAAAAGCCAGTGAAATCACTGGCTTTCTAAATTTTTGATTATTATTCATTTTCGAACTGAACACTTTCTGGGTAAACTACAAAGGTTAAACTTATATATTCTAACGCTGGTGTTGGTTTAATAAGAATACGAGCTGGTAAAATGTGCTGGTCTCTTGTTTCAGGGGTAACTTCTGTCATAATTCTGTAATCAGAAATACCTCTATTTGATTTAACATCAGCAAGAATCGGGTCAACCAAACCTCTGAATTGTTTTTCAAGAGTATCGTCATACTGTTCGAAAATCAAATGTTTAGCAGCTTCTGTAACAAGTTTCTTAACACGAATCATAAGTCTTCTGACATTAACTCTGTTAAGTGGGCTTTCTTTGGTGTAAAGGGTCTTGTTACCCCAAATCTTAACACCGTCTTTTGCAAATGTTTTGACAGGATTGATTCTTCCTTCATATAATTCATCTTCCTCAGCTAAAGTTGTCTTATGGAGAGCTTTGACACAATTGACATTACCACGGTCAACACCTGCTGGCGCAAACCACGGGAATGAATTGTTGTCTGTCATTGCCATGTTTCTCAAAACATCCTTTGTTGGCGAAAGGTCTAAATACCTCTTATTTGAAGCATCATAATATTTAATCCACGGATAATATGTTGTACCATATGAAGTATTGATTTCTGAATACTCTAACTCATCAACAAGCTCACGTGAATCAAGATATTTAGGTGAGTTAATAACATATAATGCATCACCACCACGACCATCGTCTGGGTCCTCAATCATATCAATAACATCTTCAGTAAGTAATCTGTTGTTGTACCAATCAATACCAGGTGTGGCAAATAAGTTGATATCAATGTCTTGTGGGTTAGAAAATACCCTATATCCAGCAAGATAAGCATAATAGTCGCTTGTTATTGCTGTTGACGGCAAATTAAGTTCACCATCGATTCCAGCCTCAACTGGTTTTATGATTTGAGATTCTTTGTTTGTAGGATAGTTTGAAGCTTTATATTCATCTGTGTTTGTTCTGCTCATTCTATTAATATCCCATCCATCAAAACCACCATAGAAGTAAGTTGTAAATTTACGTGTATCAATATCCTTATATAAAGTCGTGTTGATATAACTTGCATTGATTAATCTCGGAATTCCCGTTTCACTTCCAATACGATATGTTGACACGGTATCAAACGAATAACCAGACATTCCATTAACAAAAACATGTCCACTATAATCATCAATACTTAAAATTGAATCCATATGGAAACCATTTGTCAAATATAACGGGTCTGAATCATCAGTGCCATTATAGTAGAATTTACCTTTATATGACAAAATGTCTTCATCTAACACATCTTTGTTTAAACCAAAATATTGTTTTTTAGGTTTAACATAAGTATTAAACACAGTGTTGTATGTTACTTTTACTTTGTCATCTTCTTGTGAATTTGTATAAGTTGGCATTGGAAATCCTAAGAAACCAGCTGGTATATAGTTTTCGAGCCCTTCTTCGCTTGCCATTTCGACAGTGATGTATTTTGAACGTGATTCATAACCACCATCAGAACTACCAATCTTCATTGGGAGATAATTAGGACTTCCTGGAACTAAATTACATTTTGAGAATTTCTCCAAAACAACAATAGAATTGTCATTATCGTTAAAATCTCTAACTAAAACATCAAAAGTTCCATTTATTGGGTCGATTCTTGAGATAGAAACTTTAACTTGATAGTTTGCAGCATTACCATCTGAAATTGTTATAAATTTAAACAGTTTCTGCATACTTGCTGTTTTATCTTTATCATTTGCTGTCACATCAGATACAATCCATGGTGTTTGAGCTGGCCTATACATTTCAGTATAATCACTGTATGTTGGTAACTCTTGTGCTGATATCTTGTAAGATACATATACACCATATGTTGGTGTTTGTGTTTCAGCAGAAAACCAATTTTCAGTGGTGTTTTGTAACGCAGTAACTAAATCACTATCTGTATTTTCGTTTAATACGTCTATATTTTGTCCATACGGTACTGATGACCTTGAACATTCGTTGTATGTATATTTGTATTTATATCCAACAACTTCACCATCGTCTTCAATTGGAATTTTATCCACATTAGCCTTGTAATAATATTTCATTACTGGAATTGTACATGAACTCATACTAACAGCCGTAGTTATACCGCTAACATGGTTTCCTTCGTAAATAGCCTCAACATATATAGGGCAATTACCGTTGTCTGGAGTTTTACCTAATACATTGTAAATGTAATCTCCATCATATGGATTTAATGATACATTATATTTGTATTCATCATCGTAAATACTACCTGGGTGTGTTTTCACGACAATACAAAATTTGTATATGTCACTATTTTGCTCATTTGTTGTTGGTTTTTCGGCGCAGTTTGCTGTGTATGACATACCAGCATATTCAGTAATTTCTATTGTATCAACAACTTCTGTTGCTGAATCTGGACTGACCTCTGAGCATAAATCATGTTCTAAATCATATTGCAATTTACTACGTAAAATTACAACTGGTTTGTTGTTGGACTTGTCTTGTAAAACCCATGCTTTTCCGCAATTATAACCTGAAAGTCCAAGAACTCTTACAACGTTTAATTGTCTTGATTCTTCAAGATAGCTTTTTGCTATATATGGAAGCTCATATTTAGGAAGCCCAGTTCCTCTGAATTTTTCTGGTGATGTTCCACCGAAGTAGTCAACGAATTCTGACCAGTCTTTGATAGGTATATTTTCAAAAGCTGGCCCATACAATGTTTCTCCGACCAGGCCAAGATTGGTAATACCCAGACTTTTCACAGAGTATGTAACATCTTTTTCGTTCGCATAGATACCAGGTGAAACATGGCCACCTCTTGCATCACTTATCATGTTCTTATATCTTTTTGTACTTTATTATTTTCCTTATATAAATAGCTCTTTTTTTTGAAAAGTATTGTTTGTTGTGTTTCTATTTTGAAACCGTGTTATATGGGTCAAACCCCTCTATTATTATTTCAGAATCCATATCATTTCTGAATCTGACTATCTTTGAAAATTTTATCTTATCTCCATCATTGAATGAAATATTTTTCATAGTGTCAATTTCTTTGTCATTTACAAACAATTGATATGACCTGACGTTATCAAGTTTGATTGATTCGATATTTAAATTACAATCTATTTGAAATTCATATTTCAATTTTTCCTTATCAATATGTATTGTTAATTTATGTCTTTGATAAACATATGGAACATCGTTCTTACATGACATAGGTAGTTCTTCAATTTCGGCATATGTATTCTTTTTTGAGTCGAGGTCACTCATAATTAATTTATAATCACTTCTCTCGACAACTTTAAAACTGTCTTTTGGCATTATATATGCCATTACTGTAATATGGTATGTTTGTGAATAATATTGTCGATTATCTATACTGTATTCTGATTCATCTGAAATATCGGTTAGTTTCATTGGTATGAAATGTCCATTAGGTCTGATATAACAATCAATTGATTTGAATTTATCATTCATTATCAGGTTAAATTCGTTTAAAAGTTCATATTTATTTGTAAAAAGACTTACTGTGTATATCAAATCAACGGAAAACGGTTGTTTTACTCGATAATCAATGAAATACCTCCTGTTATTTCTGTCTCTTGCTTCAACTCTTTTCATTAAATATGTTCTATCACCAGGGATATTTCTTGTGTTTCCAACAATTGTGCCAGCCTTTGGGTTGTTTTCCCTTGTAAGACTTTTGAAATTTAAAATTATATTTCTCTTGTTGTCTACATTTTTCCATGTTTGCATATATTCCGAAAACCTTTGGTTTGAATACAAAACAAATGTCGGAAGTTTTTCCCCTTCGAACGAAATATCAAGGTCTTCGTTCACCCATCTTCTGAATTCCTTGTCAATATCGTCATATTCCAACGGTTTTGGTATGGGCGTTGAATCTTTGAGAACTTCCTTTGTTAGATTCATCCTTCTCTCATACCCGTATGCTTTGTCTTTAAGCGGTAATATGTTTTTGTATCTTCTGCTCATTTTAATTTATATTTTTAACCGTTAAATTCTCCAAGGTCAACTTGTGCTGCCGAAATTGTTCTTGCATACGGGCGTTTTCCATACATTGTGAATTTATTACTCATTGAAGCAACACGCCCATCATCTGTTACTGTAAAATACTCCCTATGTTCTGGCGTTATTTGAACCCCTATATAATCACCCCTGCAAATATCACATTCGAATTCCTCAAGCGTAGATATTAAAACTGAAAATTTTAATTTTCCTGTCTGTGCAAATATTGCCTTTTGGTTTTTGTTGTTGTATGCTTTTGTTTCCGCATCTTCAATTTCATATATAACAGGTAGTTCTATTGGTGGTAAAAACCTGATATTGTCTTTTTTTGCTTCGACATATACATCGTTAACATTCGTTTTTTCCAAGTCAACCCTATATAAAATTATTGTTTGGTTGGCGTCCTGTTCAAGATATTCCTTAGCGAACCCCAACTCTAAATCAAAATCCTCGTTTCCGAAAAATTTATTATTTCTTGTTATGGGAATTTTTTTTCTTTCTGTTCTGTTGTTGAATGTTAAAGCCATTGAATATTTTTTCTACGACGTTATTAACTATATCTGGATTATTGTTTAATTTATCTTGCATTTTAGGGTCCTCAAAAACGCTTTGTATTAATTTAGGATTTTTTAACGCAAAATTTAAAACTCCTTTATCCTTTATTATATCAGCAAGAAAATCTGTATTTACTGGTTTTTCATCATTATTATTTGTTATTTGTTGATTTTGTTTTCTCACTTCTCTTTCTTTTTCGAATTCGTCAGACCTTTTGTCTATTTTTGAAATGACACCCAAAAGGTCTTTGTTTGTTGTAAGTGACATCTTTCTTACTGTTCTCCCTCCGAATTTTGTTGAATGTATATCACCATTAGTGTATAACCCAAGTCCAAGAAGCATACCAGCCAAATCCATTGACACCGAAAAAACAATATTGTTATATTGGCATATTTCGCGTACAATCCTAAAAACATCGGCTTTTGTACCTGAGAATGAATTTGCTATAAACAATCCTAAATTAAAATATCCAAAAATATATGCATTCCCGATATTATAGGCTAATATTCTTGTTGGAAGGCCTCCGAATTCATCAATGTCCCTATATTGTGTTAAATTTTCAATCCAATGAAAAAAACTTATAGCTGTTTTGGGGTATTCCTCAAATGTCACATTTCCATCTTTGTCTTTAATAATCTGACCTTCGCTATCTCTTGCTTTTGCCCTTTTTACATTATTCAATACTGGTCTGAATATCGGGTCACCATCTTTGTCACGAATTTGTTTACCCTTTTTGTCTAATAACGGTTCCATATCACCATTAAGGCCTGTCATTGATGAAACATAATTCTTCCAGATATGATATCCAGCATCGTTTGCAAACACTTTATCTATATTTATTTTTAAAAAATCTCTTCCAGTTTTACATGATTTTTTACATTTATCATACAATTCAATTGTATCTTTGAATATTTCACTTGGCTGTAGCAACATATTTGGCATTAACGGACCTTTTGTTCCAATGCCATTACCCATGTTTACATCTGATTCTGTTAAGATTTTGTTAACGCATTCAAGAACCATCAATTTTATATCCTCCTCATTGATTGAATATTGAGCAAAATTCTTTTTTAGATTGTTATACATTATTGTATGTGGTGAATCTGGTTTGTTGTGTTTGGCTTTTGATGCATTATATTTTTCACCGCCAGCATTCGATGTTCCATATCTTTTTGCTTTTGGAAAAACATGAAAATCAGTATTGTAATATACCTTTTCTGTTGGTTTTTTACCACATGGAGAATACAGAAGAATATATGAATTGTCTTTGAATTTAACAGGTTCATCTGTTGATTTATTGTCTGAAAATTCAAATCTTTCTCCGTCTATTGTTTTAACCCTCGAATTAAAATCATTTGATAATGATGCATCTATTATCTTTTTTTTCAATTTATACTCTCTTGTTGGTATATAAATATGGACACCATTGTGACTTAATTCGGTTTTTAATATTGTTATATTGTTATCTTTTAATAAATTAACCAATTCTTTTATCTTGTCTTCACCTCGCTTTCTTGGGTCTAATTTTGATTTAGTATCTGGGTCTATATCACAATCAATAAAAGTGATTAAATTATATCCCTTACCATATATTGCCACATTGAGAAAATCGAATTCATTTCCGTTCTTTGTCTTAGACGCTCGTATTGTTTGGGACATGCTTCGTTTGTTTATTGAAAAATAAGCCCTGGCAAAAAACTTGTTGCACAACATATAAACAGCATTCATATTCCCGTCTGTTGATGCTATTTCTTTTTGACCATCGGTAAATTTAACAGCCCAATCAAATAGTGTTATCTTTACATTTTTCAAAGATTCAATAGCTTCTTCACATGTTTTTCCAGATATAAAAGCATAACCAACACGATTTCCAGCTGTTCCGACAAATCCACCGATACTTGCAGATGGAATATTGTATTTATAATGGTCTTTTATTCTCGCCTTTATTTCAACAATCCAAAAATCATCTTGGGATTCCCAAGTGCTTTTTATAATTTTTATACAAGTATCAAGTTTATCTGTCTCTGGTCCACCGACAACATCTAAATGTTCATCAACATCACTGTTAGTAAAAACTTCGTTTATTTTTTTTTGTTTCATTGAAATCAATACTTTATCTCAAATAAATAGCTTGCTTGTTATTAAATGTTTCTTGATAGTTTTTCAACTCTATCTCTATAGTATACTTATATTATAACAAATATACTTAACTAATAATAAACATAACTATATAACTAAAATAAGTATTAGTATATTAATTTAATTAAAATTAACTATTAGTGTATTCATATATATTATATTATCTTATTAATGTTTTTTTTTCTTGTTTTTTTTATTTTTTTTTAGTAAATTAGTACATAGGGTATATTAAAACATGTTTAACACAATAAAAGCAAGGGACGAGGCAATAAACATATTAAAAGAGTATAAAGGTGAAAATCCGTTTCTTCTCAAAGCAAAGAAGGATGTGTTTATCAACGAAAAAGATTTGTTGTCAAATGCATCTGTGGTTGAATATATCATAAAAAATTATCAACGCACACCGAAGGTTGTAAACAAAACAATTCCTATTGCGGATTGGTATGGAACAAAGATGAAAGAAAAATACGAAATTGAATTTGTTCCACTCAAGCTTTCTATTTTGTTTTATTTTGGTGAAACAGAACGCTCAATACATTGTTTGGTGAAATATCGTCAAAATATGGAACCTCTTGAAATGTTTTTACCAAGAAAAGCAATTGGAAAGGATTTTATGCTTGATGACTACCATAATGCTATTATTGATTTTGAAAGATATGACAAATTATCAATCTCTAAGGACCCAAACCGTGTGTTACTGCCGCACCAGAAAGAGGCAGTTCAATTTCTGATAGACAGAAAGAAGTGTATTTTAGCAGACGGAATGGGGCTCGGAAAAACAACCTCGTTAAGTGTTTCCGCTATTGAAGGAAATTTTGATTCAATTCTAATTATATGCCCAGCATCAATCAAAACAAATTGGAAAAAAGAGTTACTTTGGTATGTTGATGAACGTGATGTAACAATTATTGAAAGCATTAATGATAAAACAAAGTCTGAACTTGAGGAATTTCTTGGATATGCCAAGGGAAAATCAAATATGACTGTAGCTGAACTAAAGAAAGAGGCTGAAGAAAAAGGTAAATGGAAAAACAATAGATTCGTAATTATCAATTACGATATTTTGGACAGGTTTTACCAAATTCCAAAGACAAGAAGCAAAGCAAACATAGAAGAAGCTTTCAAAAACAGTCCAATGTTACAATATATTGCGGATAGAAAGTCTTTGATTATAATTGACGAGGCTCACTTATTGTCAAACAACACCTCAATAAGATATAAAGTCATCAATGACTTAATTAAAAGAGGAAAACCACATAGTATTTATCTTTCAACAGGAACTCCGATTACAAATAACCCGTTGAATTTGTATTATTTATTAAAATTACTTGATGACCCGATTACACATGATTGGCAATTCTACGTAAACAGATATTGTGATGCAATGAAGATTCCAGCAAAGGGGGAGAAAGAAAAATGGACAAATTTTTTCTTACGTTCGTTACATAAGTCAAGTTGGTATGACCTTAATAGTGATGAAAAGGATAGATTGAAAGTTTATATCCGTGAACATGCAAGAATGATTAACTTAACAAATGGTGCGTCAAACCTAGAAGAGTTAAGGGATAAAATTTCACATCTTTATTTGAGAAGGACCAAAGAAGATTTAGAAAATAGTCTTCCAGAAAAAAGAATACATGAATTATATTATGATTTTACATCACAACAAAAGGCTGAATATGATAAATTATGGGATGAGTATGAAGAGGCACAACTTGAAGCAGACCCTAATAAGGAATTAAACAAGGATTTGCTCGAAGGGGCAA
>Ga0247609_10005025_pt1 | contig 13071 bp, 20 predicted proteins | sample 172DNAGHGlowgp2_FD_193487 | JGI IMG/M metagenome (GOLD analysis project Ga0247609, IMG submission 193487) | Sheep rumen microbial communities from Palmerston North, Manawatu-Wanganui, New Zealand - 1728 DNA GHGlow gp2 | ecosystem: Host-associated > Mammals > Digestive system > Stomach > Rumen ...
TCAATAATCAGATTTCCGACGTAGCCGTAGTAATTGCTTCCTCTTGATCTCACTCTGACTGCTACTTCTTCTCCAGCTTCAATCTGTACATTAGTCAGATGTATGTTCTGAATGTGGTTCGACCATGAGCCTGTCTGTGCAGAACCGTGGGCCGTATTGTCCAGATACAACTGCGAACCCCATGTTCCGGATGTCGACGTTCTGAATGTTGTCCAGTACACATCATACGTTCCGCTGACTTCGCAAGTCAGGCTGATAACTTTCGTATAGGACGATGACGTTGCTCTTGTTGTCGACTGTGCCACCTGAACATTCTTTGACGAACCGCCACCCCCGGAAGCTGTGCCTTGTGTCTTCACTCCGGCTTTGTCGTAGAAATACTTTCCGGAGGCAACATCTGCAGCTTCTGCTGTTGTATCCGATATATCTATCAGCGTCTGATTGTTGTATACTACCTTGTTCCTTGCCATGTCATTATCCTATCGTAACGGTATATCCGCCGGCAGAGTTCAGCGTCTCTGTGTACGGGATCGCCTCTACAGTAACCTGAGACAGATAGTCATAGCCCTGATCAGGAACGATCACCTGCTGTGATGCTGACGGCGTTGCGTTCTTCGCCTGTGCGCTGACGCCTTCGCCAGTGTACGTTCCGGTTACACCTAACAAGACAATGCCAGCTTTGATGTTCGCTGCGATCAGCTTCAGCTTTTCAGCGGCTGCCAGCTTGACGGATCCGGACCCGTCGTGGAAACCTACCGGTATTGTGATCTCGTCGTCCTTGTTATCTATGGTGTCGTTCCATGAGCCTCTGTTGTTCATGGAACCATTCACCTTCGACCCGTTGACATACGCACTCTTATTGGCCAAGATCTCACTGGCTGCGGCGTCTGCATCTGATGTGTCAGCATCATAAGTACATTCGCCTTCTTCGATCGCTCCGGTTCTGTCGTGGAACGAATATCCGGCCAGCACCTTATCGGCCTCGACAGTATCGCCGGTTAGATCTATCAGCGTATCGCCGTGGTAAACGACCTTATTTCTTGCCATAATGTCCTCCTTACAAAATAGTGACCGTCGTTCCGCCGTATTCGTTCGACACTTCACTGTACGGCGTTGCGTGCACGGTCACATTCCTTTCCATCGTCTTGTTTTCCGTCGGCAGCGTCTGCTCGCTTGCTGTCGGCGTCACCTCATATGCTCCTTCGTAGTCTCCGGAAGATATTCCGGTCCCGAAGTCGCATTTGAAGTCTTCTTCTATTTTCAGATCTACAAGCATGAATCTCGCATTGTCAAATTCCACTTCGATGTCCTGATCCAGCTCGATCGATGCTTCGCTTTCTTCTGTTTCCAGTCCCACATCAAAATCAAGTGATTGATCAAAATCTGCTTTCATCACAGTATCTCCTTGTCCTGATTTTCATCGACACCAAGATTCCACTGCTGCGATGAATATACATCTCCATCTTCTGTTTTCGCTCTGATTTGAACGGTCACCGGTTTCTTTGTGGAAAACATCAATGTTTCTTCCTGTGACAGTTTGATAATCACATTATATCCATCCAGCGTCATCCCATCCGACTGCTTGCCGTCTTGCTTCTTTTTTATAATCATCTTATCGTCTTGCTTATACGAGACTCTGATCACTGTACATGTGTCTGTCTCGATGGGCAGTTTGAATGTGTGTTTCGGTGTGGTTGCTTGATACATTTTTTACTCCTTACTATCAAACCATTCCGGTTCTGCTATTTCATTGTTTTTTAGCCAGTTGTTGAATATGCTGGTCATGTACCAGTTTCCTTGCAACACGCTGAAGTAATATTCTGCGACTCGAAGTATCTCCGTTTGCTCGTTCGGTCTAATCAGGATCAGCAGCAGCAACTGTGTCCTCAGTCCGTCTTTTTCCAATACGAGAAGTTTGTTCCTTATTCCTTCTTGTTCTTTTTCTTCTGCCATTTCTTTCTTTCGATCGTGTCTCTCTACCAGAAACTTGATAAACAAGACCAGGTTCCCGCCTCCAAGGAGACCGAGCAAAATGTTCCCGATCATGGTTTCCCCCTCCAGTACTTGTTCCTATATGCCACTTCGTTCATGGCGAGCCAGCTAAACGCCAGCCCGCCAATAATTAGTAATGCTGTTATCACTTTGCTCATTTGAATGCCTTTGCCTTTTCTATTGTTTTCGGCCCAACAATACCATCCGGTGTCAAACCATTAGCTGTCTGGAATGCTTTTGTTGCTTCTTTCGTGAGACTTCCAAACTTCCCATCATCAATGAGGCCATATGCTCCATACCAGTTCAGGAACTTCTGCCAGTTCTTTACACCGGTTCCTGTGCTACCCTTCTTGAGTGTCGGCGAAGGAATCGTCCCGCTATACTTGCCTGCCGGCTTCTGTGATTCCTTGGTCGATGTGCAGATCCATACCTGGCGAACGTCGCCCTTGAGATGTTGCTTGTATGAGAACCAACCATCTCTTTTGCCGTCTTTCCATCTACCGCCAGAATCCTTGATGTAGAACCAGTAGTCACCGTCCTCGTATTTCCAATCAACAAAACAGATATAGTGGCCAGAATTCGTCCACACAATCCGTTTAGAACCGCCTCTGGAAGAACCCATTAAAAGAACTCCACGCTTGATTGGTGATGCTTCGATAACCTTGAAAATATCAGACATTGAATCTGCTGATCTCCAGTGGACTGTATAGCCATAATTGACCAGCCCCTTGGAGATGCCGGCCCAGAGTGTTCCGTGTCCCTTCGTAGCAAACTGCACCATGAACTTTCTCACGTCCGCTGGAGTAAAGTTCCAGTATTTTGTCAGCTCGATTGCACAGTGCGTGACTGCGCAGCATCCGCAACCGTTGGATGCAAACTTGTATGCTTTTGTCGGATACGGAAGAGACCCCCAGCGCGAGTCGGCCTGTCTATAAATCTTCGGATTCATCTTCTACCTCCTCATCGCTGTAAAAGTACTCGCCATTAATTTCGCCTGTAGCTTCTGCTTTCTTTGCTCTCATCTCCCCGGTGTGCTCACAGGCGATTTCTGTATAGTCATTGTTGTAGTATGTTACACATGCAACGATCACGAAATTCAAAACAATGGACACCACCTTATAGATGATGTCCACTGTATGATTGTTGAATCCTGTCAGATCTGTTGCCATCAGTGCCGTGTTGAGCGATGTTGCCACCGCCAGTACGGTCCTTAGCTTTGTCCCAAAATTCATTTCTTTTTCCCTTTCTTTATTTTGATTTTTTGATTCCCCAAATGCGCAGCGGGACGAGACATCCTGTGTCCTGTCCGACTACATTCGCCGCATTGGACGATATTCTTGTGCAAGCAGTAAAGCGGAATGTGTTGTTATCAAGAGGCCAGAATTCACGTCTGAACAGCATCATTGGATTCCCTGTTTGTGCAAACGAATACGCAACTCCATACATACTAGCCGCTCCGAAAAATGTATTTGCATATACTCTTTGTCCGTTATTATACACGGCTCTGAATTCAACCAGCACACCAACAAAATTGCTTACTGGCTTTGATAATAATACGTCAAAGTTGTCGCCAGCTATTGATGTTTGATTATTAATTCCATTTGAGTTTGACCATATCAGTTCATAGCTACCCGCTAACCTTTCCAAAACATCATTGATCCTTTTCACAGTGCCCACCCCCTTTCAGGAGCGAGCAGGTTAAGTAGTCTACTGACTACCCCCCCAATTTCCGTCCAACAACCGCTTTAATTGCAATACACGCAATATTTGCCACCGATTGCGCACTTGCAGAAAAATATCCTTGTATATGTCTGCCCGATGAGTTGTATTGAAGGGTGTTTGTGCCCGTTTGCACATAATACATTGAGGATTTTATATACACCTCGCTGTTCCCAGCAGAGCCTTTTGTAATTGTTGCAATAAACTGGCTCACATTTGTAGGAACACTAACGAATCCGTGGTCTCCGTCATTGTCAACAAGGTAAACATCAAGCACATCAAAATTGGTTATCGGCTCTGTTAGTGTTGGCGAATTCCCCATGCTTGGGCTGGCGTCATAAAACAGCACTTTGCTCTTTGTCGCTTCAGTCCTAAGGAGTGTTGTTATCTTCTTCATTAACAACACCCCCTTTCGAGGGCTACTTGATTGTCGCCCAGCCCGACCACGAACCGTTGTTGAACGCTCTCGAAAATACCTTCCCGTTGTAGTTTATGAATAGTTGAGTATATACCGCCTGATTTGTCTGCGGATGCATACTGTACGGCGAGCGCATCTGAAAGAGCATCCCATAAACCGGTGTGCCCGATGTTGGCGAACCCCCCACATTTCCGCTCACATACCAGACCCCGGTCCCTTCCGGTGAATTGAACGATGTGTTTTCCACCATAACCGGAAGTTTCTGCAGGTCTACGCTGTTCAGTCCTTTCGTGCTGGTGAGGTTCGCAATGTACTGCAATATATTCTTTGATGCCTTGCTCATGCGACCACCTCCTCACGAATGAAGAGATGGCGGAAAGCACGGTTGACATAAATGAGGTTATGCAGTACCCCCCCATGTGAGGTATTGCACTTCAGCCTGACATGTGACAGACCCGCTTCCTGTGCCTCTATGTGCCACTCTTATAAGGGCTGTGTTCCCGCTCTTTTTTACTCCATACAAATCAAGCAGCGCAGAGCCGGTGCCTGACAAATATACGGCACTAATTGCAATGGCATTTGATGGAAGGTCAACAGAAACTTCCGTAAACGATGCGACCCCACAAGTAAAGGTTTTCGCAACTGACCCAATTGTTAATCTGCTAATCTTTTCAAGCAGATTTTTCATTACTTTCATGCTTTGCCCTCCTTCCTACTCTGTTATCCCCAGCAGAGCTGCCAGTTCGTCATACTCTGCTTCTGTCATGCTGCAGTCGTCTATCATCACGTCGGCCACGATTGCCGTCTCCGTGATTTCGATTCCTGTCAGCGTTACTGTCGCAAGGGCCATTCTTCCCACAGCATCGCCATCGTCCAGACTTCCTTCTGTGTAATCCGGAACAGTTGGTGTCCCGTCGGTGCTGGTTCCTTTGATCACTTCCCAGCTGAAGGACTGTGTCCCGTTCTGGTTCTGTGTGATCTTCGCACAGATCAGATCGATGCGGTTCATCCCCTGTGCTCCGCTGTCGATGTCTACTTCATCGTAGGTGTTCGGATCAATGCAGAAGAATCTGCCCTGAAGCATCCCTGTGCCGGACTTGATCCTGACCTTGGTATTCGACATGACCTGCAGTGCAAGGTTCTCACCCTGCGTAAAGACGCATGATCCAATGCCGACCATCGCCCGATGCCAGAGGCTGTCCTGCAACGGCGTGACGTGTGCCTCATTCTGCGCCGATGTAATCAGATTCGCCAATTATGACACCTCCTTCCATAGTGCCTCAGTTCCTGCGACACCCGGTTCCCATACATTGTTGTCGACAAGAGACTCCCAAATTTTCTCGTTATGCCTTACTTTGTCCCCTGTCATGTATGGATTCGTACTGGATGGCTGCTCCCATTCCGGAATGACACCCGGGTCAGGATTCAGCACTTTTGTCCAGAGACTCGGCGCATCTTCCGGATCCCATCCTTCCTGAGATGTATGCGCCTGCAGACACTTGTACAGCGTTTCTTCATAGTTCACTTTGAAGCCTGCAGCATACTCTTTGCCGGATCCATCCCATTCCGGATAGAGATTCTGCACATCGAGTGCCTCTTCATCTGTCAGCTCCTGCGCCTGGATCTTTGCCACTTTCACAGCAGACTTCAGGATCTCTTCTTCCGCTTCAGGCGTCGCAGCCGGTTTGTAGTTGACCACTCCGTAGATGACGCCCGGATATTCGGATGTACAGTAGAACTGTGTGTATCCTTCATAGGTCTCTGTCACGGATCCGTTCTCTACCCGCTTCATCTTCCTTGTCTTTGCAGGATCTTCGAAGATCTCCCGCAGCTGCGCAGGTTCCGCATTGATCGTCTTCACCTCCAGACGGTCTCCGTCTCTCGTCACCGCCTGCACCTCAAGTTCTGAGAGATCATTGAATAGTATCTTCATCCTCTGTTTCTCCTTCCAAAATGTAATTGACTTTTGTTTGACCGTCTTCTTCCTCGTAGATCTTGTTCATGACCGGCCTTGATGCCGTTGTCCCCGTGATGTAGTCACGGCCGCCCACGATGTCACCAATGCCCACGTCGATGCCGATTTTGGCCACGTCCATGCTCATGTGCACATAGTCCATCAATTCACTGAGCTTTTCTGTGCCCTGCTTCGTCAGTTCTTCAGCGCTTTCCACTGAGGAGTAGTCGTAGATCTCTTCGATCTCATCCTCCCCGAAGTAGTGCTGTGTTGTACCGATCGTGCCGTCTTCCTGTACATACAGATCTACCACCATGCGCTGTGCCAGTTCTCCGGATCCCAGACAGATCAGGTGATTCACCTGATACGATGCCTCTTCGATGATGAAGTCTATCTGTGAGTCCTGTGACACTTCGATGGTCTCTGAATAATCCACTGCAGGAACGGCTTCCAGCCTTACATAGCCGGGATTACCACCTTCCTGCTGGATGTATGTCAGCTGCATCCGATATCCCACACTTGCCAGCAGCTTTTTGAGTCCTTTTCGCAAGGTCGTATATCGGTTGAACTGGTAGTTTGTGACCGTTACGCCGGTATCTTCCGTGGATCCCTGAAAGAGCGCTGTCAGTCCTGTTTCTGACAGTAATGCCCGGATCACTGTGTTCAGTTCTCCTGATATCACTTTGTATGCACTCCCTGACGGCGGCTTCAGTACTTTCTTTTCCAAAAATCCCCGCCAGGACCTGCCTCTCACGATGACGGTCTCTTCTGCTGTGTTTGTCTTTCTGCCGTTGATCACGCCCCCGAACTCTGTCCCGGGCACGAATACACGGCCTTTTTTTACGATGTCTGTCTTATATCCTGCCAGCGGTATCGTCAGTTCAAAGTCCATTGTGCTGTCTACATCGATGTCTACCTTGCTGGTCGTCAGCTCCCTGATTTCCTTGCCGAGAGGATCTGTCAGTATTACCATGACGGCTCACTCCTCTCTGTGAACAGTTTGATATTGACGCCAAATGTGCCTGCCCAGGTCACGAGAAGGTTCCCTCCCGGTATCTTTTCAAAGACTGACTTCTCTTTCGCTCTCAGGTCAAATATGTTCCTGACCACTCCATTGTTCAGATGTTTGGTCACAGTCCTCGCTCTGGAATCGATGATGATATATTCCCCTTCTTCGCAGGTGTCAAACACCTGATACGGATAATCATTGATCATGATCCTCGGGTTCTGACAGTATCCGAACAGCATCATCTGGAACTCGCTCGCCGCATAGTGATTCACATTCCATCTGGACTGTCCCGGAATGTCCAATGCGTAGTCGTAATTGTAGTCATACGGATAGTTGAGCCCGCCGGCGTTGTCTTCGCTTCTGCTGACCGGCAGGAAATCCTTCGACACTTCCTTGATCCAGAACGGGTACGGTGCGAGTATCGTCATCACCCGCTCAGCACCGAAGAAATCCTCTGACGGGTATGTTTCAGAGGCGATGATATAGCATTCGATATACCAGTCTTTCCAGTAGAGCTTTCCCGGTGTTAGGTTGACCACATCCTGTTCTGTGATCTCCTGGATGCGATTCAGATTGTTTTCTTTCGCTGTCTGATTCCCTCTGGCTGCGATTGTCATCTCATACGTCAGCGGTTCCTTTGTGAACTGGTCGATGATCACGCCGAGAGCCTGTGCTGTCGCTTTGTACGTCCATTCATATTTGTGGAATCCGCCTTTGTAGATCTGTGTGTTGTACTGTGTGAAGTCGATCGTCCCAGCGGATCCGACGTATTCTAATCTCACTCGAAGCTCACCCCCATTCCTCGCATGCCGCGTCCGAGCTCCCGCTCGTTCAGTATGATCTTGAACTGCATCTGGCCAACCGCAGCAGACATTGCGCTGTAGATCTGCGCATAGTCGAAGGATGAACTGATATTCTCTTTCATCTGTGCCATCCCTCCACCTGTGAGTGATGCCGTACCGGTATTTGATGCCGCAGTAATCATATTTTTTGACGCCGCTTCAATAGAAGGTGTGCCCTTTTGCATTCCGGCTGCCAAGCCTTCCGCTATCGGCATACCTACTTCATCTCTGAATAATCTTGACGGTGAATGAATCTTCGCTTTCGCTTTTGCTGCCCTATTGGCTTCTGCTACCAGTGCGTTTGCTGCTGATTTAACGGTACCCAGTGCTGCACGCAGTCCTGCTGCAAGTCCATCACCCAAAGATCTACCGATGCTTCTCAGTGATCCTCCGGATGCACCGCTCTTGGCCATATCTTTCAGTGCTTTACCTGCCTTTTGTGCAGCTCCGCTTTGTCCGCTTACTCCGGAACCGTAGGTAGAACCCATGCTCCGGCCTTGACCACTTAGGCTTCCTCCGGATGCGCCGCTCTTGGCAGATTCCTTGACCTTGCTTCCTGCGGTCTTCGCACCGCCTGCCTGTTCGGACAGCCCCTGATTGAAGCTCTGACCGGCTTTCTTTCCGTCTGCCTTTGTCTGTCCCGGGGTCTTCCCTGTTTCACCTTTGACTGCATTCGTCAGCTGCTGTGCAGCTTGCTGTGCTGTTACAGTGCCTTCCCGCATGCCCTGCGCGAGGTTGTCTGATGTTTTCTTTCCGTCTCCTACAGCGCGGTTCGCAGCGTTGTCAAACTTGATCAACGCTTCCAGTTCTGATACCGTCGTCGGTATCACATACTTGCCGGAATTGATTCCGTCTTTGACAGACTGCGGGATCTGGATGCCTGCCGCCTTCGCGTCTGCTGTCAGCTGTTTCCATGCTCCAGAGTTTTTGGCTGCCTGGTTCTGCCACTTTGTGGCATCTATCAGAGCCGTAGACATCGAATTGTTGTAATCATCGAGTCTCCGCTTTGACTCCTGCATCGACTGCTGGAGCTGTCCGTTCGTCTGCTTTTCAGAATCACTCAGGTTGTTCCATCTCTCCTTGAGCTGGTTATAATTCCTCTGCTCGTCAGACGCCTTCATCTGCTGTTTGACGTACTCTTCGAGCGCCGCCTTCGCATTCTTCTGATAGGCTGCCGCCATGGCTTCTTCTTTCTGCGCCTGGATCTTGTCCCTGATAGCCTGTGTCGTCTGATTCAGCTTGTCTTTTTCTGCGTCATATGTGAGGTTCAAATCTTTGACGGAACCGTTCAGCTTGTCCACATACGCCTGCATGAGTTCCTTCTGCGCGTTCGTCTTATCTTCCACGCCAGCCAGTTCATTCAGTTTCTGCAGATAGAAGTCCGATTCCTTGGCTTCGCCTTTGATCGCGTCGATCTCTTCCTGGCGTGCTTTCGCATGTTCCTGCACTTTCAGCGTCGCTTCATGTGTCGATTTGTAGGTATCTACCATGGCTTTCGCGATCAGTGCTGCGCCTGCAGCTGCTGCCACCCATGGAACTGCCTTCTGTGCAGCGCCCAAGAGCTTCGTCGCTACTGTTGCCTCTCCTTCAACTACCGTCATCGCCGCGATCGCACCCTTGGCCGATGCTATTGCCTTAACGCTGCCGCTGAATGCTTTCGCCATACCTCCCGTTGCCAGAAGGAGCGGACCTGCCGCCCCCGCCATCAGTCCAATCTTGACCGCTGCGTCTTTTCCTCCGGCAGACAGGTTGTTGAACCAGTTCGTCAGGTTCTGTGCCGCCTTTACTGCTTTCTTGGCCATCGGCACGAGCGTATCTCCTACGGATATGGCCAGTTCCTGCATCTGTGACTTCAGGATCGTGACCTGACCGCCCAGGTTGTCCTGCATCGTTTCTGCCATCTTGAGCGCTGCACCGTCGGAGTTATCTATCGCGTCGGCCAGTTTATTGAAATCCGAATCACTGGCGTTTATGATCGACAGGAACCCGGACATCGCATTCTTTCCCGCGATGGTGGATGCGATCTGTGTCTTCTCGGTCTCCGTCAGGTTCGCCATGCCTTTGCGCAGATCCACCATGACGTCCCGGAATGGTCTTGCTGATCCGTCTGCATTCGTCATCTCGACGCCGATTGACTTCATAGCTGCGCTGACCTGCTTAGTCGGTGCTGCCATCCTTGAGATCGTAGATCTGAGCGCGGTACCTGCCTGAGAGCCTTTGATGCCGGCGTTTGCCATGAGCCCTGTCGCCAGTGCCACATCTTCCATGCTGTACCCCATGGATCCGGCTACCGCTGCCGCGTATTTGAATGTTTCTCCCATCATGGAGACGTTCGTGTTCGCGTTGGATGATGCAGCCGCCATGACGTCTGCCATGCGTCCTGCATCTTTTGCGGAGTAACCGAGCGCAGTCAGTCCGTCCGTGACGATGTCTGACGTCGTCGCAAGGTCTTCTCCGGATGCCGCCGCAAGGTTCATGATGCCGTCGATGCCGGAGAGCATGTCCTTCGTCTTCCAGCCGGCCATCGCCATGTAGTTCATGGCCTCAGCCGCTTCAGACGCGCTAAACTTTGTTTTTGAGCCCATCTCCCGGGCCTTGTCTCTCAGCAGGTCGAACTCTCCGCCTGTTGCCCCGGATACGGCCTGTACTTTCGACATGGAAGAGTCGAACTCTGCTGTCGTCCTGACAGCCATACCGCCCAGCAACCCCGTCGCGATACTCAGCCCGCGCAGTGAATTACCTGCTGAAGTGGCCTTCTGGCCGTACTGTTCCATCCTCGCTGCGGCGATGCCTATTCTGCTGCTTTGTACAGCAAAACGCGCCTGCTCTGCTACAAGCTCTTTCAGGCGCGCTTCCGTTTGTACTATTTCTCTTTGCAGTTTTCTGAACCCGGCCGAGTTCTTTTCTGTTGCTCCGGACTGTGATGCTCTCTGCAGTGCTGCACGCATCTCTTTCAGCTTTCCTTCAGTCTCTTCGATCGAGGAGCTGAGGAGCGTGAACTTCTGCTTGATGAGCGCAGTATTGCCCGGATTCAGCTTCAGAAGCTGGCTCACTCTCTTGAGCTCGCCCTGCATCTGGTTGATCGGCCTATTCAGTTGAGTCAGTGCTCTTGACAGTTTCGAAGTGTCGCCTCCGATCTCGACTGTCAAGCCTTTGATGTTTCCTGCCATGTTTTATCCTTTACAGAGCATCGATGTCCGCCTTTGTGGCGATGATCGGATACTCATAGTCGTCGTTGTGTCTTTCGATAAACATGTCGTTTATCATTCCTATTGAGAGAAGTTCCAAATCAGAAATAGCAATACCCAGCTGCACACACCGCAGCATGAACAGCGGGGTATTCATCTCTCGCGCTATTTCTCTGATTCTTTTTTTGGCCGAGCTGTTTCCTTTTTCTCCGCATTCCAGAGCTCTATCACATCGTCCATGATGTTGTAGATCGTGTTCGGATCTTCGAAGCTCCCCAGCCATTCGATGATATCGTCCGGCATCCCTTCGGGATCTGCGTGCTTGGCCATGGCATACGCCACATTCTCAAAAACAGCCGTTGACTCTGCCTCGAGCTTGTCAGGATCCTGAATGGTCCCCAGCAGGGAGATGTCTCTGAAGATGTCCCTGTTGAACCAGAGTCTGTAGATCCTTGGCAGAGCCCCGGATGTTTTCAGTTTGATTTTTTTCTCGCCGATTTTAACCGTCTTTTCCATTCCGTAGCCTCCTTATACTGTTGCAGTTGTCGCGTAAGTGTAGACTGCTGTGTACCACGCAGCTCTGACAGATGCGGATGTATCTTCTGTTGTCTTGGCTCTGACTTTTCCGTCTGATCCAGGAGCGCAGGAGATCGTGATCGTGTCTGTCTTCGGTTCTACTGTTTCTTCCTTCGTTTCAGCCTCAACTTTCGGTCTTGATGCTGTGCAGTTGTAGAACCAGAACCTGATCGGATCTTCGTCATCAGTATCGACGTCGAATCCGAACGCGAACTCGACCGGCGTCGCATCTGCATCTTCCCACAGCACGTGGTTTGCATCCTCTGTCTCTCCCAGGATAGCTTTCCTGAACGCATCCGGGATCAGTGCAAATTCCACATCGCCTTCATATCCGCCGTTACCGCCAGAGATGTAGTACTTGATTCCATCTGCATAGAAAGGTGTCAGTTCTCCCTGAGGCTCAAGCGATGCACTTATGGCCCCCGGAAGAGCTACCGGGCTGCCCCATCCGTTCTCAGTCTTTGGCGCATAGTGTGCGTTCTTGATGTTAAACTTGACTTTTGCTGCCATTTCTTTTATACCTCCACTTCGTAGACGATGCGGCTGCACGCCTCATCATCTTCCTCAAATTCTTCTTTCTGCCAAAAAGTAAAGCCGAGCGCTGCTTCTACCAGCGCTTCGGTCTGCGGGTCCTTCTTCTTCGTGAACAGCTGCACCTGATAGTGGTCTATCTTCTGATGCACGAGGCCGTCTGCAGAAAAGTTGTTGCTTCTCTCAAAGAAATAGACCAGGAACGGCATCTCAGGGACGTTCGACTCATCGAATGTCCTGTATGCGACCGGCAGCCCTGTTGTCTGCAGCTGTTCATACAGTTCTCTTTCCGTCATGACAGTTCCCTCCTGATATCCTGTTCCAATTTTTTCTTTGCGGTCTGCTCTGCTCTTCCGATGTGCGGACGTGCTCCTCCGGTTCCCAGCACTTTACCGTGTGCAATCATGACGTGGCCGTGCTCCAGCAGGTGCGGAAGCCCAGGCTTTCTACTGTAGATCGTGATCTCCATCGCATGATCCGTCAGCTTCGTCTGCTTTGTGGCCCAGCTGTTTTTGTATCCACCCGGACCTTCCGGCGCTCCGGCCGATATGTCTCTCTTGCACTTGTTCGCTACTCTCCGGACTACTTTCTTCACATCTGCGCCCGCTTCACGGTCGTATTCATCGAGGATGTCCATGACGGCATCAGCGAGTCCATCAACTGTTACTTTCTTCATGAACGCCTCCCTTTTTCTCCAGATATAGCTCGATCTCGTCGCTCACTATGTACGTCCTGTAGATTCCATACCTGACGCCCTCATACTCGGCGATTTTCTCGCCGGCATAATTGCACCGCGGAGTTATAAGGCAGACGGCAGGGTTGATGCCGTGCCGTCCTGCCTC
>Ga0247609_10005026_pt1 | contig 13070 bp, 11 predicted proteins | sample 172DNAGHGlowgp2_FD_193487 | JGI IMG/M metagenome (GOLD analysis project Ga0247609, IMG submission 193487) | Sheep rumen microbial communities from Palmerston North, Manawatu-Wanganui, New Zealand - 1728 DNA GHGlow gp2 | ecosystem: Host-associated > Mammals > Digestive system > Stomach > Rumen ...
AGCATCGCGAATGGTACCATCGCGCTCTACCTTTCCTATGGTTTGTCCATTGCTGCCGCGTACTGTGCCGTCGTTGTCAATTCTACCGATGCTCTGTCCGTTGCTACCGCGGAAGGTACCGTTGCTTTCAATTCTTCCGATACTCTGTCCGTTGCTGCCACGAACAGTCCCGTTATTGTCGTACCTTCCTATTGACTGTCCGTTGCTGCCACGAATGGTGCCGTCGCGGTCTATTCTTCCTATACTTTGTCCGTTGCTACCACGCAAGGTCTGTGCGTTTACGGTTGTCATTCCAAGGAATGCGACCATCATCATCATCAATACTCTTCGTTTCATAATAAAAGGTTTTAGTGTTTTACTGCTGCAAAAATACGTTGATTTGATGAACAGTCCAAAGAAAATTCCCCAAAAATGATAGGGATTTCCCTTTTTATGCTTTGTCTGTGGTTTAAATAAAATCCTTTCACTCTTGAAAACAAAATAGTTTTTGATTTCTATTCGCTTAATCGGATTTTTGCACTACCTTTGTCCACATGAATATGAAGACGGACGAATTTTATATGCGCCGCTGTATCCAGTTGGCAGAAAACGGCAGACAGAATGCTCGTCCCAATCCTATGGTGGGGGCGGTAATAGTTGCGGGAGGCGAAGGACTAAGGTCTAAGGAAGGGCAAAGGGCAAAGGACGATGAACAATGGAACATGAATCTTCCACGGATTATCGGTGAAGGTTATCATGTACGCTGCGGTGAAGGACATGCCGAGGTAAATGCCTTCGCTTCGGTGCGTCCTGAAGACGAACACTTATTGAAAGATGCGACCATCTATGTCAGTTTGGAACCCTGTGCACATTATGGAAAGACGCCTCCTTGTTGCGACTTAATCATCAAAAAAGGGGTACGCCGTGTTGTCGTAGGATGTGAAGACCCCTTCGCAAAAGTGAAGGGTCGTGGTATCCAGCGCATACGAGAAGCTGGAATTGAGGTGACAGTAGGTGTATTGGAGGAAGAATGTCGATGGCTGAACCGTCGTTTCTTTACCTATCATGAGAAACACCGTCCGTATATCATCTTGAAATGGGCACAGACCGCAAACGGATTCATTGACGACAACGGAAAAACACTTGCCATTTCTAACGAGCAGACACAAATGCTCTCTCATAAACTACGGGCTGAGGAGGATGCTATTCTTGTCGGGCATACAACAGACGTCCGTGAACATCCGCAGTTGACGGTTCGCCATTGGTTTGGTCCCGATCCGAAACGCATAGTGCTGACTCACGACCGACCGTTACCGCTGTTGATTGAAGACCTCTACCAACATGGCATCCAGTCGCTCATCGTTGAAGGAGGAAGACAAACTCACGAGAGTTTCATGGCAGCAGGACTGTGGGACGAAATACGGGTGGAGACGGCTCCTTTCACCGTTGCCAACGGCACGAAAGCTCCAGGACTCCCTGCTGAGGCTACAGTATTTGATAGCCATAATTATGACGGCAACATATTAATAAGGTATGTTTCTTCTACACGTTAACAAGAGTGTACACGTAAGAAGCTAAGTCCTGATTACTTCCTGCCGAAGTCTGCAGGAATCTCTCCCCATTTTGAAGTTTCCCACTTCAAGATGGGGATTGTGATTTGGTGACCGCGCAACCATGTCTCTGCGCGTGCAATGATATTGTATAATTCGGCTGTCTGTTCATTTCGCTCCAGTTTTGTCTTGCAGTGTTTCTTCTGTACCCAAAGCATGGCATTGACCGAATCGCTATAGATAACCTTGTCCTTGATGCCTTGTTTGTCCATCAATGCCAAGGCATGAACGATAGCTAAGAATTCTCCGATGTTATTCGTTCCATGCACAGGTCCATAGTGGAAGACCTGCGCTCCTGTTGCCAAGTCAATACAACGGTATTCCATAGGTCCTGGGTTACCTGAACAGGCAGCATCTACCGCCCACGCCGCTGCCTTTACTTCCATGGGAAGTGGCAATACGGTATCGTTGCGATAGTCGGGCGGATTGATGAAGGAAGCCATTTTTAAGAATTGTGATGGGTTCTCTACATTCTCTCTGGAACCTCAATTCCCAAGAGTGCCATTCCGTTCTTAATAGTCTTCGCAACATTCTTTGCCAGCATTAAGCGGACAGCTTTCTGCTCTTCGGTGTCGGCACCAAGGATGCTGTAGTCATGATAGAACTGGTTGAACTGCTTCGTTAGTTCGTAACAATAGTTGGCAATGCCGCTGGGCGAATAGTCCTTACCCGCCTGCTCAACGGCTGCCGGGAACTCGCTGAGTTTTTGGATAAGGTCAATCTCTTTGTTGTTCAGAGTAATTGGCGTATTCGGTTGATTCGGAATGCTCTGACTCTCTTGTGCTTTACGCAAGATAGAGCGAATTCTCGCATGAGTATATTGAATGAACGGACCAGTATTTCCGTTGAAATCAATAGATTCTTCAGGGTTGAATAGCATATTCTTGCGTGCATCCACCTTCAGGATGAAGTATTTAAGAGCACCCATACCCACGATACGTGCAATTTCGTTTTTCTCTTCTTCGCTGATGCCTTCCAGTTTGTTCACCTTGTCTTCACTCAGTTGCTTGGCATTCTCAATCATGGAGGCAATGAGCTCATCGGCATCCACAACGGTTCCCTCACGGCTCTTCATTTTACCATTAGGAAGTTCTACCATGCCATAGGAGAAATGTACCAGCTCTTTACCCCATTTAAAACCAAGGCGGTCAAGCAGGATGGACAAAACTTGGAAGTGGTAGTTTTGTTCGTTGCCTACGACATAAATCATCTTGTCGATAGGGTAGTCCTTGAATCGCATGTCTGCTGTTCCGATGTCCTGTGTCATATAGACACTGGTGCCGTCAGAACGCAACAACAGTTTCTGATCGAGACCATCATTGCTGAGGTCTGCCCACACGCTGTTGTCATCCTTTCTGTAGAAGAGACCTTTGGCAAGTCCCTCTTCCACTTTCTTTTTTCCCTCGAGGTAGGTGTTTGATTCATAGTAAATCTTATCGAATGAGACACCCAATGCTTTGTATGTCTCGTCGAAACCGGCATAGACCCAGTCGTTCATCTTTTTCCATAGTGCACGAACGTCAGGATCGTTCTGTTCCCATTTGACGAGCATTTCGTGAGCTTCAACGATGAGAGGAGCCTCATTCTTGGCACGTTCCTCTGCTTTCTCCGCATCCACGCCCTCGGCAATGAACTTTTCTTTCAACTCTTTCACCTCTTCACGGTAGTGCTTATCGAAAGCTACATAATAGTCGCCAATTAGGTGGTCTCCCTTCTTCCCGCTACTCTCAGGCGTCTCGCCGTTGCCCCATTTCTGCCAAGCCAGCATAGACTTGCAGATGTGAATACCGCGGTCGTTGACAATATTAGTTTTTACCACCTTGTTGCCGTTAGCTTCCATAATCTGTGCCAACGACCATCCCAATAGGTTGTTGCGCACATGTCCCAGGTGCAGCGGTTTGTTGGTGTTGGGTGAAGAATACTCAATCATGACCAACGGGGAGTTCTCGTCAGCATTCTTATATCCCCATGCTGGGTCTGTGTCAATGTCGTTCAGCAGTCCGAGCCATGCTTCCGGTGCAATAACTAGATTCAAAAAACCTTTTACAACGTTGAAGTCAGCGATTGCCCCACAATGCTCTTTGAGATATTTGCCGATATCTTGTGCTGTATCTTCAGGTTTCTTCTTCGAGGTCTTCAGCAGAGGAAATACCACGAGAGTGAGATTTCCTTCAAAATCACTTCTGGTCTTCTGCAGAGCGACCATCTTTTCTGGAACATCCTGTCCATACAAATCTTTTACGGCAGCGATAACGCTGTTTGTTATCTGTGCTTCAATGTTCATCTTTTTTATTTTATGGGAGTTTAGGAGTTGACATCATTGAACTCCTTTTTTCTTTTCGGCTGCAAAATTACATAATAAAACTGAGAAATCGGCATGCTTGCCGTTGATTTTTGTACCTTTTGCGCAGACTGTTGCAGTCTGGGCGAGGGTACTCACGCTCGAAATAGCCTTAAACTTTTGGCACTTTCCTCGCTTAATCGTACCTTTGTACCAATGAACCAATCTTCATCCATACAAGCACTCCAGCAACAACGGCTGCTTTTGCAATTGGAATACTATGCAGAGAAAGAAGCTTTCCGCAAGCAAACCGAACAAACGGGTATGATGCGGAAGGTGAAGCGAGGTGATGCGTGGTATCCTTTACGGGTTGGAAAGAGTTTCTATAACTCGTTGAATCAGCTGACGATAGAAGTGTTCCGTACTGCCGATACAGACATAGAGCACAACTTTGAATTCGGCAGACCTGTTGTCTTCTTCAGAACCACGGGTGACAATATGAAAGTTCAATCCCTTCGCTATTTCTCTTTTACGGCAACGGTGTCTTATGTTGAAGGCGACCGAATGGTACTGACCGTTCCCGACTCGGCACCGCTGATAGACCTGCAGTCATCGGAAACTCCAGTGGGTTGTCAGTTGTCGTTCGATGAGACTAGCTATCGAGCTATGTTTGATGCCTTAGATCGCGTCATCAAGGCTCGTGGAAACCGGATGGCATACCTGCGCGACTTGTTCTATTCGCATCAGAAGGCAGAGCGTTTCTCGTTCGGACCGATGCGTTTCCCATGGTTGAACAACACACAAGAACAGGCGGTCAACGAGGTGTTGTGTGCCAAAGATGTGGCGGTGGTGCATGGACCACCGGGAACGGGGAAGACGACTACACTTGTTGAGGCGATTAACGAAGCTCTGATGCGCGAGCCGCAGGTGTTGGTCTGTGCGCAAAGCAATATGGCTGTCGACTGGATTTCGGAGAAATTGGTTGACCGTGGCATCAATGTGTTGCGTATTGGCAATCCTACTCGCGTGAATGATAAAATGTTATCTTTTACCTATGAGCGGCGGTTCGAGGCTCATCCCGACTATACCACATTGTGGAGTATTCGTAAGGCTATACGTGAGTTGCGTAGTCAGCGTAAGCGGGGCAGTGAGAGTTATTATCAAAAAATGGATCGCTTGAAGAGTAGGGCGACAGAGATAGAGATTCGCATCCAGTCAGAACTTTTTGGGGAAGCGCGGGTAGTGGCTTCCACTCTGGTAGGAGCAGATAATCGTTTGTTACAGGGAAGGAAGTTTGGAACGCTCTTTATTGATGAGGCTGCACAGGCTTTGGAGGCAGCCTGCTGGATTCCTATCCGACGGGTTTCGCGTGTGGTCTTTGCCGGCGACCATTGCCAATTGCCGCCTACTGTGAAAAGCGTTGCAGCACTGAAGGCTGGACTTGGCAAGACGCTTATGGAACGTATCGTGGAAAACAAACCTGAGGTAGTGACTCTTTTACGTGTCCAGTATCGCATGAACGAGCAAATCATGCGTTTTTCCAGTGATTGGTTCTATGGTGGGATGGTGGAGAGTGCACCTCAAATCAAGTATCGCGGCATTCTCGACTACGACAATCCTATGATGTGGATTGATTCATCGGAGTTGCCTGAACTAGCAGAATCCTCCTACAAAGTTCCCAAAGAAGAATTTGTCGCTTCTACTTTCGGACGAATCAATAGGGGTGAAGCAGAACAGACGCTGCAGGTATTGGAAGACTATTTTACCAAAATAGGGAAACAGCGCATCCTCGACGAGCGTATTGATGTGGGCATCATCTCACCCTATCGTGCCCAAGTGCAATACTTGCGGCATCTGATCAAAAAGCACCCGTTCTTCAAACCCTACCGCAGTCTGATTTCTGTCAATACCGTTGACGGATTTCAAGGTCAGGAGCGTGATGTCATCCTCATCTCGTTGGTACGCTCCAACGAGGAAGGGCAGATAGGTTTCCTGCGCGATCTGCGCCGCATGAATGTTGCCATCACCCGAGCCAGGATGAAATTGATTATCCTTGGCGATGTAGAGACGCTGACCCAACATCCTTTCTATAAGCGTTTGTATGATTATGTTGAGCACATCAAGTCAGATATGCTTTAATGTTGTGCAAATCCCTGTAAAATATCATTCAAGTAATTTGTAATTCGTAGTTTCTGTTGTATCTTTGCACTATGAATGTCAAAGTGATAGCCTTCGATGCCGACGACACGCTGTGGGATTGCCAGTCGTTCTTCTTCAACGTAGAGCACCAGTATTGTGAGTTGCTGGCTGCTTATGGTGATGAAGACCATATTTCTCAGGAGCTGTTCAAGACAGAAACAGCTAACATGGAGGAATTGGGGTATGGCTGCAAAGCATTTACACTCTCGTTGGTCGAGAATGCCATCAAGGTGAGCAAAGGGAAAATAGATGCATCCTATCTATTGGAGATACAGGAGTTGGGAAGAAGCCTGTTGAGGTTGCCTGCCACACCATTGCCAGAGGTTGAGGAAACTCTGAGGGCTATGAAGGAGAGTGGACGTTTTCGTATGGTAGTCTTTACGAAAGGTGAACTACAAGACCAACAGAACAAGATGAGGCGTTCAGGACTGGTGCCGCTTTTTGACGATATCATCGTGGTCGCAGACAAAACACCGGAAGCCTATGCGAAACTCTGCAACCGTTTCTGCATCGACATCAGGGAGTTGCTTATGGTTGGCAACTCTTTCAAATCTGATGTTGAACCCGTACTGCAGCTGGGCGGCTATGCCGTACACATTCCTTTTGAATACATGTGGGCGCACGAACACGCAGAAACATATGAGCATCCCCAACTCAAGACCATTACACATTTCAGTGAATTGCTTTCATTATTAGGAATCAACTCAGATACGGAATATATTTAACGACAAAAAAAGAAGAAGACTATGAAACAATTGATGATTCTAATGCTGTTGATGTTCGCCACGATAACGGCAACAGCACAGACTGCAGACGATGAGTTTAATGCAGAAGTGAGAAAAAGCATTGAGTTGCAACACATGGGTGAAACGCTGGAGAATACCATGAAGTTGCAGATGACAAGTGCCTTCTCGGCTAACCATATCTCTATAGAAAACATGGATGCTTTTATCAAAGAGATTTCGGTAGTCATGAAGCCAAAGTTGGAGGTGATTCTCCGCAAAGTCTATGTTGACAACTTTACGTTGGAAGACATGAAGCAGATGAATGCATTTATGGCAACGCCTGTCGGACAAAAGACCATTAAACTGGCTCCGATGTTGGCTAATGCTGGAGCTGAGGTCGCAAAGGATCCGGAGGTCATGAAAGCGATTCAGGATGCTGTCATGAAATACATTCGATAAAAATCTTTAGATGGCGACATTATCATTCCGACAGTTATCTATCGGATATACGGTCAGTCGTCGACAACATGTGGTTGTCGATGATTTGACAGGTGTTTTTCCTGCCGCTACTCTTACCTGCTTGGTAGGGCGCAACGGGACGGGTAAATCCACCTTGTTGCGCACACTTGCTGGTTTGCAGCAGCCTTTGGTTGGTAGCGTTCTCATCGATGATACACCGCTAAGCAACCTTTCAGCTATAGAACGGGCAAGATTAATTGGTGTTGTATTAACGCAACGTCTGGAAGTACAGAATCTGACGGTGCGTGAGGTGGTTGCCATGGGACGTTCGCCCTATACGGGTTTCTTTGGGACTCTCTCAAAGGCAGACTGGGAGGTGGTTGATGAGGCTCTCCGACAGGTAGGTATGTCGCCATGGGCCGACCGTTATGTCCAGATGCTCAGTGATGGAGAACGGCAGAAGGTAATGATAGCCAAGGCTCTTGCCCAGCAAACGCCTGTACTGGTTTTAGATGAACCGACTGCTTTCCTCGACTATCCCAGTAAGGTGGAGATGATGAAGCTACTTTGCCGACTGGCAAAAGAAATGGACAAGACGATTGTCTTGTCCACCCATGATATAGAACTTGCAGCGAAAATTGCTACAAGATTCTTGCTCCTCTCAGAGAATGGTTTACAGGAAGTTCAAGCATCAGAAATTCTGATGTCTTTTTCCTTCTGATGCCTTTCTCCCTCTCCCCTTGGAAAGGGTTTGGGCAAGGCTCCTATTCATGCACATATAGTTCCCATCCGAGGTAAGTCTCAATGGCTTCCTGTACGATGTCTGCAACATTGCTGCGAACAAGAGCTACATGGTGCTCAAAACCATTTTTGCAGATGTACTTCATCAGTTTTTGCAGATTGTCAACCTTCGTCACGGCGATACAACCATCCATGCCGTAAGGCTCGTTGGTAATCTGTCCTTCGCCAAGGTAGGCCTTGATGCAGCCACGTGGGTCGTCGGTGGAGATGCGGAAGTAGGTAAAGTCGCCTTCAGAAACCTTTGCATAGACAGCACCAAAGGTGCGAACTTTGCCCAATGTACGTCCGAGAACACCAAGCGGACCAAGTTTCACATCTCCATTGCCCACGAACGACTTCGGGAAGTTGCCACAGTGTGTGCAGACACACTTATTGCGATCTTCGGCAAAGTTGTTGTTCCAATCTGCCAAGGCAGATGCTTTTCCAGAAGCAAGTCGCAGGGCGAGCATGGAAACAGCGCCGGCGAGGTCGGTCTCACAGGCACAGGGGACGCCCATGTCACCCAACATCGCCATCGTTATACAGGGTGCACAACCATAGTTCTGCTCCAAAGAGTCCCAGCACTGCAGGGCGAGAGCGTCAACTTGGTTTACCTTAACCCAGTTTTCTACAGCAACACCGAACTTTGCCTGAACCTTCAGTTTCTCTTCGTATGCTTCAGGAACCTTTGCATAAGCTCTGATCTCTTCCATCTTCTTCAACAAAGCAGGATCGTCGTCTGCTATTTTCTCAGCTGCAAAGAGTAATTCGGAAAGGTCGGCAGGTACGACAGTAATGCCACTGCGTTGCAACAGCTTTTCGCTGGCGCGACAGGTGTTGAAACCAAGAGGACGCGTACCGATTTGTCCTAAACGACAATGACGAAGTGTGTTTACCACACGACAAACGGCAGCAAACTTGTTGATGTCCTTCACCAGTTCCTCGCTATATATAGAGTAGGTATGCAGGGTGGTATCAGTAAATGGAATACCATATTGGTATAGATTGTTGCAGACGGAAATCTTACCGCAGAACGCATCGCGTCGGCTGTCCAAATCCACCTTGTCGTTTTCATCATCGCAAGCCTGAACGAGTACCGGTACGTTCAATTCGGCACGGCTGATGGCGTTGATGATACCGATTTCAAAACCGAAATTCGGCAAAGAGACTATAATTCCATCGATTTCATCGCGATGCTGGCGGAAAAGTTCTGCGCAAAGGACACCGTCTTCAACGGTCTCAATGGTACTTGAACCTGTCGGTGTGGCATCTTCTGGCAGGATGACATACTCATATCCTTGTTCTTCTAAGACTTTTAGCAGTTGCTTTCTAACGTCTTTCGCCAGTTCGGAATTAAAATAGGCGCGTGTTCCAATAATCACGCCGAAACATTGTTTGTTCCCTTTCATAATGCTATTTGTTGTTTTGGTTATGGTCTTTAGTTTTTTAAAGGTCTTTAAGGTCTTTAAGGTCTTTAAGGTCTTTAGAGTCCTTAAGGTCGTTTTTATTTCATCAGTTGGCGGACAGCTTGTTGCCACCCTTCGTAGAGCGGTTGCATGTCTGTTGCTGTTTTCTCTGGTTGAATAGGTGATTCTGCCGTCCACACCTGTGCAGCCTCTTCAAAAGACGACCACTTGCCTAAGGCGAAGCCATTCATGATGAGCGCTCCAAAAGCCGATGCGTCTTCTACTTCCGACCTGACGATGGGTACCTGCAGCATGTCTGCTTGGAACTGCATGAGGAAGTGGTTTTTGGTAGGACCGCCATCAACACGTAATTCTTGCAACTGAATGCCCGCAGAATGAGTCATGGCACCAATCAAATCGGTTATCTGATAGGCGATGCTCTCCAGCGTGGCACGACAGACATGGGCTTTTGTCGAAGCTAAGGTCAGTCCGCTGATGGATGCTTTCACATGGTCGTTCCACCAAGGAGCACCCAATCCAGAGAAGGCAGGAACGAAATATACACCTCCATTGTCTTCTACCGATGTGGCTATCGATTCTATCTCGCTGGCATCATCTATCAAGTGCAACTGGTTTTTCATCCATTGTATCGTAGCACCCGTACAGTGGATGTTGCCTTCAAAGGCATAGAACACTTTTCTGTTAGCGGCAAAGCCGATGGAGGTGACCAGTCCTGCCGGTGCTTCGGCAGCTTCTTCTCCAATGTTGACCATTACCGACGATCCCGTGCCATAAGTAGCCTTGCCGAAGCCACTCTGGTAGCACATCTGTCCGGCAAGAGCACCGTGTGAATCTCCGAGAACACCCGCAATCTTTATAGGGGTTTCAAAGAGACCTTCAACGGTTGTTTCACCATAGCAGGCATCACAAGGTAGCGGCTTGGGCATCATGCTGCGTGGGATTGTCAGCATTTGCAGCAAGTCGTCGTCCCAATCCAACGTGTGGATATTGAACAACAACGTGCGCGATGCATTGGTATAGTCTGTCAGGTGCTCCCTGCCTTCTGTCAGACGATAGATAAGCCAAGAATCAATCGTGCCGAAACAGAGTTCTCCCCGTTCTGCCGCTTCGCGTGCACCGTCGATGTTGTCGAGCAACCATTTGGCACCGCTACCTGCAAAATAAGGATCTATGAGCAGTCCGCTTTTCTCCTTGACCATGTCGCTGTAGCCCTCTGCTTTCAACTGATTGCAAATATCAACACCACGCATACACTGCCAGACGACTGCGTTGGCGATAGGTTTTCCTGTTTTCCGGTTCCAGATGACAACGGTCTCGCGCTGGTTGGTGATGGCTAATGAAAATTCGTGCTCATGCAAGTGCTTCGCGATGGGACACTTTTGCTGTTCAAACGCTTCGCGATGATGCAATTGACCATTGACAATCACTTCCTGTATGGCTTTTACCGTGTTATGGTAAATCTCTTCGGCATCGTGCTCCACCCATCCTGCTCGCGGATAGTATTGTTGGTGAACCACTGACGAACGGGCAACGAGTTTGCAGCCTTCGTCAAACAGCAAAGCTTTTGTTGCCGATGTACTTTGGTCTATGGCAATGGTATAGTTCATGGGTTGAAAGATGATAGTTTAGAGTTCTTTTAGTCGCTTCGCTTGGTAAAAGCGCTTTGCGATTAGAGAGATGAGAATTGAGAGCGGTTTTCCTTGCGTGGTTAACGCAACAATTCCTCTGCTGCGGCAAAGATTCCCTCGTAGTCAATGCCGTAGTGATGGAAGACCTCTAATGGGCTGGCATGAATGACGTTCTCGTCGGGGATACCCAGTATGCGCATCTTTACAGGACATTCCTGTGCACAAATCTCTGCTACAGCACCACCAAGACCGCCAAACATACTATGTTCCTCTACCGTGAGGATGCATTTTGTCTCTTGCGCCGCCTTGATAACAGCTTCTTTGTCGAAGGGCTTCAAAGAAAACATATCCAGAACCCGTGCTTGGATGCCCTTCTCACGTAACATCTTCGCTGCTTCCACGGCGTGAGCCACAGTTTCACCTGTTGCTATGATGGTCATGTCGTTGCCATCCATCAGTGTGTTGGCTTTACCGGGAATCATTTCAAAGTCATCGTTGTCATACACGTCAGGAACGGCATTACGGCCGACACGCACATAGGCTGGCCGTGGACGCTGTGCCAAATCGATACAAAGTTTGCGCGTTTGGCGGACATCACACGGCAGATAAACCTCCATGCCAGGGAATGTGCGCAGTACGGCAATGTCGTGAAGGCTGTGGTGGGTGGCACCCAACTGACTGTATGCCACTCCGCCGCTGACTCCGCAGATGGTTACGGGCATCTGGCTGTATGCTATATCTACTTTCACTTGCTCCAAGGCTCTTGCCACATAGAAGCAGGCAGGACCGAAGATGAAAGGTTTCTTGCCTGCTGAAGCAAGTCCTGCGGATATGCCGACAGCATCTTGCTCGGCAATACCTACCTCAACAAACTGCTCTGGAAGAGCTTTTCCAAAATCCGTTAATGTTGCCGACCCACTGGCATCAGAGGTAACGGCTATAATACTCTTGTCTTTTTCTGCCAGTTCCTGCAAGGTGCTTGTGAAACTCTTGCGGCAGGGAATTTTATTCGGTGTTAACATGATGTTTCTTTTATGATTTGGCGGTATTTCGTCATTCCGATTTTTTCAATTCTTCAATCCTCTTCTCGACATCCTTTACGGCTTGCTCATATTCTTCGCCTTTCGGAACGCCGTGATGCCATTTCGCCACGTTTTCCATAAACGATACACCCAAGCCTTTTGTGCTATGGGAGATGACGAAGTGTGGTTTTTTGTTGTTGAAATCAATATTTTCGAATGTTTTGACGATGTCGTCGATGTCGTCTCCATTCATGTCTATGACATCCCAGCCGAAGGCAGTCCATCGCTCACGGATATTTTCCAGCGGCATGACATCTTCCGTTGAACCGGAAATCTGCAGTCCGTTACGGTCAAGAATGGCAACGAGGTTATCCAAATGGTATTTGTTTCCAGCCATAGCAGCCTCGTAGATGGAACCTTCCGCCTGTTCGCCGTCACCCATGACAACGAAGGTATGATAGTTCTTGTTGTCCATTTTTGCAGCCAGCGCCATACCGACGCCTACCGAGAGCCCGTGTCCCAAAGCACCGCTGTTGATTTCGACTCCGGGAATCGTGACGTCGGGATGTCCGCCAAGGTGTGCGTGGTAGGATCCGTAAGCATCCAGTTCCTCGTCGGCAATGAATCCTTTGTCATTCAGCACCGTGTACAGTGCTTCTGCACAATGACCTTTGCTCAGCACAAAGCGGTCGCGGTCTTCCTTCTTAGGATTCTTCGCATCGACATTCAAAATCTTGTTGTAGAGTACGGTCAGCACGTTCAATACCGACAGGTCGCCACCGGTATGTCCTGTTCCTCCTTCATAAATCAGCCGCAACAGCCGCAGTCTCAGTTGTTCGGCTTTCAGTTTCAATTCTTTATTTTCCATTTCTTCTTTAACTATCTGCCGCAAAGCAGTTAACTATATATCATGACGCACGAATAAAGGAAAAGTCCTCAAATCACCTTTGTTAAAGCAAC